>JACCDN010305042.1_pt1 | contig 12201 bp, 11 predicted proteins | sample 7441691 | NCBI WGS metagenome assembly JACCDN01 (sample SAMN15323439, study PRJNA562643) | freshwater metagenome | isolation source: river surface water | place: USA:Blue River Watershed | collected 2017-08-16 | reverse complement strand
TTATTACCATTATTATTACCATTATTATTACCATTATTATTACCATTATTATTACCATTATTATTACCATTATTATTACCATTATTATTACCATTATTATTACCATTATTATTAGTTCCATTCATATTATTATTATTAGTTCCATTAGCACCATTATTATTACCATTAGCACCATTATTATTACCATTAGTACCATTCATATTATTATTAGCACCATTATTAATTTCATTTTGTTTAATCAAGTTATTATTATTATAATAATTATGTGCATTAATATTATCAATAATTAAATCTAATGGTATAACAATAACTAAATTATATATTGAAATATAATTTCTATGAATTAAATGTAAATCTAATCCAACAGGTTTATTATTATATGTGAATTTGCTTCTTTTCCATTCAATTCCCATTAAATTAAAATTTTTACCATCAATTTCGATAGTATGAAATAAAGGATCAATAATATTTTGAAATATAGAAATATTGTTATTATTAATAGTACTTGTATTTATACCATAATCTGCTTTAATATATTTTTTACAAGATGGTAAATTAGTTATTTCAATTAATTCATCAACTGAATATACTTTATTATATACTAAAGAAGAAACTTCATTATTTAAATATTTAAAATTATTATCATTACCCATATGTTCATATAAACCTGTATATAATACATATAAAGTAATAAATAATAAAAAAATTATAAAAATATCTTTAATCATATATTTAAAACTAGAAAAAAATTTACCAAATATTAACTCTTTCTTTGGGTGGTAAAAATAATTCACCATCTTTTATATTAAAAATTTCATAAAACATATCTATATTTTTAATAATACCGTTTACTCTATATTTTGGTTCTGGATGTGGGTCATTTGCTTTTTTTTGTTTTAAATATTCTTCACGAATATTATTAGCCCAACAATATGCAAAATTAATAAATAAATCTGAAAAATATTCATTATTTGTTTTATTTATTTTTTTCAAATACTCTTTTAATGCTAATACGCTAAATTTAAGTCCACCTAAATCAGCAATTGTTTCTCCAATTGTTAATGATGTATTAACATTATATTTATCATATTGTTTTTTTAATTTATCAACTTGATTATTATAATATTTAATATCATCATTTGACCACCAATTATTTAAATTACCATATTGGTCATATAGTCTACCTTTATCATCAAATCCATGAATAATTTCATGACCAATAATCATACCAATACCACCAAAATTAGCACCTAATTTATTTTGGTCTGTATAATAAAATGGTTCTTGTAATATACCAGCAGGTATAACTATTTCATTAGATTGTGGTGAATAATATGCATTAATATGATGTGCAGACATATACCATTCATCTTTATTTTTAGGTTTATATAATTTATTTATTTCTAACATTGAATTATATATATTTAATTTAATATTACATTCTAAATAAGAATCTTTATTTGATAATTCTAAACCAGAATAGTCATATAAACCATTATTATTTGGATATCCTATTTTAATAGTAATTGCTAATAATTTTTCAATAGCTTTTTTTTTAGTATTTTCAGTTAACCATTTATTTTCTAATAATGATTTATGAATATTATTTTTTATATATGAGAATATTAATTGTATATCATCTTTTATTTTATCATTAAAATTATTTTTAATCCATAATAATCCTAATTCTTGACCAATTTGTTTATCAATATTTGATAATACTCTTTTTTTTAATGATTTTAAATTTTTAACCCCGCTTAATGTTTTTTCATAAAAATTCAACCAACAATTATTTATTTTTAATGATACTAATGAATTTATAGAACAAATAAATTTAAATTTAATATATAATTTTAGACTATTTAAAAAGTGTTCATTAAACATTTCATTAAGATGTTTAAAATATTTTGGATTTGATATAGAAATTTTATTAGGTGTAATATTATATTTATTAAAAAAATAATGTAACCATTTTAAATTATTATAATCTTGTTCAATTTGTTCAATACTTCTAATATTATTAATCATATTAGGGTCTCTTTCTTCAGTACTACTATATGTTTTATCAGCTAATATTTCTTCAATTAAATATAATGTGTCAATTTGTTTATCAGTTAAATTAAAATTAAATAAATCTGTGTATTCTTTAATAAATTTTTTAAAATCAACACGTTCTTTTTTATACATTTCTTTAAAATAATATTCTTTTTCAGGTAATGATAATCCACTTGTAAATATCCATAATATATTTATACTAGAATCACTTAATTCTGGTGAAATATTAAATAATAATGGTCCTTTTATATTAAATTGTTCAATTAAATCAATATATAAAATACCTAAATCATATGTTGATTTAACATTATCAATTTTAGATATAATTTTTTGTATAATATTATTATCATTATTATTTATAAAAATATCTGGTAAATTAATACCTTTATTCCATAATATTTGTAAATTTAAATTATTTGTATTATTTAAATTATTTGTATTATTTAAATAGTCCATTAATTTTTCATCAGTTTTTCTTTCTAAAATATCAAAATGACTCCATCTGGATTTATCATCAGGAATTGGATTATTACTAATCCAAAATGAATTTATATAATTATAAAAGTCATTATTTATTTTTATCATATATTAAAATATGCGATAAAAATATTTATATTATACCTTTTTTTACTGAAAAGTGTAATTATTCATAAAAATTATATGAATCAATATTATCAAAATTTTGATTTGTATTAGATAATACAATAAAATATGTGTGTTGTATGGTTTTATTTTTATATAATTGAAAATTATGATCAATATATGTAAATTGTTCTTTATTAATAATACGTATTTTTTTTAAATATTTTGATTCTTTTATAGTTTTTATTATTTCAAAATCTCCATAATCAATTTTATTTTCACAACCTAATTCTTTTTGTCCTTCTTTATCCCATACAGGAATTGTTAAAAAAAATGTTAAATTTTGTACTTTTTTAAAACTATCTAAAATTTTATAGACACCATCGTCTATTATTTTTTTTTGATAAGGTGGATTAAATGTATAACTACCTTCTTTAATATCATAATTAAAAAAATTACCAAGAGAACCAAAATATTGTTCTAAATCATGATATACTGAACAATATTTAGTCAATGTAAAATTAATTGATGATGCAAAACTTTCAAATTGAACATTATAATCTTTAATCATATTATCAATAATATTAGGTAAAATACCTAATTGATGATTATTTGAACCTAATAATTGATATCTAAAAACAATAGACCAAATTAATATATCCATTATATCTTTTTTTCCAGTATAATTTTCAACCATTTTATTATAAACATTAACTGGAATTAAAATATTATTTAATATGTTTTCTAATTTTTCATTTTTAATGCCAAAATGAATATTAATTGTATATTTATAAAATCCTATTTTTTTATTATCTCTATCTTGTACAATATATTTTTTATAAATTGTATAATTTGTTTTTTCATTTAAATAAAATTGACTTTTTTTATAATTAGTTAAATTTTGATATTGTAAAGCATAATATTCTGTAAATTTTTCTAAAATTTCTTTAATTTTTTCTTTGGGATTTTCTATTGTTGTATCATATTTTGTAAAATCCATCAATGTAATTTCTAATATTGATGTATCATTAAAATTTGATGGAATAAATACATCACTGTCTTTATCAGTATTAGTTGAATATAATGTAAATAACCATGATGATAATATATTAGTTAATGTTCTTTGGTAAGATTTTTTAATATTAAAAATATTTTTATCAAGATGTTTTGTAATTATAAAAATAAAATAATTGATAATATTACAATAAATTTTTCCTCTGTATAATTCTAAAATTGGGTCAATTATAGATTTTTTTTTTACTATTAAACCATTCATTATAATAATATAAAATAATTCTTTAACCTTTAATCTTTATATTTTTAATACCTTGTTTTGTAAAATATTCATAAACATAATTTTTATGATTACCTTGAATATGAATACGAAAATATCCGTTAATTGATTCATCAGGTTCAAAAGATTTTGAATGTTGAATTGAACCACCACATCCTAATTTCTTTTTTAAATTTTTAAGATGTGATGCTAATTCAGCTTCTGAATATGGTAAATGTGAAATATATGTATCATATTTACGTCCCCTTTCACCAACCCATAATTCAATATCTTCATTTTCTTTTAATAAATTATCTGATGTACTATTTGAAAAAGGGTCTAAATTGTCTGATGTACTATTTGAAAAAGGGTCTAAATTGTCTAAATTATCTGATGTACTATTTGAAAAAGGATTTAAATTATTTAAATTATCTGATGTACTATTTGAAAAAGGATTTAAATTATCTGAACTATTATTATTTGATAATGATTCTAATTTAGTATCTGTAAGAAAAGGATTCATAATTATATTAAATAATTAGTATTTAAATGAATTTAACTCAATTTTTTTTATTAATACATCATATAAGTTTTTAAAAGATAAATGTGTATTTTTAATATGTAATTTTTTTAGTTTTTCTTTATTTTTTATTTCAATAGATGATAGTTGATTATCATTTTTTTTAGAAATAATAATATTTTTTTTATGAAAATCATCATTTAACATTTTATTATCTGCATATAAAATTTCTCTAATATGTATTTCTTTTTTTTCTCTATTAACACCATATAATACAATAATTAAATCTAGTTCTTTATTTTTAATATTATTAATAAGTTCAGTGTAGTTACCACCATTACAAAAAATATCAATAGGTAAATCTTTTACAGATAAACATTTTGATTTAACTTCATAAATATGATTACATTCAGTGCATACTAAATCTATAGAAGGCGTATGATTACCTAATTTATATAATTTATCATTATTACATCGTGGGCATGTTATATTTTGTGTGATATGTTCTTCCATATACATTCCAACTTCTTTTTTAAAAATAGGAGCACAATATTGTTCAATATTACAATTTCTACTATTATGATTACCATTACAAAAAGAGCATTTATTAATATTAGTTAGTTTTTCTGTTTTTTCCATTTTTCCCATAATATATAAGGTTATATAATTAAAATATAATAATTCAATTTTTTTTTATAAAAATTGATTATTTATTATTTTATAATTAATACTAATACCTATTATGATTAATATTAATGGTAATATCAGTGATGCGAATTATCGCTATAAAATGGAAAAAATAAGTTTAAATAACTGTGGTTCTGGTAATGGACAATATACAATTATAAATAATATGGATAATATTGCTGAATCAATTAATACACCATCTGAAATATTATATAAATATTTCGCATTTGTATTAGGTTCATCATTTAATGAAAAAAAAAAATCACTAACAGGTACATATTCTATTACAAATATGGAAGAACATTTATATGATTATATTAATAAATTTGTAATGTGTCCAAATTGTAATATTCCTGAATTAATGTATAAAATAGAAAATAAAAATGTATGTGCTTCTTGTTCAGCTTGTGGTAAAAATAATAATATTAAATACAATACAAGAATACATATAAAAGTATTAGATTTAATTGAAAAATATCTTATAAAAAATAAAGTATGGGTAAAAACAAAAGGTTTATTAGTTGAACAAAAAGAATCAAAACCTGTTTTAGAAAATCTACAAATTAATCATGAATCAACATTATTAAATTCTAATAATGAATCAAAAATTAAATCTAATCATGAAGAAACATCAGATGATTTTAATCCTTTTTAATTAATTAATTTTATTTATAAAATAATCGTTTAATTTATTTTAATATAATATATATTATTATAAATAATGAGTAAACAATTAATTCAAAAAAATGTTTTTATACAAAAATCAAAAGATAAATTTAATCCAGATGTAGTCAAAAAAGTTGAATTAGAAGATAAAAATAGAAAAGTTTCAGTTTTTAAAAAAAGTAATCAAACATATAATTCAATAACTAATCAAACTCCAGATAATATTAAAACACAAAAAGATTTAGAATTAGAAAAAGACAATCCACTTAATAATATGGAACAAATTATTTTATTAAAAAAAAAAGAACGTGAAGAACAAGATGAAAAATTAAAACCAGTTAAACAAAAAGTATTAGTTAATTCAAGTGTTGAAACTACTGAAGTTATTCAAAATTTTGGTGAATTAAAAAATGAAAATACACATTATTTTAATCAACAAAAAAAAATAATAGAAACAAATAAAAGTAAATATGAAGATATTATGAAAAATTTAAAAAATTTAGGTATAGTTGATAAATAATAAATAATTTTTAGTTTAAATTATAATTTTAGTTTAGTTTGTTTATAGTTAATTAATATATAATTTATTTTAAATTATATATTAATAGTTAATGGATATTAAAGAAAAAAATATAGAAAAATATTATAAAGATATTGATAAACCAATTGTTAATAATATTATTAATAATTATAATTTAAAAAATTTACTAAATTTAACTACAATTATAGATCTTTCTATTTTTACACATAAAAAAAAAAATAATAAAGAATGGCAATTAAAAGACAAACGTAAATTATTAAAAGAATGTGAAATTAAAAAGAAAGAAAAAATTAAAGAAGCTACAAATACGTTAACTTCACTATTTACAAATAAATCAAAAAAAGCAATTGATGATGTTAAAAATAAAAATGAAACTATATTAAACGAAATAGAAAATATAGATACATTAATTGATACTATTGAAAAAGAATATCCCGATACTAATTCATTTTTAGAAACTTTTTCAAATTAATTATTTGTTTTCATTAAAAAAAGTAACAAGAGAATCAACATCACGAGGACCACTGTATTCAGTTGCGTTATCACCATTTTTAAAATAAATTGTTGGAAATCCTTCTACTTTCCATTCTTTAATTTCTTTTGGGTTTTTATCAGAATCATATGTTACAAAATGATATTTATTTCTATATTTTTCTTGTAAACCTTCCCAAGTTGGTTTAAAATTTTGACAATGACCACACCATTCTGCTTTAAATAAATATACAGTTGGTTTTTCAGCACTACCACCTTGTTGAACATGAGAAAGTTGATTTTTAAGAGAAATATATTTATTTTTATATTTTAAATATTTACTTTGGTAATCCATTATATATATATTGACGTATAAAAAATAAATAATTTATATTTTAATTATTTATTATATATTATTATAATATATAATGAATAATTTACCTAATGGTGGTTTTCCTCCTATCAAATACTGTATAGATAATAAAAATAAAAAAAATGAAAAAACTGAAGTATCCAGAGAACGTCATTTTGCTGCATCTGTTAATCAAATATTTTCTTCTAAAAATATTAAACCAATTATTAACATAAATTCAGATGTTAATAAAGATAATGATTATGAACTTAATGAAATTACTGATATTAGTGATGTATAAATAGTAATTATTTATGATTTAATGTTTTATTTTTTTTATTTATTTTAATTGTAAAAATTTATAATTATAATTATATATATGGATTATCAAAAAAAATATTTAAAATACAAAAATAAATATTTAGAGTTAAAACAAAAAGGAGGTAATAATAGAGCAAGTATTGATGACGAAAAAATAGGAATTACATGTGATGAATTACCTAAATTTGGATTTGGAAATAGACAAGGTACTTGTTGGTTAATTGTATGTATGACAATTTTACTTTTTTGTGACAATAGAAAACTTCAAACAATATTTATAGAAAATAAAAATAATACAATAAATGTTAGTGATAAATATTATAAATTATCAACTTTTATGGATGTTAAAAATTATTTATTTAATAATAAAATATCTGAATTAATAAAAAATTTAAAAAATAGATTTTTAATAAAAAATAATTTAAAACAAGAAATTAACAGTATATCATATGATTTTGAAGAATGTATTTCAATTTTTAATTTATTTGAATACGGTTTTAATTCTTATGAATTAAATAATAATAAAAAAAATGAATTTGAAGATCCTTTTAGAACTAAATCTAAAACTACAGAAATATCTCAAGAATCAAGTTACTTTAGTTTAATTAATAGAACAGGACATGGTGCTAATAATATAGAACAATTTTTATTTTTTAATATTATTAGTATTTTATTATTAGATAAATATATATGTACTGAAAAAATTTCAGATAATTATGATATTCATCCTAATAATATTGGTATACTAGTATATACATTATCACATTCTACCTGTTTTTTAAAATGTTCTGAATACACATACTATGTAAATAATGAGTATATCATTAAATATGATTATATTAAATTTTTTGATAAGTTAAAAGAATTAAAAAGACTAAATTTAGATTATACAATAATATACATAAATAATTTAATATACTTTGGACCATGTATTGTTGTTGATAATACAATAGAAACATTTGTTGTTTTAGATAATAATAGTAATATTATTTTACCTGACAAACAATGTATTATTGATAAAACAAATAAAATAATAGAATTAAGTGTTACACGTGAAAATATAAAAAAAAGTACAATACAATCTTTTGATAGTAATGTTAATTTTAGTAATTGTTATTTTACAGATGAAAATGATTGGTACACTAAATCTTATCAATTTTTAGTATTTATTTTAAAAAATAGTGCTTCTAAAAATAATATTATAGAAATATATAAAAAATCAAGTGTAGATATAAATATATTTTTTAAGTTTATTATAACAGTAAATTATGTATTTGATTATAAAATAATTGCTATATTTTGTAAATATATTAACGATAATAATTTACAATTATCTGATAATTGTGTATTAGAAACATTAACTTATGTACTTACTAATTATACTCTTAATTTATTAGACATATATTTATATAACATTAATGTAAGTGTAGAAAATATAAACAATATTTTTAATAATATTATTTTATTAACATCTATTAAGCCAGAATTATTTACTAAATTTTGTCAATATATTAAAGATAAAAATATACAATTATCTGAAGATGTTATAATTAACATATTAGTTAATAGTAGTGATAATATATTAATTATGTTTTTAAATAATATTGATGTAACTGCTGAACATATAAATAAATATTTTAATACTATTACCATAAATAATAGTAAAAACAACAAAATCAAAATATTATTTGAATATATTAAAAATAAAAATATACAACTAACAAACGAAGTTAAACTTGATATATTAACTAAAATAATTTTATCCAAATACGATGATAATATATTTAGTAACATACAAATTATATTAATAACTAATTTGTTAAAAATAATTTTAAACAACATAACTATAACATCAGAAAATATAATTAGTTGTTTAAATAATATTATTACTAATAATCTTACTCCTAATTTTAAAATATTTAATGAACTATGTAAATATATTAATAAAGAAATAAAATTATCTGAAGAAGATATTAGTAATATATTAGTTAATATATTTGTTTATGATCATAATAATTCTGTTAATATATTAAACATATTTTTAGATAACATTGAAATAACAACAGAAAATATTAATAAACATTTAATATTTATTTCAAAATTTTCTAGTAAGACTGAATTATTTGATGTATTTTGTCAATATATTAAAAATAAAAATATACAATTAACTAATCAAGTTAAAGTTGAAACAATTATTAATATAATAGATTCTAGCACTATTGATATGTTAAACATATTTTTAAATAATATTGAAATAACAAACGAAAATATATCTGAATGTTTTTCTAAAATTTCTCTATCTGAAATTAATAAACATTTTTTTGATATATTAATTAAATATAAAACAATACAGATAACAAGTCCTAATATTAAACAACAAAAAAAAAAACAAAAACAACAACTTATTAAAGAATTAAAAAAAAAATAATAAAGTTTATGGTATAAACTAATTTGTTTTAATTGTAAATATATATATAATTAAAATAAATTATAATTAAAATAAATTATAATTTAAAATAAATTATAATTATAAATATGGATTATCAAAAAAAATATTTAAAATACAAAAATAAATATTTAGAGTTAAAACAAAAAGGAGGTAATAATAGAGCAAGTATTGATGATGAAGAAATAGGAATTACATGTGATGAATTACCTAAATTTGGATTTGGAAATAGACAAGGTACTTGTTGGTTAATTGTATGTATGACAATTTTACTTTTTTGTGAAAATAGAAAACTTCAAACAATATTTATAGAAAATAAAAATAATACAATAGATGTTAGTGCTAAATATAATATGTTATCAACTTTTATAGATGTAACAAAATCTTCATTTACTAATAATATATCAAAATTAATAGAAAATTTTAAAAACAGATTTTTAATAAAAAATAATTTAAAACAAGAAATTAACAATATACCAAATGATTTTGAAGATTGTATTTCAATTTTTAATTTGTTTAAAGATAATAATGAAATTAAAAATGATTTTAAAATTGAATCTAAAATTACAGAAATATCTCAAGAATTAAGTTACTTTAGTTTAATTAATAAAATAGAATATGAAACTAATACTACACAACAAGGAGCTAATATATTACAACTATTTTTATTTTTAAATATAATTAGTATTTTATTATTAGATAAATATATATGTACTAAAAAAGTTTCAATCCATTATGAAATTCCTTTTAATAATATTGGTATACTAATAAAAACATCTAACCATGTTACATGTTTTTTAAAATGTTCAAAACACACATATTATATAAATAATGACTATGTTGTAAAATATGATTATATTAAATTTTTTAATACTATAAATGTATTTAATGTTTTAGGTGCAAATTATAAAATAATATATATACATAATATGTATTATTTAGGACCATGTATTATTTTAGATAATAATCAAATAAAAACATTTTTTGATAATAGTGATATTATATTAAATGAACCATGTACAATTAATAAAATAAATAAAAAAATAACACTAAGATATAAACGTAATAATACTGAAAAAATTTCGATAGTATCTTTTGATGATAATATTACTTTTTATAATTGTTATTTTACAGATGAAAATAATTGGTATAAACAAAATTACGATTTAATGTTAGGATTTATAGAAACTAATATTACACCTAAAAATAATATTATAAAAATATATGAAAATGTAGATCATCAATATACCTTTAATTTTTTATATAACATTTTACACAATATTAAGGATGATACATTATTTGAAACATTTTGTCAATATATTAAAAATAAAAATATACAATTACAAGAAGTAGAAATAGAAAAAACATTAAAATATATTATTCTTAACAGTACTGGTAATATATTAACTATATTTTTAAATAATATTAATATTACTACAGAAAATATAAACAGATGTTTTGATATTAATATATATGATGTTGAAATATTTAATATACTATGTCAATATATTAAAAATAAAAATATACAATTATTAGATAATAATACATTAAAATTACTAATAAATATAATTTCAAATAATAATAATGATAAGTTAATTATATTATTAGATAACATAACAATAAACCCAGAAAATATTAATATATGTTTAAATCAAATTTTATTGTTTTTTATTGATTCTAATGTATTTAACATACTTTGTCAATATATTAAAAATAAAAATATACAATTATCAAATGAAACTGTAAACAAAATATTAAATCAAATATTTGGTTATTATAATGAACGTTTTGATAGTTTATTACAAATATTTTTAGAAAATATTAATATTACTGAAGAAAATATAAATAATGTTTTTAAAGACATTGATGTAGAAAAAATTAATTCTAACTTGTATAAAATAATTATTCAATATATGATAGAACATAATTATTCAATATATGATAGAACATAATTATTCAATATATGATAGAACATAATATAAAATCAGATTACATAGTGTATTAGTAAAATCAATGAAATATATATTAGTATTATCATTGATTAATATAATTTTTAATATATATTTTATAAATTTGTTAAACAAAAAATATAAAATATATTTTTATTACAACTGAAACTACTTTAATTACTATTTATTAATATTTAATATTTCTTTTCACCATGTGAATTCATCTTTTTATTTTTTTTTTTTTACACTAGGTTTAAATTTTGTTGCTGTTGCAGTTGCTGTTTCAGTTGCAGTGGCTGTTGCACTTGCAGTTGCATATGCAGGTTTAAATTCTTTTG
>JACCDN010110531.1_pt1 | contig 12201 bp, 11 predicted proteins | sample 7441691 | NCBI WGS metagenome assembly JACCDN01 (sample SAMN15323439, study PRJNA562643) | freshwater metagenome | isolation source: river surface water | place: USA:Blue River Watershed | collected 2017-08-16 | reverse complement strand
TTGGCACCAGGAATCGCATTGCGGCGGAATCGGGTAATAGGGTCAAGACCAGACAAGCAAAGGGGATGTCATGAAGTTGTCAATGGGGCTCGGTTACTCCGGTGGGTTCAAAGAATCGGTCAATCGCGTTGTTGAGTTAGAGAAGGCCGGTCTTGACCAGGTGTGGATTGCTGAGGCATACAGCTTCGATGCAATTTCACAGGTGGGATACATCGCTGCAAAGACCAATCGCATTGAAATTGGAACAGGCATTGTCAATGTGTACACCCGTACAGCTGCGCTGATGGCAATGACGGCAGCTGGCTGTGACTATGTCAGCGACGGTCGCTTCATCCTTGGTCTTGGTGCTTCGGGTCCGCAAGTCATTGAAGGATTCCACGGCGTTCCATACGAAAAGCCAATGCAACGCATTAAGGAATACATCGAAGTGTGTCGCAATGTATGGGCACGCGAAGCGCCTCTGCAATACGACGGCAAGACAGTGCAAGTTCCGCTTCCAGCTGGACAAGGAACTGGTCTTGGTAAGCCATTGAAGATCATCAACCATCCAGTGCGCAAAGACATCCCCATTTGGTGGGCGTCGTTGAAGGACAAGAGCGTTGAAGCCACTGCAGAATTGGCAGACGGTTGGTTGCCCATCATGTTCTACCCAGAGCGCTATCACAATGTGTGGGGCGACCAATTGAAGGCTGGTCTCGCAAAGCGTGACCCAAACCGTCCCCGACTCGATATTTCCGCTGGCGGCATGTTGGCTATTGACGATTCATTGACTGGCGATGCACAGACAAAGATTCTTGACATGGCACGACCAAACATGGCGTTGTATGTCGGTGGTATGGGTGCGCGCGGCAAGAACTTCTATAACGACGTCTGTCGCGACTATGGCTTTGAAAAAGAAGCGGTAGAAATTCAGGATCTGTACCTCGACGGCAAGAAAGACGAAGCCGCAGCAGCCATTCCTGGCGAGTGGATCATGAACGCAAACCTTGTAGGAAGTGCTGGGTTCATTAAGGATCGAATTGCTGCCTACAAGGAAGCAGGAGTCACCGTTTTGTCGGTGAACCCAGTTGGCCCAGACCCAGTTGGCCAAATTGAAAAGCTTCGCGCCATTGTCGACGCCTGAGTTTGACAATGCTCACAGTTGATCGAGTTGTCGCCGGATGGGAACCTGTTCGGGATGCATTCATTGAAGGATTCAACAACGGTGAAGAGCACGGCGCACAAGTAGCGGTGTATCACCATGGTCAATGTGTGGTTGACCTTGTTGGTGGTTGGAAAGACAAAGAGCACACTGAGCCGTATGGTGAAGATGCGTTACAAGTTGTCTTCTCGACGACAAAGGGAATCACATCGCTTGCTGTTGCAATGTGTGTTGAACAAGGCTTGCTCTCATACTCCGAGAAAGTTGCAACATATTGGCCCGAGTTTGCGGCGCACGGCAAGGGCGACATCACCGTTGCGCAGTTGTTGTCGCACCGTGCAGGTCTGTACACAGTCGATGGCCCCATCGCACTAGAAGAAGCATTGCACTGGGACACCGTTACGCAGCGTTTGGCCAATACGGCTCCGCGTTTTGAGGTTGATTCAACGCACGGATACCACGCCATCACCTTTGGTTGGCTAGCTGGCGAATTGGTGCGCAGGGTGACGGGCAAAAGTCTCGGCACGTTCGTGCGCGACCACATCGTCTCTCCACTTGGGGCCGACTTCCATATTGGTTTGCCTGAAGAATTGGAACCTCGCGTCGCACGATTACTCGCACATCCAATTCCCAAATTCCCACCCGACATTGCACGCATCATGATGGAGCGTGGCGGCCCTGGCACAAAGGGCGCAGAAGCACTTGGATTGAATGGCGCATTTGGTCCAGGTGCCTTCAACAAACCTGAAGTTCATCAAGCTGAAATTCCAGGAGCAAATGGAATTGGTAACGCTCGATCACTTGCGCGCATTTACGCCGCGTCAGTAGGCGAGGTTGAGGGTGTGCGTTTATTGGGCGACGATGTGCGTCGCGTCGCAACAACCAGTAACACGCCAGCCGGAGAAATGGACGTAGTGCTTATTTCTGAAACTGTGTTTGGAATGGGCTTCATGCTTCATTGCGATAGGTCGCTGTTCTCTGGTGCAGAAGCTTTTGGCCATAACGGCGCGGGTGGTTCGGTGTCGTTTGCTGATCCGCAACGCAACATGGGTTTCTCGTACGTGATGAACACAATGATGACGGTGTACGACGAAGATCCTCGTCGCTCACGTCTTGTGCGCGCAGCTACTGCGTGCGCAGACTCTCTCTAATTTTTGCTGTTGCTATCAAGTACGTAGTTGAAGCACATGCTGCTGCAGCTGCAAACACAATGATGGCTGTGCGAACTCCGAAGATTTCTGACGTGATGCCGGCAAGAATGCTGGTGACGCCAATCATGAGATTGACTAACGCCATGTCTCCCGCAAGGACACGCCCTCGCACGTGGTCTGGTGACTGAATCTGCAAACCCAGTGTGGACAATGTCCATTGTGCACCTCCGCTGAGGTGAGCTAATGCAACAAACACCGCGGCGAAGCCCAGCGCAGGGCTAACGGCAGCGCAGAAGTAACACACGCTGAAAAGAAGGCCAGCAACACCGCAGACTCGAAGCAACTTGGCCATGTCTCGACCTGCAATTCGCGCACCGATAATTGGCCCAAGTCCAGAGCCAACTCCGCGGACACCAATAAGAATTCCTCGACCAGAGTCACCCATGTTGAAAACGTTGCTTGCCAGAACCGCAAGTTGGCTCACAATTCCAGCACCAACTGCAAATGTCATCTTTGAACACAGCAGTGCCAAAATCACTTTGTCTTGCTTTGCAACGTGGATTGCTTCTTTCATGTCGGCTAGTGGCTTGGCGCGACGTGACGCACCAGCAGGCGCCGCATGATTTTGCATTGGTCTTTTGACTCCAGCGAAGAGAGCTGCTGCTACAAGGAACGACACAACGTCGGCGATGAACGCAGCGTTACGGCCAAATACGCTGGCAAAGACACCGCCAAGTGCCGCGCCAATGGCCAGCATGATTCCCCATGTACTTCCAAAAAGTGCATTTGCTTTTCGTAAGTCGTCTTCGTTGTCTGTGAGATTAGGAATCGCTGCACCAGTTGCGGGGCTGACAAACGCAGCAAGTCCAGCAATAGAGCATTGAGCTACGAACAAAATCCAAATTCCCATGACGGAATGGAACAACATCAGCCCAGCGGACAAAGCTTGCAAAATCGACACTGTTGTCAGAATTCGTTTGCGATCAAATCGATCTGCGAAAGAGCCTGCAATGGGGGACATGAAGAGCCCCGGAATGGTCATAGACACCAGGACGAGTGAGACCAAGAATCGTGAATTTGTTTTGTCCTCAACGAGTCCCGCCATTGCGACGAACGTGAACCAGTCGCCAAGAAACGACACCACTTGTGCGCCAAAGACGAGTCGGATGTCTCGATTACGTCGAAGAAGAGAAAACATGAGACTTAGAGACTAGGTCCCATGTATGCGTGTTGTAACGATGTTTAACGAAGTGAGTCGAGTCGCTCGAGAACTTCGCGCGCTTGCGTCATGATTTCATCAACAACTTGGCGCGCAGGCTTAATTTCGTCAATAGCTCCGACGGCCTGACCAATTGCCATAAACGCTTTGTTGGTGTCGAGAACCACATCTGGGCCAACTCCAAGGTGGTGAATTCCTGCTTGGATGGTGGCGATTGCTTGACCAGGGAAGCCTTGAAGTTCCTCTGGATGCTCTTCAAAATGCTGTGTCCATTCGGTGCGTGCAACACGACATGTTTTTCCGGTGTATGCCTTGCTGATGACGGTGTCGTCTTCGGCCATCTCCAACATCTTTTCTTTGTATCCAGTACCGGTGTGTGCTTCGTGAGTGGCAATGAACTTCGTGCCAATCCACACCGCTTCTGCACCAAGTGCAAGCGATGCAATTAATCCACGGCCATCAAAGATTCCGCCTGCAGCAACGACCGGAACTTTTCCATCAACCGCATCAACAACTTGTGGGACAAGCGCCATGGTGGCCACTGTTCCAGTATGTCCACCAGCTTCAGTTCCTTGCGCAACAACAAAATCGCAGCCACTCGCAACTGCGGCGACGGCATGGCGAACTTTTCCGCACATTGATCCAACGAGAATGTTGTGACGGTGAAGCTCGTCAATAATTTCGCGTGGCACACCAAGCCCTGCCACATAAATGCTGGCGCCGCCTTCAATAATTGCTTTCAGATTGCGCTCAATGGAGTCTGGTGATGCGGTGAGAAGGTCCACGCCAAATGGTTTGTTGGTAAGCGTGCGAACGCGTGCCATTTCGGACACCAAGAGTTCTGTGGTCATGGGTGCTGCACCAAATGTGCCAATACCGCCAGCTTCGGACACTGCAGCCACTAAGTCGCTGTAGGAGACTCCGCCCATGCCGGCAAGCATGATGGGCAATTCAATGTCGAACATTTCGGTGATGCGCGTCTTCATGCCACCACCGTATCGCTCTACCTATTTCCTATAAGCACCAGGGCGCTTCAAAAACTGCCGATGCCAGCGTCGAGGGGTGAGCACTAAAGCGCGTGGTTCGTCTTCAAACATCCAGCGAACAAAGTTTCGTCGCGTCCATGAATTGGAGTTGACCAGGGCCAACACCCATTGCGCAACGCGGGGTGATGCAAGCATCTTTCCAAGGACAGCCGACATTCGGTGGTCTGCCAAAAGAGTTTTATCAAGAGCATTCGAATAAATGCGTCGCACGGATGCCGAATCTGTTCCTGCGTGAATTGCTTCTGCTGCTGCAATTCCCGTTTCAAGTGCTTGTCCAATACCTTCGCCTGTCAAGGTGTCCGTTGCGCAGACGGCATCGCCAACAAACAACACGCGACCAGATGAACGAACTGCCGAATCAATTCGTGCAGGAATGGGCCATGCTGTGTGGCGTCCTTCTGGAGTGAAACCGCGACCGAGTGCTTCAACAATGTGTGGCCGACTGAGTAAATCACGCCACGTGTCGTTCATGAATTGAACACTTCGCTCACTTGTGCGAAGAATTCCAAACCCGACATTCGCGCGATTCCCAGGAAGCGGGAACGACCACGCGTAGCCAGGCAAGAGGTCTTCATCAAACCACACATGCAAGGTGTGTGCCGCGGGTCCAGACACATTGCTGACGTACTGGCGAAACGCGTGCCATTCACCAAGGTAACCCGGAGTAGAAAGACCCAGCGCTTTGCGAACTGGCGACCACATTCCGTCTGCGGCAATCACGTAGTCAACATCAATTAGTCCGAGATTTTCAATGTCAACGGTGACACCGTCGGCATCGTTACGAGGCATTGATACAAACGCACAGTTCTCATGAATTGTGATTCCGCGTTCGCGGCACATGTTGACCAGTGCGTGATCTAGTTGTTCGCGGGGCGCAATCGCTGCGAACAGTCCTTGCTGCTGTGGCAGGTTGAGATTGATAGTGGTTCCACGTGGCGAACGAATTTCCACAATGTCGCACGGTTGGAAATCTGCCACCGACGACGGGTTGAATCCGATGCTTTCTAGCACTCGAAGGGCATTCGTGGTGAGGCCGTCGCCACAGCATTTGTCGCGAGGGAATGTGGCCTTGTCCACCACGATGACCTCGTGGCCATGGCGGTGCAACGTGGCGGCACATGCAGTTCCTGCGGGACCTGCTCCGATAACGAGAACCTTGCTTGGCACGAAAGTGAGGCTATTGGCGGGTTGGGCTATGTGCGCTGTGACACGAGTTCGTAGTATCGGTACGGGCACCACGGGGTGTCTTTACTTACCAAAGGAGCCGCCATGGCAAAAATGTGTGAAGGTCGTGTTGCAGTTGTAACTGGCGCAGGTCGTGGAATTGGGCGTGAGCACGCCATCAGCTTGGCAAGCCAAGGAGCAAAGGTTGTTGTCAACGACCTTGGTGGCAACGTAGACGGAAGTGGTGGCGACGTCAGCCCAGCACAATCAGTTGTTGACGAAATCAAGGGCATGGGTGGCGAAGCTGTTGCAAACGGCGATGACATCTCTTCATGGGAAGGCGCACAGCGTCTCATCAACACTGCAGTTGAAACATTTGGTGACATCAACATCGTGGTGAACAACGCAGGTATCTTGCGCGACCGCATGCTCACCAACATGACTGAAGAAGAATGGGATGCAGTTATCAAGGTGCACCTCAAGGGAACATTCGGTCCTGCACGTTGGGCTGCTGCATACTGGCGCGAGCAAGCAAAGGCTGGCAAAGAGGTTTATGGCCGCATCATCAACACCACATCGGTGTCTGGTATTTACGGAAACATTGGTCAGACCAACTACGGCGCAGCAAAGGCTGGCATCGCATCGTTCACCGTTATTGCTGCTCTCGAGCTTGCACGTTTCGGTGTCACAGTGAACGCGGTTGCACCTGTTGCTCTCACACGTATGACCGAAGGTCTGGGTAATGCGCCTGAAACCGACGAAGAGCGCGAGATGCGTTCACCACGTTGGATTGCTCCGATTGTTACTTGGTTGGCAGGCAACGAAGCAGGTCATGTCACCGGTCGCATTTTCGAAGCAAGTGGTCAGACATTGGCTATTGCCGAAGGCTGGCACCGCGGACCAAGCGTGTCCCCAATTGATGATCCCACCAAGTTGGGTCCAGTTGTTGCAGACATGCTCGCTAAGGCTCGTCCAAACGCAGGTATGGACGGACGCGATGGTTCATATCCGCAAAACACACTCAACAAGAAGTAAGTAAAGAACTCATAAAGGGGGAACACCGTGGCACTGAATCCAGCCGCCGTCGGATCTGTAGGAGAGCCGTACACAATTTCATGGACATCTAAAGATTCGCTGTTGTATGCAGTGAGTTTGAATGTCAGTTCAGATCAATTGCAATACGTCACTGAGAACTCCACTGGAGTAACTCAGAAAGCACTACCAACAATGCCGGTGGTCTTGGGTTCAGGCCAAGGTGGTCCAAATTCAAATCCCATGCGCAACGTTGGCGAATTCAATTTCGCAAATCTTGTGCATGCATCACAAGCCATCACATTGCATCAGCCACTACCTGTTGAGGGAAGCGCCACAGTGCAAAGCAAAGTTGTAGCCATGTACGACAAGGTGAAAGCAGCGGTCATCGTGACTGAAGCAGAAGCCACCGATGCTGCTGGCAAGCCGTTGTACTCCACACGTTCTTCTGTGTTCATTCGTGACGCCGGCGGAGTCGGTGGAGAGCGTGGTCCAAGCGGAGCAGTGAATGAACCACCAGCGTCTGCACCAGACCATGAGATCACATTCCAAACATCTCCAGATCAGGCATTGCTGTATCGCTTGAATGGTGACCGCAACCCATTGCACTCAGACCCCAATCACCCAGCAGTGAAAGCCGGCGTGTTTCCAAAGCCAATTCTTCACGGATTGTGCACGTACGGATTCACAGGTCGCGCATTGTTGAATGCAGTGTGCGGTGGGGATGCAGATCGCTTCAAGCACATTGAAGGTCGATTCGCATCTCCTGTGTTCCCAGGAGATGCGCTCACCATCAAGATTTGGAACAGCGGTGCTGGCGAAGCATTGTTTGAGACCTACGTGGGCGACCGCAAGGTCATCGACCAAGGGCTTGTTCGCTTCTCATAAGCGCCCCAAGAGTTGCCCCAGATGGCTACGACGTGGAAGAACTCCCAAGTGCGAGATGATCGCGTCTGGGAGTTCTTTTTATCTACCAAACAATGCGATGAGATTGTGGCCACGGCACGTCTCGTTCATGAGCGTGGCATCACGATTGACACATTGACTCCCGACATTTTTTCAATTCCGTCGTTGAATGAATTAATTGATTCGGTCAACTCTGATCTCTCAGATGGTCGTGGTTTTGCTTTGGTCCGTGGATTTCCGGTGAACGAATTATCGGAAGATGAACTGCACCTCGCCTATTTCGGGTTCGGAATGCACCTCGGTACGCCAGTAAGACAGAACAGCAATTCGGAATTATTGACACATATTCGTGATGACCGAATTGAGCAGACTGGAAAAATAAAGCGTTTATATCGAACGCGTGAACGACAAGATTTCCACACAGACGCTGCCGACATCATCGGTTTACTATGCCTTCACGAAGCCCGGCGTGGCGGCGAAAGCAAAATAGTGAGTTCTCTTGCTGTGTACGACGAGATGATGCGACGGCGACCAGACCTAGTTGATGAATTGCGTGTGCCTCTTTATTGGGATCGTCAAGATGAACATAAAGAAGGTGAAAGGCCGTGGTTTTCACTTGCTCCAGTGTTTGAACACAATGGCGAACCTCGCATCTTCTATGTGGGTTGGTACATTCGCAACGCGCAACGCTGGTCGGATGTTCCTCGACTCACCAACAAACAACTTGAGGCCATGGAGTTGTTGGAATCAATTGCCAATGACCCCGAGTTCTACCTTGAGATGGCATTTATGCCCGGAGACATTCAATTGCTGAATAACGGCCGAATACTTCATGCACGCGAGGCGTATGACGATTGGGAAGACCCAGATAAGCGTCGCCATTTGTTGCGTCTGTGGCTTGCCGCTCACCGATTTAAGAGTCTTGAGGAGTCTCTAAGAGTTGGTGCGACGTCTCAGGGCTAGCTGAACAACGTCCACTCGTCGTTCTTCTTGCCGCGTAACTCGTCGTAGTCAACTTCAACGCACACAATGCCGCGTGACTCTGCAAGCGTTCGTGCTTGTGGCTTAATGCTTTGCGCAACAAACATGCCACGCAGGGGAGTGAGCGTGGGATCGTTCTCTAAATCTGCGAGATAACGCGTGAGCTGTTCCACGCCATCAATCTCGCCACGTCGCTTCACTTCAATGACGACGGTGTTGCCGTGTGGGTCTTTGCACAAGATGTCCACGGGACCAAGTGCGGTGTAGTGCTCGCGACGAAGCAGAACAAGACCTGGTTCCATCACTTCTGGCGACGCAGCTAACAACTCTTGCAGCTGCTTCTCCACACCATCTTTTTCAAGCCCAGGATCCACGCCAAGGTCATGGGCCGAATCGTGAAAGATCTCATGGAATGTGATGGTCATGGCCTCACCTTTCGGATTGCGCACAATCCAATGGTCGGTGTTGTCTTCCACGGTGTTCGGCGAGTTCATCCAGTTCAGCGGCTTATATGCACCGCCATCTGAATGAATAGCAACACAACCATCGGCTTTCACCATGACAAGTCGAATTGCTTCGGGGAGACGCGTTTCTAGGCGGCCTGCGTATTCAACGGTGCAACGCGCGACTAACAATCTCACTAGCCCATTCTCGCCGATAGCGAGTGGTTGGTGGAAATATCAACTGACTAGGTGGTCCTTCATGCGCTTTTGAATCAGTTCTCGACGGCGCTGGAGTTCGCGATAGGTGAGCGTCTCGGTTGATTCGTCCACACCGAGGCTGTTCTTTACGCTGGTGAGGTCAATCTGGAATGCGCTTTGGTCCATGCCTAATTCTCTGAACAAACGCTCACCATGACGCTGTGTGAACACCATGGTGATGTTGGTGAGTTCGGCAATGATGTCGAGGTCCGGCGCCAGGCGCGCGATAGCGCCGTCTAAGAACACCATGTTCTTGACGTACAGCATGAGTTCTTTCGGCAACTTTGCGCCGTAGGCAAGAAGCGACTTCACAATTCGCTGCACTTCCTGCACAAGTTCTTCGCCATTCAATGTTGTGGGGTCAACGGGTTGATCAAGCTTCAAGTCAATAATGACGGCGTCAACATCTGTGTCTGATGGAAGAGCGCCAAGGTCTCGCAACGCCGCTACTTGGCCCTTGAGGTCGTTTGTGGTGGCCCCCAGCATTAATCGCATAAAAGCCATACGGCGAGCCTGCGAGAGTCGACCAACGATTCCAAAGTCGAGAAGCGCTGTACGGCCATCGCTGAGAACAAACAAGTTGCCACCGTGCAGGTCACCGTGGAAGACACCGTGAATCAGTGCACCTTCCATGAACGAAATCATTCCTGCACGAACAACTGCTTCAGTATCAATGCCTGCCGCACGCATTCCTTCAACATCGTCAAAATTGAAGCCTTGTAACTTTTCCATCACCAACACTCTGCGAGTGACTAAGGACGGGTGTGGGCGGGGAACAATGTAGGCCTCTTGGTTGAGGTCATGCATCATGGCTGCAACGTCCACCATGTTGCTTGCTTCCATTCGGAAGTCGAGTTCTTCAACAATTGTTTCAGCAAACAATTCAACAAGCGCTGGTGGGTTGGCAAGTGCCGCCACTTTGATGCGACCAATCATGAACGGTGCAAGCCATGCCATGACCTGTAGATCTTGGCGAACCATTACAGATACGGAGGGCCGTTGCACTTTGACGACAACATCTTCGCCAGTTTTCAGGGTGGCTCGGTGAACCTGGGCGATAGACGCTGCTGCAAGTGCTGTCTTTTCAAATGTAGAAAACACGTCTTCAATTCGTGCGCCGAGATCCTGTTCAACGGTGGTGCGCACGCTGTCCCATGGTTCTGCTGGCACTTGGTCACGACAGCGTTTGAACTCATCGACTAGCTCAGATGGAAACAGTCCTTCACCACTTGAGATGATTTGCGCCAACTTGATGTACGTAGCCCCAAGTTTTTCAATTGCATGACGGAGACGCAGCGAAATATACGCGCGGGACTCTTCGGGCGTTGCAAACTTTTTACGGCGTTTGTTCCAAAACCAAGGCAACAGTGCCCAACCCAACCGGGCAACAACAACGACGAGTCGTTTGATGGGCGGCAACTTTCGTGCACGAATGAGGCGGGGTACCTCGGCCTGGGCTTGCTGTCGCAGCACAACCGCAACTCGCGACCACGCAATTGACTCACGATTCAGCACCCACGGACCGGCATCGGAGAAGTTTCCCCAGTCAAGGTCTGCAGCAGAGTTCGTCACGCTTTCAGTCTGCCGTTCGCATTCTTGAACAATGGGCGACATAGGACACAATGAGTTGGGGAATAAGGGGAGTCTCATGAGCGCACCGTTGAACAATGTGAAGGTTGTGGAGATGGGGGTGTGGGTCGCAGGACCTGCGGTCACTGGCGTCATGGCTGACTGGGGAGCCGATGTCATCAAGGTGGAGCCACCAACTGGCGATCCACAGCGCGCAGTGTTTGGTGCTCTCGGTGTTGCAGACCAGCAAGGCGTTCCGCCATTCGAAATTGACAACCGTGGCAAGCGATCTGTTGTTCTCGATTTAAGAAATGCAGATGACCTAGCCACGATGATGCAGTTGTTATCTGAGGCAGATGTGTTTGTCACCAACGTGCGCCCCGCTGGATTAAAGCGATTGGGGCTAGATGCAGAGACGTTGACCACAAAATTTCCACGTCTGATTTACGGAATCATTACGGGGTACGGACTAGATGGACCAGATGTGGACCGACCTGGTTACGACATTGGTGCGTTTTGGTCACGTTCTGGTCTTGCGCACACCACGGTTGCACCAGATGAGTTACCGCCAGCATTGCGAAGCGGGCAGGGAGATCACACCACGGGACTCTCGTTGGCATCGGGCATCATGGCGGCATTGTTTGACAGAGAACGAACGGGCAAGGGACGAATTGTGTCCACAAGTTTGTTGCGCACCGGGATGTACACGCTGGGCTGGGACATTGGTGTGTATTTGCGATTCGGCAAGCGTCAAAGCACAAAAGCAAATAGAGCAAACCCTGCGCCACAGATGAATTGCTATCGGTGCTCAGACGGTCGAGCGTTTTGGTTATTGGGCCTTGAAGCAGATCGACATTTCCCAGGGATGTTGAAGGCAATTGGTCGTGAAGAACTTGCCACTGTGGAGAATTTCAAAAACGCGAGAGCGCGGTCTATTAATGCTGCGGAGTTCACTGCAGTGCTTGACGAACATTTTGCTACCAACACCTATGAATATTGGACAAAGAAATTCGACGAACACGATGTGTGGTGGGCGCCGCTTAATTCAATTGCAGATGTTGTGAACGATCCGCAGGCAATTGCTTCTGGGGCATTCGTTGACATGAGTCCGCAACCTGGTGAAGCTCCGTACCGTGCTGTTAATTCGCCCGTTGACTTCAGCGATTATTCGCCAACCTATGGGCCAGTTCCAAAACTTGGAGAGCATCAACCACGTTGGTGAAGCATTAATCCAATCGAGGGTCGCGACCCCAAATGGACAGCAAGATTTCGTCAACGTATTCGGGTCTGC
>JACCDN010431762.1_pt1 | contig 12204 bp, 12 predicted proteins | sample 7441691 | NCBI WGS metagenome assembly JACCDN01 (sample SAMN15323439, study PRJNA562643) | freshwater metagenome | isolation source: river surface water | place: USA:Blue River Watershed | collected 2017-08-16 | reverse complement strand
GATGATTCTTGAGAATGGCTAAGTTTAGATGATTCTTGAGAATGGCTAAGTTTAGATGATTCTTGAGAATGGCTAAGTTTAGATGATTCTTGAGAATTATTATTAAATTTTGAAAAATTTGTTATTAATCGACTTTCAGTACTACTAACACCTGCAAAACTTTGTAATAAAATTTCACCATTAAAATAATTAAATTCTTTATTTTTATAATCTTTAATAAAATCAATATTTTGAATATTATTAATTACTGATAATCCAAGTTCAAAATCTTCTTTAATTATTTTATCATTTTTAGTTTTATTTTCTAATTCTTTAATATTTACTTCATCAAATGTAAAAGGCATTCTAAATTTAATCATTGATTTCTTAGGATTTAGTAATCTAATCCAATTATATTGTTGACAAGAATTCCAAATAATATGAAAATCTCCTGGATAATCATTTGTATCTGGTTCAGTTCGAATATCGCTCCAAAAATATATAGGTAATTGAGTTTCATGTAATTTAAATAAAATTTTACTACTATCATTTGTATAAAATGCATTTTGAATATATAATCTATGATTACTATTAATAATAGTATCAACTGTCTTATTATTAAGATTACTAAATTTAACAACTGTTTTAAATCTATCTGATTCAGAATCGAATGTTAAATTATTAATATCATTAATGTCAATAATATTATTAAGATTTTTATGTTTATTATTATAAATCATAAATGTATTAGGATCAATTAAAATAAATTTAACTGTTGGAAATAAAGCACTTAATAAATACATTGTTGTAGAAGGAGCTGCGCCAGCATAAATAACAAAATGTGAAACTAAATTAGATTGATTAGATTGATTAGATTGATTAGATTGATTAGATTGATTAGATTGATTATAATTTTCTACTCCAATTGATTTTTGTAATACTGAATGCATTTTTTTATTATATAATTCTTCTTCTTTATTGAGACATATATGACTTAGAAAATAAATTTGACTTAAAAACAATTTTCTTTGACCTATATGTAAAGAATTTCTATATATCATTTTATTTTCAATATATTTAAAAATTTCATCATTATTTTTATTTATATCAGTAAGATACTCAAATATAGAAAATCCATTAAATGTTTCATTTTTATTATTTTCAAGTTTTATTTTTAACTGTTCTAATGCATTAGTATATTCTATATTACTAAATGCACTCAATTTAAGATAATTTTGAATAAAATTCCACTCAGTATCATTAAAATTTATTTTATATTTATTAAAATAATCGATATTTTTAGTCATTTTACATTATATTGTATATTGTATATTATATTTTATATTATAATTTATTATTCATTTTTTTATTGTATGATAAAAAAAATGAATATTTCATTACATAGTAAAAATAATTTAACTTTTGATTTTCATTGAAAAATGTCATTTGATTCAGATGATTTATATATTATTTCATCTGATTCAGATGAAACATTTAAATCAGATTGTTCATCTGAATCAGATTGTTCATCTGAATCAGATTGTTCATCTGATTATGGATATATTTTTGCGAATGAATATGGTAGAAAGAGTAATATGTCTGATAGTGATGATACATATGAAAGATCTGTAGCAAAAGAAACTAAAAAGAAATGTTTAAGACTTATTAAAACTTTACATAAAGAAAAACACAAAACAGATAAAGATATTAGTTTTGAATATCAATCTGAACATAAAACAGAAACTAATGGAAAAGAATATTATTTGTACATTCCTTTAATAATTGCTAAAGTTATTGTTAAAAATAATCATAATAATAAACATTATGAAGAAAATATATATTTTGTTATAGATGGTGATACCACTTATTCCAAATTTGAAATATATAATTATCATTCAAAGAGAATTTTATATTATGAACAGTACAATTTACTTAGTAAACTTGATACTAGTTTAGAAAATTCTATTTCATGGAGTGAATTTTACACAATATTTGAAAATAAAAATAATAATAATAAATATAATGAAATTGAAAACTTTATTCAAACTTTGAATGAGGTTAGATTTGAGTATGTTGAAGGATCTGATGATATTTTCAGAATTTTTAAACAATGATATTAAAACTATTATTATTATTATTTTATTATGTGTAAAAAAATGATTTTTTATATTCCTAGTAGTGTTTAAAAACAATTTATTAAATTGTCTAAAAACAAAACTTTCTAACTAAAAAGCAATTATCCATTAAGATGTCGTCATCTACAAACAATACTGAAGTCATTACTCATCGTCTTTACACGAGCAGTAGTGTTGAGGAATTTGATGCTTTTCTGGAGGCTATGAGTCTTGGCAGAGTTTCAGATGAAGACATTCGTCAATTCGACATGGACTTTCTTATTCTCTTTGAAGACATGGGTGCGGCAAAGAGAAACAAGGTTCTCGCTTCGGCTATCAAGCATGGCAACAGCGACTTGGCTGAACGTCTGGAATTTGAACTTGGTGCTTCCATTGAGACAAATGAAAATCCGTGGACAAAGGCTTGGAGAAATGCTTCTTGTTAGAAGATTATACTCTTTTGAAAAAAAGATTATACTCTTTTGAAAAAAAGATTATACTCTTTTGAAAAAAAGATTATACTCTTTTGAAAAAATATTTTAAATGAAAAATATATTATTAAATTAATATTTAATAATTCATTTTTCATTTAAAATATTTCTACTATTTCCTTCATTTTCATTTTTCATAATTTTCTTTATCTTCATTTTTCATTTTTCATTTTTCATTTTTCATAATTTTCTTTATTTTTCATTTTTCATTTTTCATCATTTTTATTTTTTATTTTTATTTTTCATAATTTTCTTCATCTTCATTTTTCATTTTTCATCATTTTTATTTTTTTCATCCTTTCTATTATTTAATATAAAAATATTTATTATAATATAATTTTCGAATAATATAACCTTTTTCAACTTCGTCGAAAAGTTAATTAATGAGTAATTTTTATGATGTTAATCCAAATAGTAAGTTCTGTGAAAGAACGTTAAATAATTCATTTTATATTAATAAAACAAAATATTATCCTGAATATGTTAATAGTATAACTAGTATTAGCATGATTATATATGGCTTAATTGGGTTATTCTATCTTAATAAAGTTCAATCTCATTTTATACTATTTATGTATAGCACATTAGTAGTTGCTGGTTTAGGAAGTACATTATATCATTTAACTTTTATGTGGGCATTTGCGTTATTAGATGGTTTTCCTATGATTGTTATGTCATCAATTGGATTACTTATAATATGTTGGGATTTAAGTTTTGAATTACATGAGTATAATAATGTCAATTTAAATCCTATTCTTAATAGGAATTATAATGGCGATAATATTTCTTCTACAGATTTAAACTCCAGTATAAGTAATGAAAATAAAAATATAATCTCTGGTATAAGTAATGAAAATAAAAATATAATTATAAACTCAAATAATCGTAATATTTTTACAATACCGACGATAAATTCTAATACAAGTTTGAATGTTAATACAAATAATACACCGAGATTATCTGATTTAATAACAAGAAATAATGAAATATCAACATATGTTAAACCAAGTTCAAAAATTGCAATTATTAAATTTAATTACAGAATAAGTTCGGGTTTATCTTTAATATTTGTTATTTATCTTTTTATGACATTGATAGTTTCTGCAACAGCAGTTAATTATTATTTATATTTATTTTTATTTGCATTTCCATTATTACCAATTTTAATTTTTATGTTATATTATTATTTTAATTATAAAAAAATTCCAATTAGTTTATATGATAAAGATTATAAAAGAATTAGAAAAATGATATTAATTAGTTTAGTTAATGGTTTATTTGGTTTAATGATGTGGTTAATTGATCAATTAGTATGCCCAAAATGGAAATATATAGTATATTTTTGGGGACATGGTATATGGCATATTTGTATAGGATACTTTGCTATGAGTATGATAACATTTGCAAGTTATTTATTAGCTAATAATTACAATTATAATGTAAGATTAATATATGTATGGAAAATATTTCCATTAGCTGAATGGATATAACTAACTTTTTGACAAAGTCAAAAAGTTAATTTAACTATTAATTATACAGATAGTTAATTAAATTATTTTTAATTACATTAAATAATTAATAATAAAAATATTTTTTTATTATTTTAATTTATACATATAATTATATATAAATATAATAAAATGACATCGTTAGAAACTAAAAGGCTACTTACTTTTAATGATATAAATAATAAGAATTTATTATTAATTACAAAAATATGTAAAAATTATGAAACATTTAGTTCTATTTTAAATAAAGAATTTATTTTAAGAACATTTTTAAATTTAAAAAATTTAAAGATAATAAGAGGAAATATAAATGAAAATAATGAATTAATTTTTGATTCATCGATGACAGGACCGCACCATTATTTCGGTTGGATAAATCCTAAAAACTTTTATATTATTATCAATAACCAATTTATACACATTGAAAGTAATATTCATATTTTATATAAAAATATGAAAAGAATAGAACATAATTATATCAATATAATTAATAACTGTAGTTGGTTAGAATACGATAAAATTATCAATAATATTGAAAATGTTAATAATAACGATAAAATAGATATTATTTTAAAACTTAAAAAATTAACAAATAATAGTTTATTTGATAAGCCTGGTTTATTTATTATTGATAATGAAAAAATATATTTACATTTAATTACTAATGCTTATGATTATGATTTATCAGAGTATAAAGTTAAATTAGTTAAAAATGAAATACCATTTTCATTTAATCAAGAATCAGTCAGTAAATATAAACATGCTAAACATAAGTTAAGGGTTATTACATATAACTATGCTAAAAATTATTTAAAAGATTATATTATGAACAATTCTGGTGTTTTTATCGAAAAGCATGAATTTATACAATCGATAACACCATTTAATACATATTCTAGTGGATATGTTATTTTAGCTAAAGAAAATAAATGTAATACTTATAGTTTTATAGCAATTACTATACCATATGGATATACATTATTAATTGATTCATTTGCTATACATGGTGATTCATCTTTAGAAGGAATGTATATGATGTCGATGACTGGTAATCATACTGCTATGAAAACAGCAAATACTGTTTTTATAAAATCAAAAAATGGTAAAAATGTGGATTTTATAATTAATAAAGAAAACCAAAATGAAAAACAAAATGAAAAACAAAATGAAAAACAAAATGAAAATATATATGACAATAACTTATTATTACAATCAGATAAAATTAAATATAATCAATTACAAAAAAATAAAAAAGTAGAAATTAATAATATTAATAAAATTTTAAATCCCATTGAAAAGATATTTTGGAGTCATGATGTTATTAACATTGATGGAAAAATTATTATTTAATAAATTTCATTTAAATAAATTTCATTTAAATAAATTTCATTTAAATAAATTTCATTTAATCTGTTTAATAAGTAAGGATTAAACTTTTAACTTTACGACACAGTAATCAAAAACTTAATTTATTGTTATTCCAGTTAAACTCATTCCTATAGGAAGTCCTATTCTTATAAAAACTTTACCATTTCGAGGTGTATTTGGTTTTCCACATGTTATATATTTATTAAATAATGTAGATGATGTTGCATCTAGACATCCATCGCCTTCATTTTGAGGATTAATTCCTGCTTTATTACAATCAAACCAAGGCATATCACTTAATCCTTCTCTAATTGTAGCTAATATTTGAACATTATTAATAATTGGTGAATTTGCTTGAGAATCAGCACTGACCCAATTAATACCATCAGTATTAATTGTAAAATTTATTCTTGTAAAATTAATATTTGAAAATCGTTTGCAAAATGTTACCCATCGTAAGTTTGGCATAGTAATAACTGATGTATCAGGTAATAATGTTGTATAATCAGGACCAACGGGAGACATATCTGAAAAATTATAAGAAAGATATTGATATTTTCCATTAAATAATATTAATTCTTTTGTTATGTTTGCATCTGTTAATGAATTAAATGCTCTATCTGAAAATTCAGATGGTAATATAGGCCCAGGAAATGCAACTAAAGATGGAAATAATCCAGTTCCTGATGGAACTCTATTTATTTCAGGAGTAGGGAAAATAACATAATTTTCATTAATAAATGTAGTTGTTTTAGGCCGAGTACTAATACTATCACACATTATTCTATTAAATGGAGTCGAAACACCAATAACAATATTATTTATTAAAACAGTTGTTGTTGTTCCTGCACTATTTCTAACATCTAATGTAGTATTAAATAAAGTAGTTTTATCAAAATATAAATTATTATTTAAATTTACATTAACCGTAAAGGTTGGATTGGTATTTGTTATTCCGCCAGATGATGGAACACCATTAGATGGTATAATCCCAGGAATAACTGGAACAAATGGCGCGGGAGAAATAAATATGTCATTTTTAATATTATTATATAACTTTGCAATATAATTACTATTATAAAATGCTCGAATACAATTGTCAGCTCTAAATGTTATTGTTATTGTATCATTTTCTTGTAAAACAGGAATTCCACTTATATATCCTGTTGCATTAATTCCAGTTATACCATAAATTCCTGAAACCATTGCAGATGGAACTAAAGGATTATCAACACTAAATAATATTTCATTAGATTCAAATGTTTTATTACTGGTATTAATATGTTTTAATTTAAAACCAAATACACTTGGACCAGCATTAAATGATGGAACTAGAGCACTTAAACCACCTATATACATATTTAAACTATAAGCACCATTTACTAAACTATCATTATTAATTGTAATAAAATTCTTAACACCTATGTTATCTAATGGAATAGGTGGAATTGTTTTAGTTGAATTAATTTGAGTATTAACTAAATTATTATTATATTCAGTTATTGTATTATTAGCATATCTAATAACAGCAACAATTTTACCACCATTATCATAAAAAATATTAAATGGATTTGTTTGAGGATTATTAAATGGATTAATAACGTTTAAAATTTGTCCTGTCATTGCACTTGTCGCACTATACATAATATTACCAGTTGAATTTGTAAGCATTGATAATGTTATTTCATCAGCTCTATCAATATTTAATTCACTGTTATTAACAGTTGAATCTTCTAAAAATGTTATAATTTTATCTAATGCTAATCCAAGTGAATCAGTATTATTGATATTTAAGGCATTATCTCTACCCCATACACCATCACCAGATGGTGGAGGACCTATAACACCACTAGCGATATTAACATTTTGTAAATGAGAACCGTCTAATTCTAAAATTGAATTATTAAATGGTGTAGTCATAATTATTCATTTAATAAAAATATATTTATATTATATAACTTTTTAATACTTTATAAAAATAACTTAAAATGAATAAAAAATAAAAATATAAATTAATTAAACATTTATTAGCTCTTAAAATCTAATTTTAAAATATGAGATAAAATTGATGAAGTTAGATCCTTTATATTTTTAAATACATAATTTAATGTATCAAAATCCATAAAATTATTATCATTAGTATTTAAAGATAATAAACTAGACCACATTTTCATTTTTATATAATCAGACATGAACGCTGAAATATAATACTTATGTTTATTTAACATAGATTTAATTTCAGAAATGTTATATTTATTATCAGTATCATTATCAGTACCATTTAAATTAAGAGATTTATATAAATCGAAAACAAAATATTTAGCTATACAGTTTTCAGATATTTGTTTAATTTCATTGACTTTATTTGAACATGTTATACAAATATCATTATAACATTTAGTTAAAGTAGACATATTATTATAATATAATTGTACATTATTATGATTATATTTTTTATTTATTATAATATCTTCAATATTTTCAATAAAAATATCAATAACTATATCAAAATAATCATTAAATTGTCTATCATCAAATTTAATAAAATTTTCTCTAATTTTATTGCAATTATCAGTATCTAGTTTATTATTTGTTTCAATGTTTTTTATTTTTGCATATTCTTTAACAAGATAATTATATTTGATATTATTATCTAAAATACTAAATAATTTAATAATGACAAATTGGATCATTTTATTATATATTTTAATATACATATTTAATATTTCATCTTTTTTTCAGATTAATAAAAATATTTTATTTTTTAATTTTATTTTTTATTTTTTAATTTTATTTTTTAATTTTATTTTTTAATTTTATTTTTTAATTTTATTTTTTAATTTTATTTTTTAATTTTATTTTTTATTTTTTAAATTTTAAGAAGTATCATAAGATGAAAAAAATTAAATTATATTTTATTTATTTAATTATTACCAAAATATAACTATCAAATGAATAATAATAATAATTTTTGAATACCAATAATCAATATAATAAAGATTATACAATATTATAAAATTGTTAATAATTCTATAAATTTTTATAATATTATCTTCAACATTATAATTAATTTCATTATTAATTTCATTATTAAATTTTTTATCAATTTTTTTAAGTAGTTGACTAATAATCGAAGCAATCATTATATAATAAATTGTAATAATACTAATATTATAAATAATATTGTAAATAAAACTTAGCATTTTATTTTATTAAGTTATATGTTTTTAAATACATAATATAGATTTCAATTTTTTTCATTTTATTTATTTTTTATTTAATTATAAAAATATAATATATATAAAATATATATTATATTTTAATATAAAATATAAATATTTTAATATAAATAAAATAAAATGACTACTAAAGGAACCTATACTCTAATTAATAATACAGGAAGACAGGATGAAATTTTACTTAGTTCTGAACTTTTGTCAAAAAGATTAACACAAATTAAAGAACAAAAAATTAATGAAATTCTTCAACCTAAATTTAATGAATTACAATTATTAATTACAGGGTTAGATAATGTTCAAGATAAACTTGATAATATTAGATTGAGAAATGGTTATAATAGAGATAATATAACTTATATTAAAGATATTGATGTTCCTAATAGCAGTTCTAGTGAAATTGAACGAAGATTATATAATAAATTACTTAATTCTGTTGATTCAGATGATTTTAAGTATTATGTTAATCAAAAGAAAATAATTATGGAAAAAATTAGCACTCTTAATAATATTATTAGTGATGAAAGAAAACGAAATTTAGATGTTAATGGAGCAAGCTTAATTAGTATTAGTGAAATTGAAAGAACACATATTATGTTTATGCATAGAACATTTAAACCATTTGTTGCTACAGGTTTTGAATATTCAGCTCAAGATCCAACTGGTGGAAAATTTGGACTTGGTGATACATTACGTTATAAAATGCTGAATTTTGGAGATTATATGCATGATCAAGTGTTACATTTGAGATTAGAAGGTTTATCTAACGTCAATCCTATAGATAGAGTTAGATATTGTGATATGGTTGGACATAGAATTATGGAATCAGTTCGATTTTCCGTTAATTTAAATACATTAGATGAATATAATAGTGAAAGATATAATAATTATTATAATTTTGAACTACCAGAAGACCGTAAAGTTGGATGGTTAAGAAATGTTGGACAAACTGTTCCACAAATTGGTTATCTAACATCTGATGTCGTTAATTTTGATTTCTCAGAAGTTAGATGGATTGCTGATGGGCCACAAACTCTTAAAACTAGACATGATGTATTAGATTTATTTATTCCACTTTTATTTTGGTTTAATCGAGATATTGGATTATCACTGCCTAATACTGTTATGCCTTCAGGACAAACTTTTATTGATATTAAACTTGCTGATGTAGATAAATTATGTGCAAGCGATAATAGAAGTGGTTCAGTTATTAATAAATTAGTTAAACCTACTTTAACGGTTGCTAAACTTTATACAAATCAGATATTTGTTAATCCTGAAATTCAAGATTTAATGTTAAAAAAAGTAGATTTTACATTAATTCGAGTTCATAAACAATTAACTCGAATTCTTGATAAATCCAATGATAGTATTTTCCTTAGTGATTTAAAGCTTCCTGTAGAATATATGTATTTTAATTTCAAACCACTTATTAATGAAACTGGACCTAATAATATGGATTTATGGGATCAAAGTACTTATGCTACTTTAGATGAAAAATTAACTGCTGGTATTGTTATTGTAGCTCCTGGTCCACCACCAGTGTATGCACCTGCTGCATCATTTATAAGACATTATAATGAAAAACCATGTGTTACTAGTATAAGTCTACATGCTTATGGTATACCATTATATAAACAATATCCTGCTCAACTTTTTAATTCATATTTACCATGGAAATTTGGAAAAGTTAATACTCCCGAAGATTTAGGATATTATTTCATTAACTTTAATATTAATCCTGGTGAGTACCAGCCTTCAGGACACTTCAATGTCAGTCGTAGTCGTGAGTTTTATTTAGATTATGTTAGTCCATATATAACTCCAACTTTCCAAGCAAGATTTTCAGTTACTGCAATAGTAATAAATTTCCTTCTTGTTAAAGATGGAAGTGCTATTGTTAAATTTGCAACATAACTTTTTGGCTTTGCCAAAAAGTTGGCAATGTCGGCAACTTGTCAGCTTCGCCGACAAGTTAATCCTCCATTGCCTATAAATTATTTTTTATTTTATTTTATTATTTTATTTTTTTATTTTTATTTTTATTTATTTTTATTTATTATTTATTATTTATTATTTTATTTTTTTATTTTTATTTTTATTTATTTTTATTTATTATTTTATTTTATTTTATTTTTTTATTTTTATTTTTATTTATTTTTATTTATTATTTTATTTTTATTTTTATTTATTTTTATTTATTATTTTATTTTTTTTTATTTTTATTTATTTTTATTTATTATTTTATTTTTTATTTTATTTTATTTTTTATTTTATTTTTTATTTTATTTTTTATTTTATTTTTTATTTTATTTTTTATTTTATTTTTTATTTTATCATGTATAAAAAAAATTGAATTTGTAATTATACAGTAATAAGATTTAGAAATTTAAAAAAAATAAATATGGTTAATTTTAAATACAATAGAATTATTGATGACGATGTTGGTGTCGAAGATCTTCGTGTTGAAGATATTGATAATAGTATGTTTGCTGATACTATTGAAAAAATTGATTTTGGAAGTGGTGATGTAAATGCTCGTGATACAAATGGACGAACACGTTTGTATTACGCTTGCTTTTATAATAATATTTATTATGTGGATTTTCTTATTAAGAATGATGCTATGCCATTCATTCCTGATAATGACGATATGACTCCAATTATGATTGCTGTTAAGTATGGATATTTGGAAATAGTTAAATATTTTATTGAAAATGAAATTGAAATTATTTATGATAGTATTTCACCAACACCAATGGATATTGCTCGTGAGTACAATCAAAATAATATCATAGAATATCTTACTCAAAATAATTTTAATTAAAAATAAAAATAAAAAAAATAAATTTTTATTTTTATTTTTATTTTTAATAAAAATTGAAATTTATTTTTTTTTATTTTAAATAAAAATTGAATTTTTAAATAAGTATAAATAACTTTTGAATTAAATTTTTAATATATAAAAATAAAAATGCTTTTTGAAAAATTTATTAATATTTATACAACAATTAATAGAAAAACATGTTATGAATATAATTGTAATAAATTTCCAGTTTATGGTTATAAAAATGATATGCTAAGATGTTTTTGTAAAACTCATAAAAAGGAAAATATGATTAATGTAAACACTAAAAGATGTAGAGTTCATAATTGTAATAAACACCCAAGTTTTGGTTATAAAGAGGATAAAATAAGACTATTTTGTTATAAACATCGAAATGCAAAAACTATAAATCTAACTATTGTTAAATGTGAAATAGAAGATTGTGATATTGCTGCTAATTATGGTTTCAAAGGCAAAAGAAGAATGAGATGTGTATCTCATAAAACTGAAGAAATGGTAAGTCTAAGAAAAAATCAAAAATAATTTTATTCTAAAAGAATTTCACAACAAGTGATTAGTAAAGATAAATTATTAATTTCATTATTAATTTCATTATTAATTTCATTATTAATTTCATTATTAATTTCATTATTAATTTCATTATTAATTTCATTATTAATT
>JACCDN011054871.1_pt1 | contig 12205 bp, 10 predicted proteins | sample 7441691 | NCBI WGS metagenome assembly JACCDN01 (sample SAMN15323439, study PRJNA562643) | freshwater metagenome | isolation source: river surface water | place: USA:Blue River Watershed | collected 2017-08-16 | reverse complement strand
GAAGGCAGAGGCAACGTGCAGATGGGTGAATTCACTCATGAATCTAGCTAGTTGAATACGCGGTTGAGTCGCCAAACGTTTTTGTCACCGACGAATGAGTGCACAAGTTCAAACTGTTGTTTCTCTTCGTTGCAACTTGCCACCAAACGCCACATTTCGACTTCGAGCACACCAGCGCCTATGCCGCGCTGTGCCCTGGCGGCCTCAACCCACCACTCCCTTCTGGCGAACCAGCGCACCGGCTTATTGAGCACCAGGTAGGCACCCCCTCGCCAGCCGAAGCCAATCGGCTCGCCATTCGGGTTGACCGATACGGTCACCATTTCGTCTACTCGCACCATGTCGAGCCCCTCCTAAGTGTCTGCAAAACATAAAAAACATTCGAACAAATGTTCGAATGTTAAGAATGTAGGCAGAGCCACTGACAAAGCAAATCGCGACGGCGTGGCAAGCTCAACCAATGCTTGAAGGTTTGGCCTGATTAGCCGAAAAAGTGGCCAGAGCCGCCTAAATAGGGCGAATCAGCTCGCTGGAATTGTTTCGCACTGAGCCGACGGCCTGATCAACCGGGTGAAATTCAACCTCGGCAGCAACCAGGTCGCTTTCGTGCGCGACCGCATCCAGTAGAGACTGATCGCCGATTATGTTGGGGTCTAGCCAGGCATCCAGGGTTTCGGGGGTAAGCAGAACCGGGTTGCGATCGTGAATGTGCGCCAATTCTGGTGCTGTGTCTTTGGTGAGAGTGGTCGCCGAAAGCAACCAACGACTCGGATCGGTGTCAGCCTTGCTCGAATCTCGCCACCACTCGTAGAGCCCAGCAAGTGCCAGCATGCCATCTGGCCCAGCGCTGATGTAAAACGGCTGCTTCGTGCCATCTTCGGCAACGTGCCACTCGTAGTAGCCGCTGGCAGCAATAACGCAGCGACGGCGAACAACCGAATCTTTGAAAGAAGGCTTTTCAAGGATGGTTTCGATGCGACCGTTGATCAGGGGCGAAGAGTTGCCCGGGCCGTCTTTGCTCCACCTTGGCACGAGCCCCCACCGAGCCGAATGAATCTCGCGGTGCAAATCTCCGATTGGTGATCCGTCGGCGGCTTTGTCGTCGGCACGCTCAACGATTATTGAAATCTGATGGGTCGGTGCGACGTTGTAACTTATGCCGGGTTGCTCGCCAACAATTTCGTCGACCTCAAAAATCGACATGACCTCAGACGCTGTTTTGGCAACTACGAAACGGCCACACATCAGTGCGTTTCGATTCTTTTGCGGTTCTTTCTTGCAGTCATTGGATAATCTTCACACTTTGCCGAGAAACTATCGAATCGGAGCCACAAGTAAACGCAAGCGTTTGCTAAACGCCTCAACGTGCACCGGTGGGCCGAGTGGTCCGCCGAGATCAATCCATGATTCTGCCGGCCGGATGGCCTGCAGGCTGCTCAGCAGCCAAACTTCTGTTTCGACCAAATCGGCTGGCTTAGCTTTCTCGATGCGCGTCTGCAAACCCATCTGTTCGGCGATTGCGAATACCTCGCGACGGGTAACGCTATCGAGCCAAACCGTTTCATCTGAGGGTGCGCACAACACGTCGCCGCGCCACCAAACCAAAGCACTCAGCGCGCCCTCGGCAATGTGACCTGTTTCACTCAACAGCACGGCTTCATCGGCACCAACCATGTTGGCGCGTCGTCGCAGTTGCAAGCCCAGGCTCAAATCGGGGCCCTTAACAATTGGGTTTACTCTCGGGTCAGCATCGGGGTAGGTCCATAGAACTGCGCTGCCGAGAGCCTCGGGCGCCTCGCGCAAACGCAGGTGAAGGCGATGTGCTGTCGGTTGTTCGGCGTGTAGTTCAAGCCTCGGAAACCAACGCCCCTCAAGCGGTAACTCGGCGATGGCTTGCTGCAAAAAGTCTTCGACAAAGGGCGCTTCGTCTGGGGCTACCAAAGTTACCCAGTTTCGAAACCTTTCAAGGTGCAGTTGCAGGCTTCTAACTCGCCCGTCTTCTAGCAAGAAGCTATCTGCAACGGCCAGCTGAGTGCCCAAACTGATCGGCGCTTCGCGCAGACTGCCAGAGGAGAAGCGCAACAGCTCGCTGGTCATGCCACTCCTTTCAACTGTTCTAATCTAATAGCCATGCCAATTTTCGTTTCTAATCTCGATGGCTGGGTAAATCCGGCAGAGGTTTTCGTAGCGCTGCACGCGTCAGATGAAAACGCTTTTTGGCTCGACCGAGAAATTCATCCGTCTGATCGGTTCACTGTTATCGGGGCGTCGGCAAATGTGCTCAGGCAGCAATCGGGTTCATTTGCTCCACTGAAAAATCAGCTAGCGAGCGCGAAGTTAGTTGGTGATGTCGAAGTTCCCTTCGAATTTCGACCCGGATTGGTCGGCTACATTACCTATGAGTCTGAATCTGTATTTCTTCAGGTAGATCGTGCGATGGTGTTCGATCACGATGCCAAGAAGATTTATTTCATTGGCGAGTTCGATACCCCGAGTGACTTTGACGCCTGGCATCATGCGGCTTTGCTTCGGCTCGCCCTGTGTGGTGGCGAGTTGGCTGCTTACCGCCTCAGGCACGAGTCGCTCAAGGCTAACGAGGCAACAGTTCGTCACAGCGACCGAGAATATCTCGAGCTAATCGAACGGGCACAGCAGCACATTGCCGCCGGCGATGTTTACCAGTTGTGCTTGACAAATCAGATTGAGCTCAAAGTCGAAGGCAATGCTCTGGTTACCTTTTTGAATCTGCGCGAGTCTAACCCTGCGCCTTACGCCGCTTACCTGAAGCTCGGCGACCAAGAAATTCTCTGTTGCTCACCTGAGCAGTTCTTGCGCATCGACTCAGAACGAATGGTTTCCTCCAAACCAATCAAAGGAACTCGCAGGCGTGACTCGGATGCTCTCGTTGATTCGGCTCTCGCGCAAGAGTTGCGTGATGACGAAAAAGAGCGGGCTGAAAACCTGATGATTGTCGATCTGATGCGCAATGACATTGGTCGTGTGGCAGAAGTAGATTCGGTTCGGGTCGACAAGCTATTTGAGGTTGAAAGTTACGCCACTGTTCATCAGTTGGTCAGCACTGTGCAAGCAAAATTGGCCTTGAACTTCGACTCCTGCGACGCAATTGAGGCCGCTTTTCCTGGCGGATCAATGACCGGTGCACCAAAGTTGCGTGCCATGCAAATCATCTCTTCGCTCGAAGATAAACCGAATGCATCGGGCAGGGGCATCTACTCTGGTGCACTGGGTTATCTCACCAGAGAGGGAGTCACCGACCTCGGCATGACGATTAGAACCATCATCGTGAAATCGGGTTTTGCGACCATAGGGGTGGGTGGTGGCATAACCATCGACAGTCAGCCAAAGGCCGAACTTGAGGAAACCAAGCTGAAAGCCTCGGCTCTGTTGCGCGCACTTAGAGCGCCGAACCCCTGGGCGATCTCGTAATTCAAGCGCGCCAGCGATGGGCTTGGTAATCTTGGGCTGATGTCTGAGCAAATAAAAAACAGCGAGTCTGAATATGACATTTTCGCCATTCAGGAGCGGTGGCTGCCCGTCTGGGATGAGCTGAAGCCCTTCAACTCTGCTATCGATGGCGATCCACGCCCTAAAAAGTATGTTCTCGACATGTTTCCATACCCCTCGGGAGATCTGCACATGGGTCATGCCGAGGCTTACGCCCTTGGCGATGTGATTTCGCGCTACTGGACTCAAAAGGGCTTCAACGTGATGCACCCGATTGGTTGGGATTCCTTCGGTCTACCGGCTGAGAATGCGGCAATCAAGAGGGGCCTAGATCCGCGCGGTTGGACATACGACAACATCGCCCAGCAGAGGGCCTCGATGCGCCGATACGCCTGCTCTTTCGACTGGGATCGCGTTTTGGCCACAAGCGATCCGATTTATTACCGCTGGAATCAGTGGCTCTTTCTTGAGTTTTACAAAAAGGGCTTGGCCTATCGCAAGAAGTCAAACGTCAATTGGTGCCCGAGTTGCCAAACCGTTCTCGCTAACGAGCAGGTGGTGCAGGGATTATGCGAGCGCTGCGACAGCACTGTAACCAAAAAGGCACTCACTCAGTGGTACTTCAAAGTCACCGAATATGCCGACCGATTGCTCGATGACCTAGACACGCTCGAAGGTAACTGGCCAGCTAAGGTCTTGTCGATGCAGCGCAACTGGATCGGACGCTCGACAGGCGCTGAAGTAAGTTTCGAAGTCGAAAACCGTTCGCAACCAATTACCGTTTACACAACCAGGCCCGACACTCTTTATGGCGCTACTTTCATGGTCGTTGCAGCAGACAGCGACTTGGCCTCAGAGTTGGCTTCGATGTCGAGCCCAGAGGTTCGAATGGAGTTTCAGAACTACCTCGAAGAGGTCAAGAAGTCGAATGACATCGAACGTCTGGCCACCGATCGAAAAAAGACGGGTGTAAAGCTCGATGTGCACGCGATCAATCCACTGAGCGGAGACCGTTTGCCCATTTGGGTTTCAGATTATGTCTTGGCTGATTACGGCACCGGTGCAATCATGGCTGTTCCTGCTCACGACGAGCGCGACTTTGATTTTGCTAGGCAATTCGACCTACCAATTCGTCAGGTGGTCGACACCGGCGAGGGAGATCCATCCGTACTTGGATTTCCAACTGTCGGTCCCGGAATCGCGATTAACTCACAGCAGTTAGACGGGTTGGGCAAAGAAGCCGCAATCGCTAAGGCAATTGAGTTGCTTGAAGCGAAGGGCAAAGGAAAAGCCGCTAAAAACTTTAGGCTTCGCGACTGGCTTATCTCGCGTCAACGCTACTGGGGCACGCCGTTTCCGATTATTCACTGCGACTCCTGCGGCGAGGTGCCGGTGCCGGTCAGCGAGCTGCCGGTTGAATTGCCTCCTGCCGAGGGGCTCGACTTGAAGCCAAAGGGAACATCTCCTCTGGGCGGCGCAACCGACTGGGTGAACGTAAATTGCCCCCAGTGTGGGCAAGCAGCAAAGCGCGATACCGACACCATGGACACGTTCGTCGACTCTTCTTGGTATTTCCTAAGGTTCTTGTCACCCAACTCAACCGAGCACGCTTTTCCGGTTGATGAGGCAAGAAAGTGGGCTCCGGTTGATCAATACGTGGGTGGAGTAACTCACGCGATTCTGCACCTGCTTTACGCTCGATTCTTTACCAAGGCTCTGCACGACCTTGGCTATGTTGATTTTGAAGAGCCGTTCACCAGATTGCTCAATCAGGGCATGGTTCTGATGAATGGTTCGGCTATGTCGAAGTCGCGTGGCAATTTGGTTGCGCTCAGCGAGCAACTTGACGAGCACGGTGTCGACGCAATTCGTCTGACCATGTCTTTCGCTGGCCCACCCGAGGATGACATTGACTGGGCCGACGTTTCACCTGCCGGTTCGGCCAAGTTCTTGGCTCGAGCTTGGCGCACTGCAAACGATGTGACTTCGCCAGTTGGTGTCGACTTCGCCACAGGCAACCCAGAGTTGCGAAAGGCAACTCACACCTTTTTGCGTGACTTTGCTCCAGCAATCGAGAGTTTCAAGTTCAACGTTGGCGTTGCCAAGATCATGGAGTTGGTGAATGCGTTGCGCAAGGCGATAGATGGGGCTGCGGGCCCAGCAGACGCTGCCGTGCGCGAGGCCGCCGAAGTTGTTGCAAAAGCACTTTCGCTATTTGCCCCCTACACAGCAGAAGACATGTGGGCAAAGCTAGGGCATCAGCCCGGTGTCGCTCTTGCTGGTTTGCAAGCGGCTGACGAATCGTTGCTCGTCGAAACATCGGTTGTTGCCGTAGTGCAGGTTGACGGCAAACTTCGCGACAAGTTTGACGTTTCGATTAGCATCACCGAGCAAGAGCTTCGAGATTTGGCTTTCTCTTCTGAAAATGTCAAGCGTGCAATCGGCGAAAAAGAGGTGGCGAACATTATTGTTCGGGTGCCAAAACTTGTGAACATAGCAACTCGCTAGTCACTTCTCAACAGTTTCGTTTTTCGAGCGCGCTATGGCACGTTAGGTGCCTAGTTTTCATTTGTGCAACAAATACGCGAAAAGTTACTTGCGGCTCTAGCCAGCACCCAAACTGTCAATCGTCGCTTGGTGCTGCTTGTTTTTCTATTTGTTGTCGCGGTCGGTGCAATTCTTATCTCGCTCAATTCAGCCAAGCCCTATCAAAGCAACGGTTCTGCAGATATTGGCCCCGCGGCAACAGACACCATTGAGGTCAAAGCACCCACTGCGTTTGTGCACGTGGTTGGCGAGGTGGTGAATCCCGGAATCTATCCGGTAAACACGGGCGCCAGGGTTTTTGATGCTGTCTTTGCGGCTGGCGGTTTTACCAAGTCTGCAGATCAGGCCAGCGTGAATCTCGCGAGAGAGATTTCTGATGGCGAGCAAGTGCTAATACTCGCTATCGGGCAGGGCCTGGTGTCGGCCGCCAGTTCGTCGCCTCAGCTGTTGCCGCTAAATCGCGCATCACAGGCAGAGCTCGAACAACTGCCGGGAGTCGGCCCAACTCTCGCCGGTCGAATGATTGACTGGCGCACCGCCAATGGCGGATTCAAGAAAAAGGAAGATCTGCTGCGGGTCAGCGGAATCGGGCAAAAGCTCTTCGCCTCCATAAAAGAGTTGGTAACGCTTTGAGTTGGATAGCCGTTGCCAGTCTTACCTGGGCCGCGGCCTTCTCTTGGCAAACTCAAGTTGTTTGGGTGTTTGCAATTTCGGTAGCGGTAGGCCTTTTTGCCTTCTTCTGGCTAAGGTTTGCGAGGCCCGAGTTGGCGAGATTCGCTCTGCTAGCTGTTTCTTCTCTTGTGCTGCTCGCCACGTCATTGTTCTCTAGTCGAAATGAAAACAACCTTTCGAGCCGGCAGTCTTGGCAGGTCTGGCCCTTCAGCGAGCTTCGTGAGGCATCAAAGCGAGCGGTTTTTGGGGTGAACGAAGATGCCGAAGCGTTAACACTTGGCTTGGCGATTGGCGACTCGAGCCTCGCATCACAGAGCCTGCTCACCGCGATGCAAGAGACTTCGCTAACCCATCTGGTTGCCGTTTCGGGCTCGAACTGCGCGATTGTCTCGGGTGCCGTGTTTCTAATCTTGCGTCGCTTTGCAATTCGGGCAAGGGTTTTTGGTTCACTGCTTGCTTTAGGCGGTTACGTTCTTCTAGTTGGCCCCCAACCAAGCGTTCTCAGAGCCGCAACTATGGCAGCCGCGGTGCTTCTGGCCTACCTAAGCGGTCGAAGGGTTAAGCCAATAATCGCATTGGCGATCGCGGTAACCGCATTGCTAATTGCCTCACCGCGAATCTCCGTGGAGTATGGCTTTTCACTATCTGTGGCAGCTACCTCGGGCATTCTTTTATTAGCTCCCAGAATTTACGAGAACCTGAAGTCAAAATTGCCAAACTGGGTTGCCCTTGCTCTTTCGGTAAGCGCGGCCGCTCAACTACTTTGCTTTCCGATTCTCTTGCAACTTCAGCCAAGGGTGCCTCTGTATTCGCTCTTGGCCAACCTGATCGCCGAGCCCTTGGTTGCACCGATAACCGTGCTGGCAATTCTGGCAGTTTTGCTATCGCCAATCGAACCAATAGCCTCAGCTTTTTTCTGGCTCGCATCTTTGCCAGCCGCTGCAATCGCCTGGGTCGCGCATGCCTTTGCCGGCCTACCGATTTCGACAGTTTTCTGGCTGCCGGGCACAATCGGAATCTTGACTGCGGTTGCGCTTGTGGTTGCAGTTATTGCTTTGCTTCTCTCTCGAAGTTCACAGGTGAAACTCGTTGCCGGTGGTTTGGCTGCTGGGCTTATGGTCACCAGTCTTTCTATGCTCTCGGTCGAGTTCGCCCGCTTGGCAACTTGGCCGCAAGCAAACTGGCAGATTGCCAGTTGCGATGTTGGGCAGGGCGATGCAACCGTAGTGAGGTCGGGCACAAGTGTTGCCGTAATCGACGTGGGCAAGTTTGACTCAAAAATCAATCGTTGCCTGACGCAGCTTGGGGTATCGAAAATTCAGCTCTTAGTTCTTACTCACTTCGACCAAGATCACGTTCTCGGCATTAGCGGAGCGTTGGAGGGTAGGCAGATAGAGCAAGTTTTGGTAAGCCCGTTCTTCGACAATCGGCCGGCGGCCATAAGTGCTAGAACCAAGCTGCAGAACCGAGCGGAGCCCGTTATCTTGGCTCAAAAATGGTTGAGCGGAACTCTGGGCAATGCCTCTTGGACGGTGCTGAGTCCAAGCAAAACCGCAGAGGAAGCAGAAGACTCGAACGATGCCAGCATCGCCATGCTGTTCAGATTTGACGATTACTCGTTGCTTGCACTCGCAGATCTAGGAGAAAGGGGGCAGATGCGCCTTGCCCAAGAAATCGATAGTTGGCACACGGGTTGGGTTGCTCGGCACGATCTGGTGCTAAAGGTTTCACACCACGGATCGGCAGACCAATATGACGAACTGATTGAGCACTTGAACCCGAGCGTCTCGCTCCTATCGGTTGGTAAGTCGAACGGTTACGGGCATCCAACGAGCAGAACCCTCAAACTGCTCGAGCGCACAAAGACTTTGATTTGCCGAACTGACCTTATGGGCTCAATAGCTCTGACCAGAGCCGCGCGAGGGTTCACCATCGGCAGCACAGCCGCGGGTTAGGCTATTCGAATGTCGAAGGCAAAACAGGTGGATTGGAGAAAAGCCGCTCCCGCTCCAGTGGTTTTGGCGTTCGGCAAAGAAGACCACCTCAGCGCTAGGGTGGTGCGTTCAATTCGCGAGCAGCTCAGAGAGCAAAACCCGGGTCTTGAAGTGCACGAGCTTGAGGCCTCTGATTACAGGGCCGGCCAGTTGCTCGACCTGACCAGCCCCTCGCTTTTTGCCGAGCAGAAGTTGCTAATCATTCGCTCGCTCGAGAAGTGCACCGATGAACTCATAACCGATGGGCTCGCCTATCTTGAAAGCCCTAGCGCCGATGCCACCGTGGTTTTCACTCACAGCGCCTCCACGGTAAGAGGCAAAAAGTTGCTCGATGCCATGCGTTTGAATTCGAAGGTAACCGAGGTGCCTTGCCTCGAGATCAAAACCGATGATCAAAAAGCCGCCTTTGTCTCGGCCGAATTTAGCGCAGCCAATAAGCAGGTCACACCAACGGCAGTCAGGGCCTTGGTGGCAGCTTTTGGAACGAATTTGAGTGAGCTATCCGCCGCCTGCGCTCAGCTTTCAGACGATGCAGCGAGCAACATCACCGAAGAGTTGGTCGACCTCTACTACGGCGGACGAGTTGAAACCTCATCGTGGAAGATTGCTTCGGCGGCTCTAGACGGCCACCCAGCAGAAGCGCTCGCGCTGCTGCGCCACGCGATGTCAACCGGGCTCGATGCCGTGCTTATTGTTTCAGCGATCTCGAAATCGGTTCGCGATCTCACAAAGTTGGCGGGCAATCCAACCGCCACGGCCGCATCGCTGGGAATTCATCCTTATGTGCTCGAAAAGATGCGGCGAAACCTCGGCAAGTGGAACGACGATGGGCTGGCAATGGTGTTCAATGCGATAGCCGAGGCTGATGCGGCCGCTAAAGGTGCCGACCGAGACCCCGAATATGTTTTAGAAAGACTCTTGATTTTGATTGCCCAAAGAGGAGTTGCATGAATAAGCGCTACGCGCTTTTCACCGTTCTCTCGTTGATTTGCATCGCTCTAGTACTTCGGCCACCAATCGCTGCGATAGGCCCGCTTCTGCAAGAGATTACGACAAGCTTGAGTCTAAACTCGCAGCAGCAGAGTTTGCTCACCGCGATACCGGTTTTGTGTTTCGGCGTTGGCGCGTTTTTGAGCCCATGGATGATGAAGCGATTAGGGCTAAATGTTTCGATGCTGATTGTTCTCTCTGTGTTGTTTATCGCAATCGCGCTGAGGTCATGGTTCGGCTTTGAAATCATGGTTCTAGCCACCGTTTTAGTTGGCTTGACCATTGCTATCGCTAACGTCTTGCTGCCAACTTTGGTTAGGGCCGACTTTGCGAATCGGGCATCCATGCTCACCTCGGTGTACACAACGCTTTTGGCTATTTCTGCCAGCGCAATCGCAGCCACCGCGGTTTTATTGAGTCACGCCCTAGGGGGTTGGCAGTTGGCTCTGCTAGTTACGGCTATTCCAGCTTTGCTAGCCATCATCTTTTGGTTGCCAAGATTTCAATTGAAGCGCGCTGCCCCCGAAATGATTCAGACATCTGCCGTCAAGATCGATAGCTCGCTTTATCGTTCTTCTCAGGCTTGGGGCTTACTCGGGCTCTTTGCGATTCAGTCACTCGGTTTCTACGTTTTAATCGGTTGGTTTCCGTCGATTCTCATCGACTCTGGCCTGTCTGCCGCCGCCGCCGGGGGATTCCTGGGTTTAGCCACTGCAATAGGAATTCCAAGCGGATTCGCACTTGCGCCGCTCATCTCGAAACTCAAAAGTCTCTCGTGGCTTATCGCTGGTGCGTCTTTCTGCACAACAGCTGGGTTCGCAATTCTTGGTTTTCTTTTGGTAACCGAAACCGTGCGCACTTCGCCGCTATTGTTTTTGACCTGCGTGCTGGTTTCAGTGGGCCAGGCCGCAACCTTTCCAATGGTTTTGTCGCTTATCGCTACCAGGGCAAAATCAGAACAGCAGACCACTGCGCTATCTGCCTTTAGCCAGGGCTGGGGATACCTTTTCGCCGCAGTGGGCACCTTCTGTTTCGGTTCGGTAGCCGCCTGGCTCGGCAACTGGGTGGTTGTCGTTTTCGTGATGGCAATTCTCAGCGCGGTTCAAGCCATCTTCGGTGCTTTTGCGGGGCGGGCCGCTGTTTCGTTCAAGAAATAAAAAATCCCGTCGATTTCTCGACGGGACTCTTTAGAAAAGCTTTACTTTAGGTCAGAGGCTTTCTTAGCGATCGCTGACTTGCGGTTCGCGGCCTGGTTCTTGTGGATGACTCCCTTAGAAACGGCTTTGTCTAGCTTCTTGCTTGCAGCACTTACAGCCTCTGCAGCCTTGGTCTTGTCTCCGCTGGCCACCGCTTCGCGAGCAGCGCGGATAGCGGTCTTGAGCTCGCTCTTTACCGCCTTGTTGCGCTCTGCTGCCTTAGCGTTGGTGCCAATTCGCTTAATCTGCGACTTGATATTTGCCATGTTTCACTTTCGTTTTTAGCCGTTCGTAAACGACTGAAGAATTGTTTTGGGGGATTAGATGGAGACACTCATCTGAACCGAGTTAAACCCTACCAGCGACCGCTATTCATAGGCAACTATGCGACAATAGAGAGACCGAAATCGGTCATTTTCCAGTCATCGAGGTCTATTTTGTCGCCACGTGCCACCAGCCGTCTTGAACCAGCCAAGACCGACCCCGGCATGATCCGCAATTTCTGCATAATTGCCCATATTGACCACGGAAAATCTACCCTCGCCGACCGCATGCTGCAACTGACCGGCGTTGTAGACGACAGGTCGATGCGTGCCCAATACCTTGACCGCATGGACATCGAGCGCGAGCGCGGGATCACCATCAAGTCGCAGGCCGTGCGTATGCCCTGGGAGGTCGACAAGCAGGTCTATGCCCTGAATATGATTGACACCCCAGGCCACGTTGACTTTACCTATGAGGTTTCAAGATCGCTAGCCGCTTGCGAGGGTGCCGTTCTTCTTGTTGATGCCGCACAGGGAATCGAAGCGCAGACTCTGGCAAATCTCTATCTCGCGATGGAAAACGACCTCGAGATCATTCCGGTTTTGAACAAAATCGATTTACCTGCCGCCCAGCCAGAAAAGTATGCCGAGGAGCTTGCCAACCTAATCGGCGGAAACCCAGAAGACTGCCTGCGCGTATCGGGTAAAACCGGTGTCGGCGTTGACGTGCTTCTCGACAAGATAGTTGCCACAATTCCTCATCCGGTTGGCGACCCTAACGCTCCTGCGAGAGCCATGATCTTTGACTCGGTATACGACTCTTATCGTGGCGTGGTTACCTACGTGCGCATGATTGACGGCAGCCTCGCACCGCGCGAGCGCATTCAAATGATGTCGACGCGTGCCGTGCACGAGTTGCTTGAAATTGGCGTATCGAGTCCAGAACCAGAAATCACCAGAGGCCTTGGAGTTGGCGAGGTCGGTTACCTGATTACCGGAGTGAAAGACGTTCGCCAATCAAAAGTTGGTGACACAGTTACCAATGCGCAGAAACCTGCATCCGAGGCACTCGTCGGTT
>JACCDN010648407.1_pt1 | contig 12205 bp, 10 predicted proteins | sample 7441691 | NCBI WGS metagenome assembly JACCDN01 (sample SAMN15323439, study PRJNA562643) | freshwater metagenome | isolation source: river surface water | place: USA:Blue River Watershed | collected 2017-08-16 | reverse complement strand
GAAACAAGCCTGCCGAAATCAGATCACTAGTCTAGGGCAGGGGCAAGGGTAAAGCCATTATTGAGGGTTTGAGCGTGTCACGGGAAAGGTACTGGCAACCATCTCTTCTAACCCTCGTTGCGCCTTGAAGCCTAAGGATTGGTAGGCAAGGTCGACATTTGCGATCAAGCTTGCGGGGTCACCCGCCCTCCTTGGGGCGATGTTTAAGGGAAGGCTTACCCCCAGAAATTTCTGCATGGTGGAGAGCACTTCGAGGACCGAGCTCCCCTTGCCCGTGCCCAGATTGATCGCTTTGGGCAAGGTTCTAGCCTTCAATGTTCGAACTGCTAGTAGATGCGCATCTGCAATATCTTGAACATGAACATAGTCGCGAACGCAGGAACCGTCAGGTGTTGCATAGTCAACACCAAAGACATTAGGGGACTCATTTGACCGTAATGCGTTCATGACTATTGGAAAGAGATTGGAATTAGAAGTATCGCTCAGGTCTGGAGTACTAGCACCAACTACATTGAAGTACCTAAGGGATAAACCCATAATCTTCCCAGATTCAAGATATGAATTTAGAATCTCTTCAGCATCTAGTTTGCTTTTTCCGTATACCGAAATTGGATTTGTTTCACTTTCTTCAAATGCAACCCCGCCGACCACATTTCCATATACAGCAGCTGTGGAAGTCTGCAGGAAAATTCTCACTCCATGTCGCAACGCAACCTCTAATAACACTTCTACGCCATGAGTATTAACTCGCGCATACTCCTTGGGTAACCTCGAAGATTCTTCAACAGACTTTAGTGCCGCGAGATTTATTACGCCTTCAATGTTTTCACTCTCAAATACTATTTCTAAATCTGTTTCAGAAGTAATATCGCCATTGTAGAACTTCGCACCACTAGGTAATCTCTCAACTGATCCTGTCCGAAGGTTGTCAAAAACAACAACATGTTCACCATTTGAAACAAATGTGTGTGCAATATGGCTTCCTATATAACCAGCACCACCGGTGACCAACCAACTCATGACTTAAGGCCCATTAAGTTTGCCTGGCGATCAAAGTCTGGAACAGATTTTCTAACCTCCTCGAATGTTCCTTCTGCAATTACCTTACCTTTGTCCATGTATACAACTCTGTCAGCTGCCAATACTGTCGAAAGTCGATGCGCAATCATTATCACGGTAACTCCATCACCAAACTTCTGAATAGCATCTGAAATATTGGCTTCAGTTTCGCCATCCAAAGCGCTGGTTGCCTCATCCAATACAAGTAATTTTGGAGCCGTAAACACCGCTCGAGCAATACCCAAACGTTGGCGCTGGCCGCCACTTATTCGGGTTCCTCGGTCACCCATTTGTTGTTCCAATTGATCTGGAAGCTCATTTACAAAGTCAATGAGCTGTGCGACTTTAAGTGCGGACAAAACTTGAGCTTCGAATTCTTTATCTGGTGAATAGCCAAGCATGACATTTTCGCGAACTGTTCCATTTGAAATCATGACATCTTGTGGCATATACCCAATGGCACCAGGCCACGCTGAAATCGCGTCCAGCGGTTCCAAATCGTTGATGGTTACGGAGCCTTCATCAGGTTCAATAATCCCAAGCATTAGATCAATAATTGAAGTTTTTCCTGCACCAGAAGGGCCAACCAGAGCAACCACTTCTCCAGGCTTGATAGACAATGATAATCGGTCAATTGCTTTCTCATTCTTCCCTGGATAAGTGAGAGAAACGTTCTTAAGCTCTACTACAGAAACAAAACCTTTATGCTCAAAGTCCAGTTTAGTACTTTCGTCGGAATCAATCTCGGAGACACCTAAGAAGTCAATAAGATCTAATGTCGGAGCCGCAACACCGGTATTTGCTCGAATAGTTAAACTACTTTGCTGCACGCGAAGCACAGCAGGGGCGATTCGTGTACTGGCTGCAAAAAATATACTCAAAGTTGCGACGGCACGAGCCGCATCATTTGTTATAAACTGAATTGCGCTAATCAATAAGCTTCCAACAACTATCGCGATTTCAAAAACGTACTTGCTTATATTTGGCATAAATGATAATTCAGCAGTCGCACCAGCCAGTTTGTGTCTTTGTTCTCCGATTTTTTCGGAGTAGTGGAACCTTCTATTCTTCACAACTAACTCACGATATGAGGAAAGAACTTCGAGAATGAGAGCGTTGCTGTCCACATTGGTTTGTCGATTTTTCTCACCAAGTGTTTTAGCTTTCACCTGCATCACTCGGTAAAGAAGAAATGCGATTGAAGCAAATAAGGTGAAGGTTGTAGCTGATAGCAATGGGTCGATTACAAATAACCCTATGGCCATAACTAACAACAAAGAAGTGTCTGAGATGAGTGAAACAAAAGTAGCAAGAACACCAATAGTGATGCTTCCCACGCCAGTGGTTAGGGCAAAAAGGGTCTCTTGATTAGACCTACTTTGAACGGTCAAGAGTGGTTGTGCGAGCAAACGAGAGACTAAAATTGAAGACAATTTTGCACCTCTATAGCTCAAGAAATAGAGAATTTTTCGGATGAAGAACATGGAAAGAAGAGTTTTTATCACCATGATGGACACCGCAAGTAGAGCCAAAATTGTTGCTTGGGTTTGCAGTTCGAAATCGCCGAGTTGTAACTGATCCAACAGCCACTGAACTCTGTTGCCTGGCTGCTTGGCACCTACGCCACTAATTGTTAGAGAACCAATAACGCCAATTAAGCCCACACCTACCAAATCAAGCCCCCCCAAGAAGACTTGAATTAAGATGACAGCAAAGACTTTTTTACGATCTGAAGAAGAAAGTACTGCGGCGGCTCGATATAAAACCGAACCTTTAATTCGACTCTTGAAGCGGTTCACAGATTTGATTCTAACTCAATTAGGATTTTTTGGGTTGTTTGGTCAAGATTATTCAACTCGGCTGCATTTGAACTGAGAATTGACCTTAAATACTCTTTCTCTTCACTTGGCAAGCCACTAATTGCAATAAGTTGATTTTCAATTGTGGGCATACTTTCAAACCCCAAGGACTTAAACACCTGATCCATTCCGGTTAGTTTTATTGCTTGCTCTTCGGAGGAAATTACAAAACACCCACACATAGCGCCCTCTATCACAGCTTTATCTACTGACTTAGGAGTTCCTGTAAAAATAAGATCAAACCCACGTAAGGTATTAGGAATTTCTTTATAAGGGATTGCATTTCTTAGACTTACATTTATACCTTTTGTTCGAGCGAGTTCTAGTATCTTGTTTGGATAATTACCATCAGCTTCATGAGGACCAATGCAAGTTATTCCTAAATTTGCCAGTTTGGATCTTGAAACAGCCTCCACAAGCAACTCTATTCTCTTTACTGGCACGACCCTACCGATTGCAACTATTCCCTCTCTTTTCTGAAACGTACCAGAATCATTTCTCAAAAATCTTTCACTTTTTAAGCCATGTCCAACAAACTTCACCCTACTATTCCAGATTGGTATTGCACTTGGAGTGGATGTAAATATCCTGTCTGAAAGAATATGTGATGCGCTAAGGGTGAATGATTTCTTTGAATGTGAATACCAAAGTCCTTGTCTCACTCCCATTAGCTTGTAAAAGAGACCCACAATTAAAAGTGACCTCGTAGACATATGATGGAAAACAGTCAATGTGTTTCTGTTAGGAAATTCAATTGCTACAGATTTCAAAAGTCTTAATACCGCAATTACTTTTCTTGCTGGAGATCCTCCACCAATTTCACGGACGATCACATTTGGCGGAAGATCAATACGACCCACATGAGTGGAATAAACAACGACTTGATCTACATTCTTCGCAAAAGATTCGACCCAGTCGTGAGCTGCAGCCAAAACATTACTGTCCAGATTGGTTTCTAGGTTGTAAATCACAAGCCGTTTCAATTTACTTTCCAATCTGCAGCCAAGTCGAAAGTACGACTAATGTCCAAAGTTGCATCAATTCTCTATATTGACCTCTCTGAGGAGCATCGCGGTAATAATCAAGACCATGCTTTTTGAAACGATTATCTCTCGAGAGATAATCAAGGCTTTCTTTCACAAGTTTGGGATTCCCGCGAAGCCAGTGGCCCACGGGGCTTGTAAAGCCCGCTTTATCTCTTCTTACTCCGAGTTCATTTAATTCAGGATATGTTTTCCACAGAATTTCCTTTGATAATTTCTTATATCGATTTTGCACCATATAGGAGTTGGCCCAGTCAATAACCCTGTCATCTTGAAATGGGCTCCTTGCTTCAATTGAGTAATTCATTGAAATTCGATCTAGCTTACGATTGGACTCCATTGCCAGCCAAATCTCATGGTCACGTTTCATTAAAGATTGTGGCTGATTCATGCGTGTGGATTTACTCAAGTTAACAACAGATTGAGAGAGACTGTTAAATACCCTACTTTCAATAAACTTATCATCTAAAATGTGACCTGATTCTCTTGGTGTAAAAATCCAATGCCACTGTAACCATGAAAAAGGTGAGTCTGGACATATTTGGGTAGCAAGAGCTCTTCTAAATAGTGATGTCTTACCATCACGAACATCCGCAAAGGAGCTAGTGATTAGCTTCTTGTTCTGTAAATTGAAGACATTCTTGACTTTGCTAACCGCGGTGTGACGTGCGTAGCCTCCAAAAATTTCATCAGAACCGTCACCAGTTAGAGCCAGGCGGTGTCCTGTCTCTGCCATGCGTGAATACAGCCTTAACATTGACACTCCGCTGGGATTGTTGTTTGGCTCCTGGATTGCAATTAGAAAATTTCGTAATTCAACAGATAAATCAGCCGGCCTTATCATTTCAACTTGTTCTAGGTTGATATCAAGTTTTGAACAAACGCTTTTCGCTACATCAGCGTCCAAGTTGTAGCGATCCTTGTCAGAATCACTCCAGCGGGCTGTGAATGCATGGGATTTCCCGCTTCGAGCCGCTACTTCGATCGCGATAATTGACGAATCAACGCCGCCTGATAGTGATACTGCAACATTGTCATGCCCCGAAATCCGATCTTCAACACTCTCGCCAATCAAATCTCTGAGGTTCATGTTTTCGGTGAAATCTTTATACCGATCAATTCTTGGGTAATCAACGTTCCAGCTATCCGATTTAGAATTAGATATATCTATACAAACAATTTCACCTGGCTTTACGGCGATGTGATTCGACTGAGTAGTAGCGGGATCTAGTAGGTAGCCTAAACTTAGGTATTGAAACAGGGATTCATCTGATATTGAGTTTCCATTTCTTGAGGATTTGAAGGAATCAGCCGTTGACGCCCATCTGATAACAAGGCCATCTTGGGAAACATACAGAGGTTTTTTCCCTAATTTGTCTCGCGAAAAATACAGTTTATTCTCAAGCTTTGAATAAAAAGCGAAAGCATACATTCCATTTATTTCAGATAAATCACTCAACCCTACCTTGCCTAAGTATTTCAAAAGCACTTCCGTGTCTGATTCAGTTTCGAACAAAATACCCTGTGCCTGCAATCTATTTCGTATCTCTGGGAAATTGTAAATCTCTCCATTAAACGACAGTGCATTACCTGTTTCTGAATCAATCATTGGTTGGTTGCTTCTCGGATGGGGATCAGTCATCGCCAAGCGAGCCACACCCATAACAAGCTCAGGGGTAATACTCTTCACAATTTGTGAATCAGGACCCCGATAGTGGATTAAGTTGGTTTGCTCTGTTACCCAATCAACCCCATTGGCGAGTTTCAGACACCCCACAATTCCACACATAAGCGCCAGTTTAGTGCTTGGCTAACACCATTTTTAGAGAAGTCTTGCCCAGAAATCACCTATTTCTGTAACCATTGCAGCTCGAGCGGTCTCATATTCACGCCGATAGCTAGTGTCACGCTCTTGAGACAAAAGGTGTTCGAGATCTTCCTTTAACTCCGAATCTGAGCGATTAAAGTCAATAACTCGTATGTTCGCTGAAGGGTTTTCTAAAATCAGGTCCTCTAATCCTCGCGTTCGAGTAGACCACACAGCCACCCCATGAATTAAAGCTTCTCTGAGCGCTCGGCCGTAAGATTCCGAAGGGGCAGTTGAAACCAAGATACCAATTTTGTTCCAAACCAGTTCCAGATCCTCTGACTCAAGATGCCCAGTAAATTCGAAGTGGCCCTCAGGAATAGACTTCTTTATCAAATCTTCAAAATTTCTACGTTCATTTCCGTCACCAACGATTATCACGGAAACCTCTGGATCGGTGGATAAAAGTCTCTTAGCGAACTTACAGAATTCGATTAAGCCTCTTTCTTTTTGAATTCGACCTACAAAGCCAATTGAACGAGGATGCTTTTGGGGAGTTGTACTACTTCTTTCCGTCAATGTAATGGGCACAGGCGCAATGACAACTTTTTCTTCACCTACCAATCGTTTTTGAATTGCTTCCTGAGCCATTGAAATGCTCACAAACCTTATTTGATCAGCTTTCTTTATCGAATGCATAGCTAGCATCGACTTAATTAAAGAAAGAATACCCTGATTTTTCCATCCCTTAGAGAAAAAATCTCCATGAATCTGTAATTGAATACTTACCTTTTTGCCTTTTGTGAATAAGTACTTTTTGTAGTTCCAGCCAAACAAGAAAGAAGTCCAAGGATCACTGCAAGTAATTACTGCAGGATTCAAATCGCCAAGAGTAAATTCCTTTACAGCATATTTCTTAAGTATGGCGCTAAAAAAAGAAATCGAACTTAGCCCATGGATTTCAATCAATCCCTGGGAATAAATCCGATAACATGTCTTTGGAGCTTTTGTAAAGATAACTAGCCGATCCAATTCCCCATTAGATTGCTTTCTTGCTGCCGCAATGTACTCCTGATGGCGCTCGATTAAGTCATGATCTAGAGTAGAAAAAACACCCCTTGGATCAAAGAGAATTACATCAGACATTCTTGGGGTATCTAACCTGAGACTTTAATGCATTGATCATCTGAGAAATCTGTTTTTCTTCGCAATACTTGTCCACAGCAAGAGCCTTCGCATTCTTACTTAAGAATTCCTTTAAGTGATTGTCTTTAGCCAAACGAGACAGTGCTTGCTTGGTCTCACCTAAATTTCCAGTGGAGACAACTAGTCCATTAACCTCGTTCTGAATAACCTGAGTATTTCCTTCGTTGCTAGATACTACGACAGGTATACCAACCATCATGGCCTCCAGCAGCGCAAAGGACAAACCTTCGTAATCTGATATCAGTGCAAATACTCCAGATTCGCTTAAGACTTGAACAACTCCGTCGCCCTTGAGTTCTCCTAAGAACGTTACATCTGCACCAAACTCTCTTGCTGTTGCTTCTAGCCTGGCTCTTTCGGGACCTTCACCAATAACCTTTAACGCCAGATTGGTTTCGGCGCAGGCTTGGATGAGTAGATCAATGTTTTTCCAGGAAACCAATCTGGAAACTGAAACAACACTATTGTCTGATGATTTCTTTTGAATTAAATGGCAGTTAATTCCATTTGGAATTACTGCTATAGGTCGTTTCACACCCCAGCCTTCAATAAATCTCGCCAATTCTGCACTTGGTGTGGTAATCAATTCAAAACGATTTAAACTCCAAACTAGAAATATACGTTGCACTTTAAATTGTAAGGACAGCTTCTTGCTTTGAAAGTCACCAATTGAAATTGTTGAATCTTGTGAATTTCTAAATCTCTCCCAAATTGGATCTCCAACTATTTTTGCAACCAATGGTTGTGCACCAAAAACGCTTGCAACCCCACACTCCTCGTAAAGGCCATTAGAGTAAATGCCCTCAGTACTTGGTCGAGAATTGAGAATAATTTGCAAAGTCTTAAGAAACCGAATTGGTTTTAACAATGTTCTTGACACAAAAATTCGTGACCACGGTTCTTCTGGTAAATTTCGATTGACGTCATCAGTTAGTGACAATGTTGTTACTGTGTGACCTTCTGCGATTAGTGCATTAGCAATTCTTGGGATGTATGTCGCAGGTCCTCCAATATCCGGAAAATAGATTCCGGAGACCAGCAAAAACTTCATAAAATCTACCCTACCCACGTGGATAAATTTGATTTAACATCTTTGCTTGATGCCCAATCATAGAAAAGCTTCGCACCGGTTGCTAAGGAAATCTTAGGAGTGAAGTCGGTTAAATTCTCAAGTAAAGCGCTATCTGCAGCAGTTACTTTCACATCGCCGAATGCGCTTTGCTCATTTGTTATTTGAATCAGTTTCCCAGAAATCTTCTCAAATTCATCAATCAAATCATTCAGTGAATAGGGATTACCCCCTCCGAGGTTTACTACATCACTATTTCCAGAAGGCATTTGTTCAAGTTGCTTACTCAAGCGTGTTATTCCCTCGATCGTATCATCAACATACGTGAAATCTCGCTTAATTAATCCATCACCAAATCGATGAAATTGATAATCTGAAAATAAACTTGCTGCCAACCTGAAATAAGCCATATCAGGACGACCCCAAGGGCCGTATACGGTGAAAAATCTCATCCCCCGAGCTCTGGTATTTGTTCCAATCACTGCAGAATGCGCAAGAATTTCATTACTTAGCTTTGTGGCTCCGTAAAAACTGATTGGCAAAAGTCCCTTAGCACTTTCCTTATAGGGGAGATCTGTTGAATTTCCATACACGCTCGATGATGACGCATACAAAAAATCGGGGATACCGGCATTAATTACCGATTGCAATACATTTGAGAAACCCGTCAAATTAGATTCGGTGTACTTATGCAGTTGACTAATCGGAAGTCGGACACCCGCTTGTGCAGCCAAGTGAATGACTTTTCTTGGCTTAACTTTCAAAACTATCGAATCAAGAGCGTCTTTATCGCACACATTAAGTTCGTGTACATGGCTCTTTGGAATAGAGGATAAAAGTGTTTTTCTGCGTAAACGCTTTAAATCTGTAGAGTAGTAGTCTGAAATTGAATCAATGATATGTACTTCTTCCCCCAATGACGCCAATTTGGCTGAAAGATGACTTCCGATAAATCCAAGCCCACCTGTGACGATTACACTCATGCTTTCACCATAACATCTTGGTAAGACTTATTCATTGCTTCAATCATCACTGAAGGATTGAAAAATTCAAGCCTTGTTCGTTGTTCTGCTGCAAGACTATTTCGGAAGGATAAGTCGTGAAATTTCACGAGTTTTCGGAATAACTCATCTGAGTTTCCGGTAAGAAATAGCCCCTCTGAGTCTGTTCCAAGCACCTCTGGTATCGCAGAATTTTTCGCAGCAAGAACAGGGGTGCCTGCTTGAATTGCCTCCAATAAAACCAATCCGAATCCTTCATACTTACTCGACAATACGAATAAGTCCATCTGTTGAATTAATGATTTAACATCATCAGTCTTGCCATACCAAGTAACTTTTTCGCTTATTTCCAATTGCTCCGAGAGTTCCCTCAATTCCGCATCAAGGATTCCAGTTCCAACGATCAACAATCTTGAATCCGGAAATTCGATGAGGAAACGTTGGAAAGCTTGGAGCAGAGTTGGAAAATCTTTCTGTGGAACTAGTCTAGCCACAGTCCCTACAGTGAAATGAGAATGCATTGATCTGTCAGAACTATCTGTTGTTGTCATAAATTCGGTGTCATAGCCATAGTAAATTACCTTTAATTTTTGGTCATTCTTAATCTCGCCAGAAAGTAAAAGAAATTCACTCACGGCTTTAGAAATAGCTATGACCATTTTTGAATAGCGCTCAACATATCTACTTAAGAGGATAGATATATTCCTTGGAGCACCTGGAAAAAATGGTTCAGCATTATGTCTGGACACAATAAATCCTCGACCTTTTGTCGCTGCTGCCGCTATGAGTTCAGCCCTAGGTAAATGAGCATGAACTATTCCGTTGTGTTTCTTTAGAACTTTTCTCAAAATTATATACTGCGTAAAAAATTTGTGACCGAACAATCGATGATCAACCTTCGCACCCAAAGCTTCAAGAGTGCCTGCTAATTCTGGGTTATCTTTCAAGTAAAAAACAACTACCTTGTAGCCACTTTTAATCTGTTCTCGAACCAAGACCTTTAATTGATTTTCGGCCCCGCCACGTGAAATTGTTGTGATCACATGCACTACTGATTTCAACTGAGTACTTTCTGAAAATACTCGATCGTTCGTTGCACGCCTTCCTCAAGCTCAATAGTGGGCTCCCAACCCAAGACTTCTTTTGCCCGAGATATATCAGGTTTTCTTTGCTGCGGGTCATCTTGTGGCAGTTCTTTATGAATAATACTTGAACTACTGCCAGTTAGTTTGATTACGGTTTCGGCTAGTTCAAGCATTGTAAATTCACGGGGGTTCCCCAGATTTATTGGCGCGTCGATCAATTTTGTCGAGGTTAGCATTTTGTAAATTCCATCTACCAAATCAGTTGCAAAGCAAAAAGAACGAGTTTGCTTACCTTCTCCGTAAACGGTTAAGTCTTGCCCTGAAATCGCCTGCACAATGAAGTTACTAACTACACGACCGTCGCCAACAGCCATCCTAGGACCGTATGTATTAAAGATTCTAATGACCCTAGCGTCTACTCCGTATTGCCTGCGGTAATCAAAACAGAGAGTTTCCGCAGCTCGCTTTCCTTCGTCATAACACGAGCGAATTCCGATTGGATTCACGTTTCCCCAATAACTTTCTGGTTGTGGAGAAATTGTCGGATCACCATAAACTTCGCTAGTCGAAGCTTGGACGAGTGGAATTCCTAATTTTTTGGCTAAGTGAAGCATGTTAATAATTCCCAAGAAATTTGTTTCGATAGTTCGAACAGGATCTGCTTGATAGTGGATTGGGGAAGCAGGGCAAGCGAAGTTAAGGATTGCATCACCTTTTATTAGAATTGGTTCCCGCACATCATGTTCAAAAAAGTTAAACTTGGGGTTTTCAAGCAAGTGTTCTAAGTTTTGCAGCGAACCCGTAGAGAGATCGTCCAATCCAATAACGCTATGCCCAGCATCAATCAACTTATCTGAAATATGCGAGCCAAGAAACCCAGCAGCGCCAGTTAAAATTATTTTCATTTGGCAATCTTCCCACAATGCAAGGAGGTTTTGACTGAAGAAATCATGGATTGACTCCCAATAAACCTTTTGCGAGAACTTTCCTAAGTCTATTCAGGGAAATTGTGATGATTCGTGTGCGAATACCATCAAGTGACTTCCCAGTACTACCACTAACCCCTCGATACACAGGTAAGTAAGGCAGGCTTCTAAATGTATAACCCTGTGTTTCTGCCTTCAATGCGAAGTATGCAAGAAAGTATTCGATAGACTTAAAATGCGAACCATATAGTTCCCTTTGATCATTTGCTGACCTCTCGGAGTAATGTGGGGCTGATTCCGCAAATTCAATGAATAACGCTTTAGACATTCCGAAAAATCGCGAATCTATTGAGTGATGTTGTCCAAAAAAAGTATTTGCGCGCAAGTCGCCGCTGGACTTGCTCAGTAAGGACCTTAAATTATCAACACCTAATCGCCCCGTGAGTTTCCAAATAACATCGTAGCTGTTCAAATCAAAACTCTTTCCAACTTCGCAGAGCATGCCATGTTCGCCAGAACTAATACCCAAATTTGAAGAACTTTTGTCTATGGGACACGAGAGAAAACTAATCCGCTTGGTATTGATATGTTTTTCCAAAAGTCCGTCAAGTATTAAGTTCGAATTATCTGAATTTTCTACCACCAAAATATCTGCATCACAATTCTTGATTTGTTTTTCAATCTTCTCAATGCTGTTTAAGTAGTCATTTAATCTAAGTTTTGGGTCATTTCTAATTAAACCTTGTTCAACCTGAGGTACAACAGTTGCGGTCAGAATAATTAAGTGTTTCTCAGGGTGCTTAATCATCTGGTTTGGCCCATTAATCGACTGTGAAGGGCCCTCATCAAGACATCATCTTGACGTTTTCCATCCTGCGTAAACTTCATACGAAAAAAAGGTGTCTTCAATAAGTCTTCATTAGAAATCTGCTTGAGATCCTGGTTTGACGAGATTTCAATAAATGGAAGTTTTTGGGGCGCAATGTCACCTCTCTCGAGAACTCTCCCGATTGCCTCGTCATCAAAATACAGTTGGTCGGCTCGTGAGTAAGATGTAACCAATACTTCAACAGATTCCCTCGACAATAGTATTCCCCATCCTGAAACGAATTCTTTACCCTTTGCGATTGGACCAGCATAAAAGGTATTT
>JACCDN010066265.1_pt1 | contig 12205 bp, 9 predicted proteins | sample 7441691 | NCBI WGS metagenome assembly JACCDN01 (sample SAMN15323439, study PRJNA562643) | freshwater metagenome | isolation source: river surface water | place: USA:Blue River Watershed | collected 2017-08-16 | reverse complement strand
CCGCGCAAAGACGGAATGATGCAGAAGGTGCAGCGATGGTTACAGCCTTCAGAGATTTTCAGATACGCGTAATGCTTGGGCGTCAGACGCACACCCTGGGGTGGCACCAGATCGGTATATGGGTCATGCGGCATCGGCAGATGGTCGTGCACGATACTCATCACCTCATCCAGTGCATGCGGTCCGGTAACGGCCAGCACATCCGGATGGGCTGTCTGGACGACGCCTTCACGGGCGCCCAGACAACCGGTCACGATGACCTTGCCGTTTTCACGCAGTGCTTCACCAATGGCGTCCAGTGATTCTTCAACCGCCGAATCAATAAAACCACAGGTATTAACAACCACGAGGTCTGCGCCGGCGTAATCGCCAACGATGTCATAACCCTCTGCACGTAGACGGGTAAGAATACCTTCGCTATCGGATGCCGCTTTGGGGCAACCCAGGCTGACCATGCCAACCTTGGGTGTCTGTGTTTTCTTTGTCATGGGCGGCATTTTACCAACCCCGCCCCACTAACGCTTGAATTCTGACTGCCAACCGCCGCCCAGCGCCCGGAATAGATCCACACTGGCCTGAAGCTGGTTGCCACGATTACGGGCATAGGCCAGGCTGGCATCGTTGGCTACCCGCTGTGCTTCGAGCACAGTGAGGTAATCCACATAGCCCCCCTGATAACGCAGAATCGAGATCTGCTGGGCTTTATTCGCAGAAGCCACCTGTACAGACAAATGCTCGCTGCTCTCGCGTGTTTGTTGCACGGAAATCATCGAGTCCCCAACCTCGGCAAAGGCGGTACGTACTGTTTTGACGTAATTGGCCAAGGCTTCCTGTTGTTTACCCTTGGCCGAATCGAGTTGACCTGTCAGTAACCAACCGGTAAACACCGGTTGCATGGCGCTCAGGGTGGCAGCCCATACAGAGCCGCCCGCACTCAGGAAATTCGTCATACCAACGCTCTGTGCGCCATAGAGACCGGATAACGAAAACGATGGGAAGAAGTTGGCCTTGGCGACACCGATCTGGGCGTTGGCAGAGACCAGCTGTTCTTCTGCCTTACGCACATCCGGGCGACCCTCGAGCAACTCGGAAGGCAAACCGACCGGCGGCAATGGCGGTACAGGCAAATGCTCCAGACCACCCGCCGGGATTTTAAGATCCAGTTTGCCAGTCAGCACGGCCAATTGATTTTGCGCAATCGCTCTTTGGCGAACGAGTTCAGATTGAACTGCCTGAATGCTCGATAAGGTTGCTTGCGCCTGATTGATATCCAGCGGTGAAACCAAACCACCATCGAGTTTAGCCTGAGCAATGCGCAAGGTGTCGCGACGGGTCTGTATCGAGCTTCCGGTCACCTTGATCTGCGCATCAAGCGCCCGGAGATTCATATAGGCCTTGGCAACGCTGCCTTCCAGTACCAGACGAACGCTATCCCGATCAAAGACACTGGCTTTCAGCTGGGCATCGGCCGATTCAACGGTGCGACGTACCTTACCCCATAGATCGATCTCGTAGGAAAAACCGACGTTACCCTGATAGTTGTTATCAAGATAATCAATGCCACTACCACTCGCTGCCGCACCCTGCGAGGAACGCGTACCGCTCCCTGCCAGCGAAAGATTCGGGTATTGTGCCGACCCGGCTTGCAGCGCCATCCCTTGTGCCTGGGCAATCCGGGCAACGGCAATCTGCAGATCGGCATTATTGGCCAGAGCCAGATCTTCCAGTTTGTTCAGTTCGGGATCATTGAACAACGTCCACCAATCCTGCTGAATGACGACTGGTTCTTTGGTGGCCGCGCCCGCTTCAGTTGATTGCGGCACATCGGCGTTGTACTGCCCGGGCAGATCCAGTTTAGGGCGTTCGTAGTCCGGGCCCAGGGTACAGGCTGAAAGGCCAATAACGCACAACGCCAAAAGCGAATAGAGACGCTTAGTCATGGTGGGTCTCCTGCCTGGACTCACCCGGAAACAAATCCCGTTTTTTATTTCTGCCTGACAGCCAGGTAAAAAACAGCGGTATGAAAATAGTGGCAATGAAGGTAGAGGCCAGCATGCCACCAAACACACCCGTGCCCATGGAACGACGTGCTGCCGAACCCGCACCGGTTGAAATGACCAGCGGAAACACCCCGAGAATAAAGGCCAGCGAAGTCATCACAATCGGACGGAAACGCAGACGGGCTGCATGCAGCGCTGCATCATAGACGCTCATACCTTCTGCGCGCTTCTGCGAGGCGAACTCCACAATCAGGATCGCATTCTTGGCAGATAGTCCGACCAGAACCACCAACCCGATCTGGAAATAGATATCACTGGGCATACCCCGTAACAAAACGGCAAGGAGCGCACCAAACATGGCGAATGGCACGCCCAGAATCACCGCCAGCGGCAGCGACCATCGTTCGTACTGCGCCGCCAGAATCAGGAACACCATGATGATGCCAAACACAAAGGCCAGACCCGAGGTGTTACCCGTACGAATTTGCTGGAACGCCTGTCCGGACCAGGCCAGATCGTAGCCTGGCGGCAATGTTTCCTGAGCCACTTCCTGAACAATCCGAATGGCATCACCCGAACTAACACCCGGAACGCCATTACCCAGGAACTTGGCAGACAGTCCCCCATTAAAACGTTCTAGCTGTTCTGGCCCAATCACTGAGTTTGTTTTGATCAATGCAGACACAGGCACCATGGCGCCGTTATCGGCGCGCACATAAATCTGCCCCAGATCGGTAGGTTTAGACCGATACAGGGCATCGGCCTGCATCTGTACACGGTAAGTACGGCCACTGATATTGAAATCATTCACGTACAACGAACCCATACTGGCTTGCAACGCCTGATAGACATCGGCCACAGGGATACCCAGCGATATGGCCTTGCTTTCGTCTACCTCGACATAGAGCTGCGGCGATGTGGGACGGAAGAAGGAGTTAATGCCGGTCAACTCGGGACGCTTCTTCAGGGCTTCAGCCAGCGCGCCCGACACTTTGGCCAGCTTTTGCACGGAGTCATCGCCGCGTGACTGCACATAGAACTCGAAACCACCTGCCGAACCAATGCCACGTATCGCGGGTGGGTTGAACACCAGGGCCATACCATCCCGCAGCGTCATGCCCAGCCCTGTGAAGATTTTTGCCAGTGTAGTCGAATCCGTCTCACGCACAGACCAGTCTTTGAGCGGAATAAACACCGTGCCGGCGTTCGGTCGCATACCGCCACCAATAATGTCGTTACCGGCAATCACGAAGACCTTATCAACCCCGGGATTCTGTACAACAGCTTCCTGAAATGCCAGACCTGATTTTTCGGTACGTTGCAGGCTGGCGCCATCCGGCAAGACCAGTGCGCTAATCAGATAGCCCTGATCTTCCGGGGGTACAAAACCTCCCGGCACCAACCGGTACATAAGGAGGCATCCGAGCACAACGGCCGTAAATACGCTCGTACCAATAATGCGATGGTGCAATGTTTTATCCACCAACCGGGCGTAACTATCCGTCAATCTTGCAAACATCTCATTGAAGGGTTTGAAGACTTCATAAGGTTCATCGTGCTTGTTACTGAGCAGCACACCACACAGCGCTGGTGTGAGCGTAAGCGCCACAATGCCCGACAAGGTGACAGCAATGGCGACGGTGACAGCAAACTGCTGATAGAGCTTACCGGCAATGCCGCCCAGGAACGCCACCGGTATAAACACAGCACTCAACACCAGCACGATGGCAACGACTGCACCAGAGACTTCACGCATCGCCTCAACGGCTGCCTGTTTGGGCGGCAATCGCCGCTCTTTCATCAGGCGTTCGACGTTTTCCAACACCACAATGGCATCATCCACCACGATACCGATGGCCAGCACCATAGCGAATAGCGTGAGGGTGTTAATCGAAAAACCCAGCACCCAAAGACCGGCAAAGGTACCAATGAGCGATACCGGTACCGCCAACAACGGAATGAGTGTGGCGCGCCAGTTCTGCAAAAACAGGAAAACGACAGCCGCCACCAGAACCATGGCTTCTGCCAGCGTTACGACGACTTCATGAATCGACGCATTGACGAACTTGGTCGTGTCGTAGGGAATGACGTAATCAACTCCCGATGGAAAACGGGTCTTCAGCTGCTCAAGCTTATTCCGGACGCGCTCGGCGGTTTCCAGGGCGTTAGCCCCTGACTGCAGGAAGATTGCCACACTGGCGACAGGCTTACCCAGCAAGGTGGTGTTGGCATCGTAGTTAGCGGCACCGAGTTCAATGCGTGCCACATCCTTAAGGCGAAGCGTACCGGAGGGTCCTTTGGAACGGAGGACGATGTCACCAAACTGCTCGGGTGTCGAGAGCCGGCCTTTAGCAGTCACCGTATAAACCAGTTGCTGACCTTGTTGTGCAGGTTCCTGGCCAATCTTGCCCGCGACATTCTGCTTGTTCTGCGCAGTGATGGCTGCAGCAATATCCGCCGTTGTAATACCCAGTTGCGCCATTTTGTCCGGGCGCAACCAGATACGCATTGAATAATCTTTGGCGCCCAGGATCTGGGCATCACCTACCCCTGGCAAACGCTTGAGCTCATCGAGCATGTTGATGAGCACATAGTTCGAAAGAAATAATGCCGGACGGCTGTTATCCGGAGAGGTCGTGGTTGCGACCAGCAGAATATCGTTAGAGCGCTTCTGAACGGTCACACCGAACTGACGCACGATATCTGGCAATCGGGGTTCGGCAATCTTGACACGGTTGTTCACGTTCACCGTGGCCATATCGACGTTGGTACCCACTTCAAAGGTTGCCGTAACCGTCAACGATCCATTTGATGCGGCGGTAGAGCTAAAGTAAATGAGGTTTTCAACACCGGACAACTGCTCTTCAATCGGGCCCGCAACGGTACGCATCAGGGTTTCTGTAGAGGCCCCCGGATAGTTTGCCGAAATAATGACGGTTGGCGGTGCAATTTCCGGATAGTGGGCAACCGGCAGGACGCGTCCCGCCACCAACCCGGCAAGAACAATGACAATCGAGATAACTGCCGCAAAGATCGGCCGGTGAATAAAAAATCGTGAAAACACAGTGAGCCGCCCTTACTTTGCAGCCGGTGCCGCATTAGCGGGTGCAGGAACAACACTGGCGCCCGGACGGATTTTGATGATGTTGTCGACAACGATCTTCATGCCAGGCTGTAACCCACCCAGAATCACCCAGTCTTTACCGGACCAGACCCCCGGTTTAATCGGTGTTGGTAGAACCTTGCCGTCTTCACCCATGACCCAGACCATAAAGCCTTTGTCTGACTGGATGACGGCTGCCTGCGGCACGAGATACACATTTTCCAGCTTGCCCGTACTGATACGTGCCCGCAGGAACTGACCGGGCAAAAGCTTTTCATCCGGATTGGCAAAGGTTGCACGCAGCTGTTGTGTGCCGAGCTTGGGATCGATGAATGTCGACTGGAAATTGATCTTACCGATTTCCGGGTAGAGCGTGCCATCATCCATCACAAGCTGAACTGTCGTGTCTGCCGAAGGATCAAGACGCCCCCCTGGCAGATTAGCGGTTTCGTTATCAGACAAACCAAAACGGATCCAGATCGGATTCACCTGATGCAGCGTTGTCAGCAAGCTGCCATCGGCACTGGTGCTGATGAGATTACCTTCCGAACGCACAGCACGTCCGGCAACACCACTCACCGGCGCAGTCACTGTAGTCCATTGCAGATTCAGCTGGGCTTCTTTCAGATTCGCCTGCGCTACTTCATTGGCAGACACCGCATCATCCATTTCTTTGCGACTGACGGCCTGCTGTGCATACAGTTTTTTCAAACGCGTTGCTTCACGAGCGGTCTGCGTGGCCTTGGCCTGGGCTTCTTCGAGCTTGATACGAAACGGCGCCGGATCAATCTGGAACAGCGGCTGCCCGGCTGTTACCTTCTGACCCTCTTCATACAGGCGCTTGACCAGAATGCCACCGACGCGAGCGCGCACCTCTGTTTCGTTAGCACCTTCGGCCTGAGCCATCACTTCAATGACGTTAGGCACAGTCGTTGGTTCGGCGATGAGGAGTGTTACCGGGATGGGTGGCGGCGCTTTCGGCATTTTCTGCCAATAGCTCCAACCATTCCAGGCAATCACGACGACCAGCAATGCCCCACCCCAAAGCAAGGTTCTGCGACGATGTTGTTGCCACTGCACCTGACAAAAGCGCTGCGCCTTCTGATACGCAGGTTGCTCAGTGATCACCCGGAATTTGGGCGCCAGAATGGCAAGCTGCTGGCTTAACCAGACTTTAATGCGAGGTGGTTTAACAGACATGGGGCATCCGACTGATAGCAAAAGCAGAATTCAGGATTATATACATTTCCGCATGTATGTATATTCACTTATAATCAGCAGGGTTATCACCAACCACCCGTAGAACATTTAACGCAACCAACCCTCATGGCACGCAAAACCAAAGAAGCCGCTCTTGAAACCCGCGCTCAGATCATTGATGCTGCGCGGCGCGTGTTTCATGCCGAGGGCGTTAATCGTTCAACCCTGGATAAAGTCGCTAAAGCGGCCGGTGTAACACGGGGTGCCGTGTACTGGCACTTTGCCAATAAGGCCGAGATTTTCCTGGCGGTTAAACAAACGTACACCAGCGAGTTTGACCAGCTTCAAACCCTACTCACGCCAGAGAACGGCGAGTCGCCGCTCTATGCACTAGGCAACTACCTGCAACAACTGTTCACCGCCCTGCTCTCCAACACAGCCGCCAGAGAAACCTACGAAATTATGATGCTGCGTTGTGAATACGTTGAAGAGTTTGGCGAGGTATTACAAATCATTACCGAACCTTGCAGCAATATTCTGGGGGCGTTTGATCGACTCTATCGTGAAGCATCGGCTCGCCGGGAATTAAAAGCCGGATTAGACCCGGCACTGATGGCGCTCGATACCCTGGCCTTTGCTCGTGGAACCTTGCGAGCCATTCTGTCTGGCCAGCAACACATTTATGGCAAGGCTATTCAGCCTTTAATACAGGCACATATTGACTTGCGTCGCGCCTAAAAAAGAAAGGCTCCGAATAACGGAGCCTTTGTGCCAACCAGAAAATACGGTTACTTGTTGGGTGTGATGCCCTGGAACATGCTGCGTGCCTGCGTCTGGATCTGACTCTGCATGTTCTGAACCATCTTCTGGCTCTGATCCATATAAGCCGACATCAGACTCTGCATGGCTGGTCCCTGGTAAGTCAGGAATTGCGACCAAAGGTCACTGCTATTGCTGTTGCCCTGCATCTTCTTTTGGAAATCAACAAAGGCAGTCATGTTCGTTTCCAGATACTGACCCAGTACTGACTGCATGGCGTTGCCATACAGACGAATCATTTGAGAGAGCACCTCACTACTGAAAATAGGCATGCCACCACTCTCTTCTTCCAGAATGATTTGCAGCAGAATGGCACGTGTCAAGTCATCGCCGGTCTTTGCGTCAACCACTTGAAAGTTCTCGTGCTGCAGTACCAATTCCTTGATGTCAGCGAGGGTTATATACGCACTCGTACGCGTGTCGTACAAACGGCGATTGGGATACTTCTTGATCAAACGTTGAGATTCAGTCATGCACCTGGCCTTGATACAAAAATCACGAATGTGTTGGACAAAACAATTTTTCGATATTGCACATTTTGCAACGCATTATAAAAGCAAAAACCCCGTGAGTACAACTCGACGGGGCTTTCAAATCAACAAGATGCAATCAGCATATTGACGCGACTGCACTTTGGGTTTGAACTATTATTGGTAGTACAAACCGCCGTTGATGTTCATGGTGGCGCCAGTAATGAAGCCTGCCAGATCCGAAGCCAGGTAAACAGCCAGACCGGCGATTTCTTCTGGCTTGGCCAGACGCTTCATTGGTACGGTGTCAACGATGCTTTGCAGGATGTCTTCACGGATGGCCATAACCATCTTGGTAGCGACGTAGCCTGGGGTGATGGCGTTAACCGTGACACCCTTAGTGGCCATTTCAGCACCCAGCGCCTTGGTGAAACCGATGACGCCGGCTTTGGCAGCCGAATAGTTAGTTTGACCAGCTTGGCCTTTAACGCCGTTCACTGAAGAGATATTGATGATGCGACCCCAACCCTTTTCGGCCATCTTGGCGGCGAACGGCTGTGTTACGTTGTATACGCTGTTCAGGTTGGTGTTAATGACGGCGTCCCACTGACCCTTGTCCATCTTGGTGAAGAACTTGTCGCGGGTAATACCGGCATTGTTAACCAGGACGTCAATCACGCCACCGGCCAGCTTTTCAGCTTCGGCAGCCGCAGCAACACACGATTCATAATTGCCGACATCACAAGCAACCGGAATGAAGTTCGTAAAGCCTTCGGCTTTCTGCTCGGCCAACCAGGCTTCCTTATCGTCAAACTCCGGGTGATAGGCGGCAACAACCTTGTAACCGGCCTTATCGAATGCCTGACAGAAGGCAGTGCCAAGACCACCCATGGCACCGGTAACGAATGCGATGTGCTGAGACATGTAAACATCCTTTCAAAGTAGAAATCAGGGAACAACTAGAAAAAAACCGATACAAAGGCCGGCTAAAACTGCGCCAGCCTGCACACAGAATACCCCGCTTGAAACTAAGTGTATCCCGAGTTTTGCCGCACCACAACAAATGTAACGGGGCAAAATCACCGCAATACAATTTCTACGGGACTATTTTTGCCGTACGTAGCGACCAGGCGCTGGCTCGATCGGGCTAAAACCTTTACCACCCAATGACTTAGGCGCCGCTTTCTCACCGCCCTTGAAGCCATCCAGCCACGCGGACCAGTCGCTCCACCAGCTACCGGGCTTCTCGGTGGACGAAGCCGCCCATTGCTCGGCATCCCCCTTCAGATCGCCGTCCACCCAGTAACTCCGGCGATTCTTGCTGGCCGGGTTGATAACGCCGGCAATATGACCACTGGCACCTAACACGAACCGGTGCGGCCCCGGCAGCAGACGCGTTACCAGATAGGCAGTCTGCCACGGCACGATATGGTCTTCACGGGCGGCAAACAGATAGGTGGGCATATCGATGCGCCCCAGATCCACTGGTTGATCACAGAGTGTCAGCTCCCCGGGAATCCGCATGCGGTTTTCCAGATAGGTGTTACGGAGATACCAGCAGGCCATCGGCCCCGGCAGCCCTGTCGAATCGGCATTCCAGTACAGAATGTCAAACGGCTGCGGCGTATTGCCCAATAGGTAGTTACCCGACACATAAGGCCAGACCAGATCATTCGGTCGCAAGGACGAAAACATCGTCATCAGTTCACGGCCTTCAAGCAGGCCACCTTTGCCAATCGCGGCTTCGCGGGCGGCCACTGAAGGCGCATCAACGAAGATGTCGATATCACCGGTATCGGCAAAATCCAGCATGGTGGTGAGCAGCGTCAGCGAGGCCGCCGGCTTTTCACCCTTGGCAGCGAGCACGGCCAGCGCCGACGACAGCAGCGTGCCGCCGATGCAGAAGCCGAGCATGTTCATGGTTTTGCTGCCACTGATGGCCTGCACCACGGGAATGGCCGAAAACGGCCCCAGTTCAAGATACTCGTCCCAGGTACGGTGCGCATCTTCCTGCCCCGGATTCTTCCAGGAGATGAGGAATACCGTATGCCCTGCTTCGACCGCATAGCGCACCAGCGACGACTCCGGCTGCAGATCCATGATGTAGAAGCGGTTGATACAGGGTGGCGTGATCAGCAGGGGGCGCTTACCCACTTTTGCGGTCAGCGGCGCATACTGAATCAACTGAATCAGTTCGTTCTCATAAACCACGGCGCCTTCAGTCGTAGCCAGATTCTTGCCCACCTCAAACGCAGATTCATCCGAGGTACTGATCCGCCCTTTAGCCAGATCCTTGAGCAGGTTGTTGATGCCTTCCGTAATCGACTTGCCTTCCGTGGCCAGCGCCTTCTGGATGACCTCCGGGTTGGTTGCCGCAAAGTTGCTGGGCGACATGGCATCGACAAACTGGCTGGTCAGAAAACGGATGCGGGCCAGACCTTTGGCATCTTCGCTGGGAATCACGTCAGCCAGCTGGGTCAGAAAACGGCTGTTCAGCACATAGGCCTGACGCATGTAGTCATGCACCGGGCTCGTCGACCAGGCCTCTGAGGAGAATCGACGGTCTTTGGCGACACCGGCAACCACCGGTTCTGCCGATGCATCGGTTTTGCGTTGTAGCATCTGCTGCCACAGTTGCTGATGAGCTGCCATCAGATCGTTCATGATCGGTTGCAACTTTTCTACCGGCGGCGTGAGCGAGCTCATAGACGCCATTTGCTCCCTGGGTAATTTGTCTTCAAGGAAGCCGGTCAGCGATTTGGTCAATGCTTCAATCTGTTGCGGTAGATCGGCCATACCCTGCATACCCGGCCAGAATGGATTCTGAAACGACATCATGATGCCCTACTCCCTATGAACCAATTTTTACAACCTGATCTTTACTCCCCGATCAGAGTCTGAACGATCTGGATTGAAAACACACCCAGAAGAATCATGCCGATTTGCAACGCGGTCGCTTTGAGTTCCGGACGCTTGTGCAAACCAGGGATCAGGTCAGCAACCGAAACATACAGCAGGCTGGCGGCGGCAAGGGCCAGCATGATGGGCACCCAGGCTTCAAGACCGGAGAGCAAAAAATAGGCTATCAGTGCACCGGCCAGCGTTGCCACGCTTGAAACGACATTAAGCAGAATGGCCTTCATACGGCTAAAACCGGAGTGCAGCAAAATGACAAAGTCACCGGTTTCCTGAGGGATCTCGTGGGCAATGATGGCCAATGCGGTGACGATACCCACCTCGATGCTGGCAGAAAAGGCGGCCGCAATCAGAATGCCATCCACGAAGTTGTGCACGACATCCCCTAACAGGATAAGCCAGCCAGATGTTTTTACGCCATGGCTATGCACAGGATGTTCATGCGCTTCGCAATGGTGCTCGTGGCAATGGCGCCAGAGCACCAGCTTTTCAAGCAAAAAGAAAAACAGGATGCCACCGAGCACAGTGGTGGTGATGTGCTGAACGTTGTCGGCATGTTCGAAGGCATGCGGCAGCAGATCCAGGAAGACGGCCCCCAGCATCGCGCCGATGGCATAAGACACCAGAATCGGCACAATGCGCGGGTGCGATGCCAATGAAACGAGTAATGAAACGACGACGCTGGCGACAGTGCCGGCAAGGCACATCAGCACAATCCAGGTAATCGGAGTAAAAGTCATAACAGACATCTGACGTCGTTGAGTGTGAAGACCGTGATTATAAGGGTCAGGGCTGGATCCAGATCATGGTCGCCATGCGACCAGTGACCTGATCGCGCCGGAAAGAATAAAACCGTTCTGAATCGGTATAGGTGCAGCAACCGCTTGAGGTAATGCTGCTTACCCCTATGGCACGGAGTTTTGCGGCTGCGATGGCAGGCAAATCAGCCAGCCACTTACCCGCTTTGCCAGAATTGAAATACAGGCTGTTTGAAGGATCGAGGCTGACGAAGGCTTCGTAGACATCATCACCCACTTCAAAAGCCGCAGGTCCTATCGCCGGACCTAGCCAGGCGACTAGGTCTTGCGGTTGGCCATTAACGCTGGTGGCCATTTTATGAACGAGCGCTTCCAGTACACCGGCAGCCAAACCACGCCAACCGGCATGTGCCGCACCCACGACACGCCCGGCTTTATCCGCAAACAGCACCGGCAGGCAATCGGCCGTCATGACGGCGCAGACCTCACCTGGTACCGTAGTCATCACCGCGTCGGCCTCGATAGAGGCATCATCACTGATCGGCAGCTTTAGAACCCGGGTGCCGTGTACCTGATTCAGCCAGACGGGTTGTGCCGGAACTATCTGTAACAATTGGGCTCTATTCGCCGCAACCGCCTCGGGATCGTCACCCACATGCTGGCCAAGATTAAACCCGCCATAGGGCAAGATCCCGATGCCACGGCAGGTTTGCCAGGCTTCAACACCGGATGGCAGCGGCCAATCCGGCACAAAGCCGGGCACGCCCTTATGCATTGTCAGACAGATCGCGCAGATCGTTGATCAGATCCGTCATGTCAGGTGGCGGCTGAACCGTCCATTTCATGGCCTCACCCGTTACCGGATGAATCAGACCCAGCTGACGGGCATGTAGCGCCTGTCGCTGAAAATTCGCCGCTGGCTCAGGCAAGGGATAACGT
>JACCDN010595532.1_pt1 | contig 12206 bp, 11 predicted proteins | sample 7441691 | NCBI WGS metagenome assembly JACCDN01 (sample SAMN15323439, study PRJNA562643) | freshwater metagenome | isolation source: river surface water | place: USA:Blue River Watershed | collected 2017-08-16 | reverse complement strand
TCGCGCCCCACTCTCTTGCTTCTCAATCTGCCCTCGCGGTATTACGCGAAGGAGGTAATGCCTTAGAGGCCATGATTTCTGCAGCTGCCACCATTGCTGTGGTCTACCCACATATGAACTCCATTGGCGGCGACTCTTTTTGGGTCATTCATGCTCCTGGCAAAGCAATGGGGGGTATTGATGCCTGTGGCGCTGCTGCAGGTTTGGCGACGCGCTCTTGGTATCAATCACAAGGAATCACTGGCTCTATTCCATTTCGGGGGTCAATTGCAGCCAACACTGTTGCTGGCACGATCTCTGGTTGGGGTGCTGCCTACCAACTCTCCAGAAAAAGTTTGGGCGGCAAACTGCCGCTCTCGCGTTTACTAGAGGATGCAATCCATTATGCAGAGCGCGGTGTTCCTGTTACTCACAGTCAATCTGCTCTAACCGAAAAGAAGCGTGCAGAGCTCACTCCGCAACCTGGCTTTGCAGAAACTTTTTTAGTCAACGGTAGAGCTCCCGCTACTGGTAGCGTCTTTCTTCAAAAACGCTTAGCTGCAACTCTGCGTCAGATTGCTAAAAAGGGTACCGATGATTACTACCGTGGCGAACTCGCTGAGCAGATTGCCAAAGAGCTCAAACAAATTGGTAGTCCATTACGCATTGATGATCTCCATCGTCATCAAGCAAAATTAATTGATCCACTACATCTTGCCCATACTGTTGCCGATGTCTATAACATGACCCCTCCTACACAAGGTGTTGTGTCTTTGATGATCTTAGGAATTCTGGATCAATTGAATCTAAAGCAATTTGCTGTGGATAGTCCAGAGTATGTTCATCATTGTGTTGAAGCAACCAAGCAAGCATTTAAAGTTCGTGATCAGTATGTAACTGATCCAGCTTACATGCAAAAGCATGCTCAAGAATTTTTATCGCCCGCATTCTTAAAAAATCTCGCTAGCAAAGTAGATGCTCAGAAAGCCTTGCCATGGGGCGCTGGGCGCGGGCCAGCTGATACGATCTGGATGGGCGTGATTGATGGCGAAGGCCGCTGCGTTTCATTCATTCAAAGTATTTATCATGAGTTTGGCGCCGGAATTGTTTTACCGAAAACAGGTATCAATTGGCAAAACCGTGGTTGCAGTTTTTCCTTAGACCCAAAGGCCCTCAATACCCTAGAGCCCTATCGCAAACCGTTCCATACACTTAATCCAGCTTTGGCATTATTTAAGGACGGTCGCTCGATGGTCTACGGCACTATGGGCGGTGATGGTCAACCGCAAACACAATGTGCTGTATTTACTCGCACTGCAGTCTATGGCTTAGACCCACAAGATGCAATCAGTCGTCCACGTTGGCTCTTAGGTCGGACTTGGGGGCAAACGAGCGATAGCCTCAAACTCGAATCGCGCTTTGATCCAGCTCTCGTGAAGCAACTCAAGGAAATGGGTCATGATGTAGAAATGCTCGGTGATTTTGATGAATCCGTCGGTCATGCCGGCTGCATTATTCGTGAGCCCTCCGGAATCTTGCGCGGTGGTTGGGATCCACGCAGCGATGGTGCGGTAGCATCCTTCTAATGAAACCTACTCTTTATAGCTTCTGGCGCAGTTCTGCTGCCTTTCGGGTTCGTATTGCTTTGAACCTCAAGGGGGTCGATTACGACATCATCCCAGTACATTTACGCAAAGGGGGTGGCGAGCAACTGAAGGAGCCCTATCAAGCTCTTAACCCAAATGGTTTGGTGCCTCTCTACATTGAGAATGATGTCCCCTTGCATCAATCAACAGCCATCATTGAGTATCTCGAAGAAAAATATCCGAGCCCTCCTTTGTTGCCAAAATCTCTAGAAGATCGAGCATGGGTGCGAGCACTGGCTCAAGACATTGCGGCTGATATTCATCCGATCAATAATTTACGTGTGCTGCGCTACCTGGTTGGCACTTTAGGGGTGAGTGACGAGAACAAAACGATTTGGTATACCCATTGGGTTAAAAAAGGTCTGGCCAGTCTAGAGAAACGTCTTGCCAATGATCAACGTGTTGGCCAATTTTGTTATGGCGATACGCCAACGATGGCTGACGTCTTTTTGGTACCGCAAGTATTTAATGCATACGACTCTAAGATTGACTTTAGTCACTACCCGACGGTTCATCGCATCGTCACGCATTGCTTAACTCTCCCCGCATTCATCAATGCATCTTGGGAAAAACAAGTCGATGCTGAAGGAGAAAACCCAAAGCCTTAATGTGGGGTCATCCACCACACTAGGGCAGATAGTGTGATTACCGAACCTAAGGTGGTAATCAACACTACTCTAGAAATCAAGGATCCGTCAGCACGATAGTATTGCGCCAACATAAAGGGGCCCGTGCCTGTTGGCAGAGCGCTCACCAAAACTGCGGCATATACCCAAAAGGTTGGTAAGCCCAATATTGGATCGGCAACTACCCACACTACAAAGGGTTGCAGGATCAATTTAACAAAGACCAAGCTCCAGGTAGTTGTAGTTGGAGCGCTGGTTTTTTGAACCAAGAACAATCCAATCGACACTAATGCGCAGGGACTCGCGGCCGCGCCCAAGAAACTTACAAACTGTCGCAATGGTGCATAGAGCTCCAAACCAGTTGTTGCCCAAAGGGCTCCACAAAAGGGGGCCACCAATAAGGGGTTGGTTGCCAAAGACTTGGCTACGGTTTGAATGATTTCACTAAAGGGTTTCTTGGCATGCACCCCTAACTCAATAAAAATAATGGCTACTGCAAATAGAGCGCACACCACAATTAAGGTCGCAATGACAGCAGGACCCAATCCGCTCTCGCCAAAAGCCAGCATCAAAAGTGGGATACCCATATACCCGGTGTTTGCATACGAACCACTCAAGCTTTGAAAGCTCGCTACTGTCCAGTCTTTAGTTTGAATCCGGTAATAGATTAAGAGTGCAAAATAAACTGCCAGTGCTCCTGCACTAAAAGCAATAATGAATCCCGGTTGCCATAACTCTTGCCAATTGCTATGGGCCGTGAAATCAAACATCTGCGCTGGCAAGGCAAGCCAGACAACAAAGCGATTGATCTCACTTGAAGCATTGACACTCAACTTACCTGATTTGCCGGCAATGTATCCCGCCAGGATCAAGGCAAAGATTGGGATGATGACGTTGAGAACGTGAAGCAAGTAAAGCCTAAGAAATTTTCTTTAAGCCGTTGCGATAGCGCAGCGCATTCTCAACGTAGTGTGATGAGATTCGGTTCATCTCAGCAATTTGTTCAGGACTTAAGCTCTTCACTGCTTTGGCAGGCGAGCCAATAATCAGCGAGCCGTCTGGAAACTCTTTACCTTCAGTCACCAAAGCACCAGCACCGACTAAGCAGTTCTTGCCGATCTTGGCACCATTGAGAACAATGGCGTTGATTCCAATCAGGCTGCCATCACCAATCGTGCAACCATGAACCATCGCCTGATGACCAATCGATACGTTCTCGCCGAGAGTCAGAGGCCAACCATAGTCAGAATGTAGAACTGCTGAATCTTGAATATTGCTACCCGCACCGATGCGGATTGGTTCATTGTCACCCCGAATCACAACGCGGGGCCAGACATTAGCATTCTTGCCTAAGTGGACTCGACCAATTACCTCAGCCGAGTCTGCAACCCATGCGCCATCTGCTAATTCTGGGGAAATGCCATCGAGTTCATATATAGCCATTCCCCAATTATAGTGAGGCTACATTACCAGCTTGACTCCCGATCTGGGGTCGCAGAAATTTTATGCACACTCAGATCAGCTCCCTCGTACTCATCCTCTTGCGACATGCGGATGCCGACGGTCATTTTTAGGAGTCCATAGACTACAAATCCGCCTGCTAGAGCAACAGCAACCCCTAATAAACTACCAATGGCCTGAGCCATAAAGTTAATTCCGCCAAGGCCGCCAAGTGCAGTGGTACCAAAGATGCCAGCCGCAAGCCCGCCCCATAATCCGCACAAACCGTGCAAGGGCCAAACGCCAAGAACATCGTCAATCTTCCAGCGATTTTGGACTAAGGTGAACATGTATACAAATAAGGCACCAGCAACTAGGCCCACCATCAAAGCGCCCAAAGGATGCATGAGATCGGAGCCTGCGCATACAGCCACTAATCCCGCTAATGGGCCGTTATAGGAAAACCCAGGATCGTTGCGACCCACAAACCAAGCGGCCAAGGTTCCACCAACCATTGCCATCAACGAATTGAGCGCAACTAAGCCGCTTACCTTATCAATCGTCTGGGCGCTCATGACATTAAATCCAAACCATCCTACCGTCAGAATCCATGCACCCAATGCCAAGAACGGAATGCTAGATGGCGGATGAGCGGCAATCTGTCCCTCCTTGGAATAACGCCCACGTCGTGCACCCAATAAGAGAATGGCAGGCAACGCTAACCAACCGCCAACCGCATGAACCACAATCGAGCCCGCAAAGTCATGGAACTCATCACCAGTTAGCTCTTTAATCCATGCCTGAATTCCATAATGCTGGTTCCAGGTAATGCCCTCAAAAAAGGGATATACAAAACCAACGATTACAAAAGTAGCAATCAGTTGTGGATTGAACTTGGCACGCTCAGCAATTCCTCCGGAAATAATTGCGGGGATTGCAGCAGCGAATGTAAGTAAGAAGAAAAACTTAACCAAGTCAAAACCGCTCTTTTGTGCAAGTACCTCAGCGCTGGAGAAAAAGTTAACGCCATAGGCAATGCTGTAGCCGATAAAGAAGTAGGCAATGGTTGAAACTGCAAAATCGACCAAAATTTTAATTAGTGCATTGACCTGATTTTTCTTACGCACTGTTCCAAGTTCTAAAAACGCAAAACCGGAATGCATTGCCAGAACCATAATCGCGCCCAGCAAAATGAAAAGGACGTCTGCCCCTGATTTAACGGCTTCCATACTCTTACCCCTACTTTTATTGAATAATTTTGAGTATTATGGTTTTTAGTGGGGCAATTTGATCCCATATTTGCACTTATATGGTGCAAAAAATATAGCTTAAATGAACAATAAAGGGGTCTTATGAAAAAAATACTCGTTTTAAGCGCGCTCACCCTAATAGGTCTCAGTGCACCCGCAATCGCCCAAAATAAGGCTCTCAGTACCGGAGAGCTCGTTAAGTTTTGTCAGCTTCCTGCAAGCTCTGAATATCGCTCCTTTTGTGTGGGCTATTCCACTGCTATTTATGACACTTACTTGGTCACTCGTCATCCCCAAAATGCCAAGCCCTTTATCTGTTTGAGCCAACCAGCGCCACCCGTCGATACGGTGATTGCCGACTATGTCAATTGGGCTAAACAAAATCAGCAATACATGAACACACCGGCTGCCGATAGTGCTCTTCGCTATCTTGCAGGTCGTTTTCCTTGCGCTAAAAAATAATCACTAGGGACATATGATCATGAAAAAAACTCTTTTTGCTTTAGCTGGCTCCGTCTTTTTAATTACTGGATGTTCAAATATGGACACCACCCAACAACGTACTCTATCGGGCGGCGCCATTGGAGCGACCGCTGGTGCAGTCGGTGCTGCAATTTTTCATAGCAACCCTATTTGGGGTGCAGTTGGCGGTGCAGCCGTGGGCGCAGCCTCTGGTTATGTCTACGATATGTATGAGAAAGATAAGCAGGCCGAGTACAACAAAGGCTATCAAGCCGGTAAATCAGGCTCTAAACCAAGCACCAGCAACACCAACTCATCATCGGGTTCAAAGTAAGTTTGTATTAATTTCGATCTTGCCTGCAAGTGCTTTGTGAACTGGGCACTTGTTGGCAATTTCGAGTAAGCGCTCGCGCTGCTCAGTATCGAGATTGCCGAGCAACTCAATGCTGCGTTTGAAAATTTCTACTTCATCAATACGCTCAATATCAACCCTCACAATAGCATCCTGAAGATCCCAAGATTTTCTACCTGCATACATCTTTAGCGTCATTCCCGTGCAAGCAGCTAGAGCTGCTGCTAAGTATTCATGAGGCGATGGCCCCGTTGAGTTACCGCCCTTTTCTTGCTCAATATCAGAAACAAAATGATCTGAACCAACATCCAAGGCTTGTTGAAAATGGCCACTACCAAATCGGGATACCACTGCTCTCATCGCTTTTCCTTTATGCCAATAACATTTGATTGATACGCTTCACAAATCCCGCTGGGTCCTGTAATTGACCGCCTTCTGCGAGAAGCGCTTGATCAAATAAGATCCTTGCCCAATCGTCAAACTGCTTATCCTCATATTTTAGTTTGAGTACCAAAGGATGCTGGGGATTAATTTCCAAAATGGGCTTGGTATCGGGAGCTTGCTGTCCAGCAGCTTTGAGCATGCGCAATAGATTGCCGGAGAGCTCGTGCTCATCAGCCACTAAGCAGGCTGGGGAATCCGTTAAACGCAGGGTAATCCGCACATCCTTGACTCTGTCCTCTAAGGTCTTCTTCATGCGCTCAATCAAGTCCTTATATTGCTCTTCCGTTTCTTTTTGCTCCTTCTTCTCAGCCTCATCTGCTAATGCGCCAAGATCTAAACCGCCCTTTGCAACCGAAACAAGCTGTTTGCTGTCAAATTCTTGGAAATAGGACAGCATCCACTCATCGACCCGATCGGATAGGAGTAGCACCTCGACACCTTTCTTGCGAAAGATCTCAAGATGCGGGCTATTTTTTGCTGCCGTATAAGAATCACCCGTAACGTAATAAATCTTATCTTGGCCCTCTTTCATACGACTCACATAATTAGCCAATGAAACGGTTTGCTCCGCCGAATCAGTATGAGTACTAGCAAAACGGGCTAACTTCGCAATACGCTCTTGATTACTAGAGTCCTCACCAATGCCCTCTTTGAGTACCTGACCAAACTCTTTCCAGAACTCAGCATATTGCTCTTTTTTACCCACATCCTCACTGTTGGCTAATTCTTCCAACATACTTAAGACTCGCTTTGTAGAGCTCTCACGAATCGCCTTAACATCTCGCGACTCTTGCAAAATCTCTCGGGATACGTTTAGAGGTAAATCGGCTGAGTCAATGACGCCAGAGACAAAACGCAAATAGGTTGGCATGAGTTGTTCAGCGTCATCCATGATAAAGACACGCTTGACATAAAGCTTGATACCACTTCGCTTATTGCGATCCCAGAGATCAAAACCAGCCTTCTTGGGAATAAATAAAAGTTGAGTGAACTCACTACGACCCTCTACTCGATTATGAGAATAGGTCAGAGGATCCTGAAAATCATGCGAGATATGTTTGTAAAACTCTTTGTATTGCTCTTCGCTTATTTCCGACTTTGGTCTTGCCCATAGAGCGGTGGCTTGATTAATGTTCTCAAACTCATCTTTCAAAATCTGCTCTTTTTTATCCTCATCCCACTCCTCTTTTTGCATCTGAATAGGTAAAGAGATGTGATCTGAGTATTTACGAATAATGGATTTGAGTTTCCAGCTTGAAAGCAAGTCATCCTCGCCCTCGCGCAAATGCAAGGTAATTGAAGTGCCACGCTCCGGACGATTGATGGTCTCAATCGTAAACTCGCCAGCGCCCTCAGACTCCCAACGAACTCCCTCACTTGCAGGCAAACCTGCTCGGCGGGTCTCAACCACAATATTGTCAGCAACAATAAAGGCGGAATAGAAGCCGACTCCGAACTGGCCAATTAAGGCAGCATCTTTTTGCTGATCTCCTGAGAGCTTTGAAAAAAACTCTTTGGTACCCGATCTGGCAATAGTCCCCAAATTAGCAATCACCTCATCCCGGCTCATGCCAATTCCGTTATCCGAAATGGTGACGGTTTTTGCTTCTTTATTAAAACTAATCTTTATTTTGAGCTCGGGATCGGATTCATACCAATCGGCATGGCTCATGGCCTCAAAACGCAGCTTATCTGCAGCGTCCGACGCATTTGAAATCAACTCACGTAAGAAAATTTCCTTATTGGAATATAAGGAGTGGATCATGAGTTGTAAAAGCTGCTTTACTTCAGCCTGAAATCCTAGGGTTTCTTTTTCAGCAATCATGGTTAACCTCGGTGACTATTAATAGACTCCATATGGGGGCTGATTCACACATTTCAAGTCCTTGGCGAACCCCCATGTCAGGCCTGAACTACAATACAGATCCAGCCCCCAGCTATAAACCTGAGAACGGCATATGAAAAAGCTTTATATCAAGACATTTGGTTGTCAAATGAATGAGTACGATTCGGAAAAAATGGCCGACGTACTGCATGCTTCCCAAGGAATGAGTAATACAAATAACATCGAGGAAGCCGATGTGATCCTACTCAACACCTGCTCCATTCGTGAGAAGGCCCAGGAAAAGGTTTTTTCTGATTTAGGTCGCCTGCGAGAACTCAAACACAATAAACCCAATTTACTAATCGGTGTCGGTGGATGTGTGGCTAGTCAAGAGGGTAAGCAGATAGTGAACCGGGCGCCCCATGTGGATTTTGTATTTGGTCCACAAACCTTGCATCGCCTACCCGACCTAATCTCCAAAAGACTGGAGACCGGTAAATCGCAAGTTGATATTTCATTTCCAGAGATTGAGAAATTTGACCATCTTCCACGCTCACGCCAAACCCGAGGATCGGCCTTTGTATCAATAATGGAAGGCTGCTCTAAGTACTGTAGCTCTTGTGTTGTTCCTTACACGCGGGGCGAAGAGGTATCGCGCCCCTTTGAAGATGTTCTTACTGAAATAGTTGGTCTCACCGAGCAGGGTGTTAAAGAAATCACCCTACTGGGGCAAAACGTGAACGCCTATCGCGGCGTAATGGGCAATACCTCAGATATCGCAGACTTTGCCCTCCTTCTTGAATACATGTCAGAAATCCCTGGACTGGAGCGCATTCGCTTTACAACAAGCCATCCCAAAGAGTTCTCCCAGCGGCTTATTGATGTCTATGACAAGGTACCCCAATTGGTCAGTCATTTACATTTACCAGTTCAACATGCCTCTGACACCATACTCTCGGCCATGAAGCGAGGCTATACCGCCCTCGAGTTCAAAAGCATCATCCGCAAAATGCGCATGGTTCGTCCTAATCTATCCCTGTCGAGTGACTTTATCGTAGGCTTTCCGGGTGAGACCGATGCTGACTTTGAAAAGTTAATGGAGATGGTTGTTGAACTTCATTTTGATAATAGCTACTCCTTTATATTTAGTCCACGCCCAGGAACCCCCGCCGCAAATTTAAGCGATGACACTCCCTATGAAATCAAACTCAAACGCTTACAACGCTTAATTGCCCAAATTGATGCGCAAGCGCTCATGGTGAGTCAATCGATGTTGGGTCAAACCGAGCGCGTTTTAATTGAGGGGTTCACACGCGATAATGCACACCTTTTAGGTCGAACTGAAAACAACCGGGTGATTAATATTCTGATTCCACCCTCTGACGTCAATCATCCCCAAGCCGATCATTGGATTGGGGAGATGGTTGACGCAAGAGTCACTGAGGTTCTCAAACATACCCTAAGGGGTGAAGTCGCACACGCACTTGCCTAAAGAATATATCCATGAATAAATCAGTATCGATCGAGCTTCAGTACGCAAGCCCTGCTCTGCAAAAACAAGTGGCTGGTATTAGCTCACAAAAAGAACTAGGGCTATGGGCGAGCGCATGTTTTAGAAAACCCGCAAGAATAACGATTCGATTCATTAATAAAGCAGAAGCGCATGATTTAAACCTGTTCTTTCGCGGATTTGATAAACCGACCAATGTGCTTACTTTTCCATATCATGGCAAAGGCGAATCAATTGATGCAGACATCGTTTTATGTTTACCCATTGTGCGAGAAGAGGCGAAAGAGCAAAGTAAAACGCTCAAAGCGCATTTAGCCCATTTATTGATTCATGGTTGTCTACATGCTCAAGGCCATGATCACATGAATACGAGTCAGGCAAAAAAAATGGAATCTCTTGAAATAAACTTACTAGAGTCGCTTGGCTTTAGCAATCCCTATCAATAACGAGCTCCCCCTTCTTGGATCTGTCATAAAAATGTTTTATGCTATCTCTTAATCTATGTCTACCAACTTGATTGATCGCCTTAGCGCGTTTTTCTCCGACAAGTCGTCTGATCCAAAAGCTCAACGAAAGGAACTTATTGAGACCTTACGGGAAGCGCAAATCGATGGTCTGATGGATGCTGATGCCCTTTCGATGATTGAGGGGGTATTTCAGGTGGGTGAGTTATCAGCCCGCGATATTTTGCTGCCCAGAGCGCAAATTGATTGGATTGATGTTAACTCCCCCCTATCTCAAATCATTGCTGATGTGGTGAAAACTGGGCACTCTCGATTTCCGGTATTTGAGGGGAATCGTGACCAAGTTATTGGCATTCTCTTAGCAAAAGACTTGTTGCGTCACTTCACAGAAAAAGATTTCCAAATCCGCGACTGGCTTCGTCCAGCCGTATTCATTCCCGAATCGAAACGCTTAAGCGTCCTCTTAAAAGACTTTCGTAATAACCGCAATCATCTTGCGATCGTCGTAGATGAATACAGCGGTGTTGCTGGCATGATCACGATTGAAGACGTGATAGAGCAAATTGTGGGCGACATTGAAGATGAGCACGATATTGATGAAGATGCTGACAATATTACGGTCCTAAAGAATGGTGACTATCGAATTAAAGGGATGACTGAACTTGAGCAATTGAATGAGGTCTTAGATTCTCAATTTGAGGCTGATGATATCGAGACAGTAGCTGGCTTAGTGATTCAACATCTCGGACGGGTTCCTAAATTTGGTGAACGAGTTCGAATCAAAGAATTTGAATTTGAGGTTCAGCGCGCCGATCCCCGCCAGGTGCATTTCTTGCTGATGCGTCGCCTCAACCCTAATCCAAACAGCCCTGCTGAGGCTTAATTGTCAGTAATTCCGATCAGAGCCCATTCTCTGATTCAGCTTTCTTTACTATTCTTTATAGGGCTGTTGCTTGCAGGTGCAGGCGAATTACCCTACAGCGGCTATCTTCAATTGATAGTGCTGGCCTTTGTTTGGCGACTAATTAGTAACTTAGGGAACAATTCTTTTACGACCCTCTTTACCAAAGGCTTGATCTTTGGTCTCGGGTATTTCATTCTGGCTTTATGGTGGATCTACATTAGCCTTCATGATGTAGGCGGTATCTCCTCTTGGCTATCGACGTTTGCTGTTTTTGCCTTAGCAAGCCTCATGGCACTTTACTTTGGTTTGGCAATTGGGCTGGGATTTTTTATTTCCAATCCTTTCTGGCGTGCCCTTGCCCTACCGGCCGCCTGGGTGATGGCCGAATATCTACGCGGGCAGTTATTTACTGGATTTCCGTGGATGGGCCTAGCAGAATCACAAGTACATGGGCCCTTTTCTGCTATCGCGCCCTACTTCGGTGGACTCGCTTGTACATTTTTATTCGTTTGGGCTACATGGCAAATTAGTCTATTCAAAGTTCGCAACATAGTGGGCGTCTTTGCAGTCATTGCTTTTACTCAAATAATAGGACTGTGGCAGTTCACTTCGCCCATTGGTGAGCCAATCTCTGTACGATTAATCCAAGGAAATTTTGAACAAAGCCTAAAATTTAATCCCAAAGAAATTGTGCGGCAGATTGATTTTTATCGTGACGCCATTGTTAAAACGCCCGCCGATCTAATTATTGTTCCAGAGACTGCTTTTCCCTGGCCTGAACCTGATTTACCTGATCAATCGCTTAAGACCATTCAGGACTTTGCGAATCAATCTGGTAGCCAAGTCCTACTTGGTCTTATTGGGAAAATTTCCCGAGATAGCAATGCCTTTCAATACTCCAATCGAGTCACTGGCTTTACTAAAGACCAAGCCCCCTACCACTACGATAAATATCATCTTGTTCCCTTTGGAGAATTTATTCCTCCAGGCTTTCAATGGTTTGTGGATGCTTTTAAGGTTCCGATGAGTAATTTTGCTCGTGGTGCAATCACTCAGCCATCATTTGCCGTGCTAGGGAAAAACCAAGATATCAACAAATCACGATATGCTGCTATCTCAATTTGTTATGAGGATATTTTTGGTAATGAAATCGCAAGCCGTCTTCGTCAAAGTCAGAACTCAGTCAATCTTTTAATCAACGTCACCAATCTGGCATGGTTTGGGAAGTCTCAGGCGCCAATGCAACAATTACGTCTATCGCAATTACGCTCGATTGAAACTGGTTTACCTAGTTTGCGAGCCAC
>JACCDN010644668.1_pt1 | contig 12210 bp, 11 predicted proteins | sample 7441691 | NCBI WGS metagenome assembly JACCDN01 (sample SAMN15323439, study PRJNA562643) | freshwater metagenome | isolation source: river surface water | place: USA:Blue River Watershed | collected 2017-08-16 | reverse complement strand
TGCAGAGCCAGCCGTCGCTGCCTCTATCCCCTACTACGAATCCCAGTCTAGATTGTCGCGGGAAGGGGACAAAACGGACATATCGCTAGGGAGTCTCCTTGGAAGGCTAGGCTCTAGACATGATTAAAGATTTGAAAATTCGCGGTGAGGATGTCCGCGTAGATATCAGTGATGACTATTACGGTGAAGATTTCTGGGCAAAAATCAGTGTAAATAAGTGGGAGCCTGATACTTTCGACTTTATCGCCACCTATTGTGATAGTTCTGCTCATTTTCTCGATATTGGTGCTGCAAATGGAGCAATGTCACTGGCTGCTGCCATCTGTGGGGCAACAGTCACGTCATATGAGCCTGACCCAGTTATTTTTTCAGTCTTGCAGCGAAATGTTGAAATAAATGAGAAATTGAGCAATCGAATTGAATTGAAACATGTGGGAGTATCGTCGGAATCTGGTGTTATAGATTTTGATGTTTCTAGTGATCCAGAGATTTTCTCGGGCATACTTTTCAGAAATCGCACTTTTGAAAAGTCTCAAATTGGAGTACTTGGATTAGCTGAAGAGGTATCCAGATACGGATTATTAAAGAAAAAACTCGTAATTAAAATGGATATCGAAGGAGCAGAGTTCAAGATTCTCAATAACTTAAAGGTCTTAAAAGCTCTAGAGAAATTTGATGTCCTCTTACTTCTTGCAATTCATCCAGGATTTAATCGGCAATACAGGAAATCAAAGTTCAACAGGAAAATAAGTGAAAAATTGTGGCGTAAATCCAATTTTCGAGAATCTTTAGAGCTTTTCTCTGCGGTTCAGCAATTTGCAAATATATTTAGGACTAATCTTAATCCTGTAAGAAATAGAGAAAGTTTTGCACGTTTGGTGGATTCTGGCTATCACGAGTTTGTAATTGATTTTTCAAAGAATAGAATCTGATTTATCAATGAGATGGCATATTGTAGAAATTTTTGGAAATCTGATTAGTCAAGTTTCAGAAAGTCTTGACAGTATCGCCCTAGTTGGTGGACACATATTTGAACCGGAACTTGAAGTTTTGAAATACAAGGATTTGACTCACTACGGTGTCGAATTCGACTCGCGAGTCAAGACAGAGCTATTCGATTTGAACATCTCACAAATTGTCGACAAGAATTATGATCTTGTCCTGTGTTCGCAAGTATTGGAACATGTTTATGATGTTAAGCAAGCTATTGAAAATCTTGCCAAACTAGTCCGCCAGGGGGGGTTCTTGTGGATTGCATGCCCGGCCTCGAATTATGCTCATGGTTCTCCTGAGTATTTCTCTGCGGGTTACACTCCTGAATTGATTACAAACCTGTTGCCGCTTGAAGATTTTGAAGTCATTTTTGCAGAAAAATATGGGTCCGAACGAATGTATTTCTATACCCATACCCTCCAGCGATGGCCCACTCAACGGGAATATAAATTCCCATTGCGATTTAAATTTTCTCGCTATTTTTTCAGGGACTTTTTCTGGAGAATAATTGCCCTTTTCAAGTCACCAAAATTTGATTCAGAACTTCATCACGCCACTGAAACAGTTGTGTTCGCGCGCAAAAAATTTACGTCTTTAGAGGCCCATTAATTCGGCTTGCTTATCAAAATCTGGTACTTGGCTTCTCACTTCGTTAAAAGTTCCCTGTGCAAGAAGTTTGCCCTTATCAAGGTAGATCACTAGATCCGCCTGACGTACAGTGGATAGCCTGTGGGCAATCATCAAAACTGTTGTTTTACCTTTCATCGCCTGAATGGATTCCGAGACGATTGCTTCAGTTTCACCATCTAATGAGCTGGTAGCCTCATCAAGAACGATTAGTCGTGGTCGCGTAAACATCGCCCGAGCTATCCCAAGTCGCTGCCGTTGCCCACCACTAAATTTAGTTCCTCGATCTCCCACCTCGGTGGATACTCCCAATGGCAATGAATCTATGAACTTATCTAGTTGCGCTACTTTGAGCGCATCAACAATTCTTGAGCTATATTTTTCAACATCCTTGTAGCCCATTCCCACATTTTGGGCGACTGTTCCATTAATAATGGTTACATCTTGAGGAACATAGCCAATCGAACCTGGCCAAGTTCTGATTGCTTGACTTGAAGGGACACCTGATATGTCCACGTGGCCATGATCTGGATCTAAGATGCCCAGAATGATATCAATCAACGTGGTCTTACCCGCCCCTGAGCTTCCAACAATAGCTACAACAAGACCGGGTTCAATTTCTAATGAAATATCGTCAAGAACTTTGGTTGATGTATTTGGATAAGTAAAACTTACATTTTCTATTCTTATCTTTGCGTCAAACCCATGGTGGTCAAAATCAATCTCAGTATCAAGAAATTTGCTCAAAACCTCAGGTTTTCCTAGTGAATCAATCAGTTCTAGTGTTGGGGTAGCAAGTGCAATACTCCCACGAATCTGAAGCAGGCCTTGCTGAACACGTAGTACAGCTGGTGCAATTCTGGTGCTTGCTGCTAAGAAAATTGCCAAAACAGCAATTGCATGGGAAGCAGTTTGTGTAGCAAATTGAATTCCAGCAATCAGTAGTCCACCAATGACCACTGTCATTTCTATTGCATATTTACTAATGTTTTGCATAAATGACAGTTCTGCAGTTGAATCAGCTAATTTTAGACGGAAGTTTCCAATTTCGCTTGCATAATATTCACGCCTGTCTTTGACCACCAATTCACGATAAGAGTGAATTACCTCGGTAACTCTCTGACTACTTTCAATGCTGTATTCAGCTTGCTTTCCACCCAGATTTTGAACCCTTCGTCGCATAATTCTGTAAAGTAAGAACGCAACCATTGAAAAAACTATTAGAGTTGAAAGAGCAATGACAGTGTCAGCGAAGAAAAGACCGGCAAGCAAAATCAAAAGTAGCGATATATCAGAAATTAAATAAACTACGGCGCCTAGAATTCCAACAGTCACTGTCGAGACGCCTTGCGTGACCGCAAACAAAGTTTCCTGGACAGATCTCTCTTGAATAACAAGCAAGTTCTTTGTCAACAATTGCCGTACTAGTGAACCTGACATCTGCGCGCCACGACGGCTCAAAAAGTAAAGAGTTTTCCGACTAAAATACAGAGACGCAAGTGTTTTTAGCGTTAAAAGTGAAGCTGCAACTAAACCAAGTACAGTAACTTGAAATTGAATTTGATAACTTGACAGGTGAAGAAACTCGATGAGTGCCTGGACTCTGTTTCCAGGATTCTTGGAACCAACCCCAGTGATAGTTAGTGAGCCAAGTAATCCGATGATTAACACCGCCACCAAGTCAAGTGCCCCCAGAAAAATTTGAATCCCGATGACTGCCCAAATTCTTTGTCTATCGCGCTTTGGAAAGATCATGAGACTCTTATAAGTCACACTATTCAAGATCAAGAGTTTTATTGAATTAATGGTGGGATGGTTGAGAACCCTTCTGTGATTATTCACTTTTCACCATCTTTATCCATGATTCAATTAAATCACTAATTTCCCTCTGGTTTGATTTCTTAAAAACTTCAAATAAATCTAAGGGAACTTTCGTTTCAAGTGCGGCATCAAATGCATCAACAATCGCTTCGTATTCCAATATATCAGGCAGAAACTGAACTGTGTCATATGGCAAACTTTCGGCGAGTGCATCCAGACCGGCTGAATGAACTGCCAGAACTGGCACACCTAGTGCAAGCGCCTCACGTGGTACACGTCCATAGGATTCAGAAGGTGCGAAGGAGCATAAAATGCTGAGTGCGCCTATTGCACGAAAGTATTCGCTTCCAGAGAGGTGCGGAATGAAATCAATCTTACTTTCTGCAACATGGCGTTTCAACTCAGTCTTAAACCACTCAGACTTCTTGCCACTACCAATTATCTTGAACCGTGCTTCTGGGTATTTCGTATGAACCACTTCTGCAAAAGTAATGAACGTATCAAGTCCTCGTTCTAAATGAATACGTCCAACGAATCCAATTTCTACTTGCACTTTGTCAGGACGAGAAAAATTCTCATTCGGGAGATTCAGAGGAACCGGGATGATTACCTGATTCTCACACCTCAATTTAAATTTTCTCTGAATACTTAGTTGTTGATTCTTGGATGTGAACCTTATGGAGTTAATCGACTTTGACTTAAGGTAAATTAGTTGTTGTCGTACCTTAAGTTTTAAAGAATCTTTGCTCCAAAGAGAAGATCCAAAATCTCCGTGAAGCTGTAGCTGGATTTTTGAATTCTTAAACCATATTTTCTTGAGCCAGAAGGAAATCCAATAACTCTCCCAAGGGTCGCCGCAGACAAAACCGACAATCTCCCGATCTTTCAGTTCCCTGTATGCTTGTAAAGCAAATCGCAAAATATTACTCCTGGCCACTGGTAATTGAATTAACTCGAAGTCCATATCTTGAAAGTGTCTTGATTTCGACTCTTGTTTACCTAAACTTATTATCAACAGTTTTAATTCAGAGTTTGAATCAGAATCTAATTCTCGTGCATAGATATTGTGTCTTTCGACAGTTTCCTCTGAATCAAGAATTCTTCCTGCCACATCGAGAATTACTATGAGTTTGGGAGATTTATTCACGAGACACCCCCAGCAACGCTGAAGTGGCTGAGAGAGTTCGGACTAATGAGTACTTGTGGAGAGCGGTTTTTCGAGCGGCCAGCCCCAAACTCGTCTTTAATCCCGGGTTTGAAGTCAAAACTTTTAAAGTTTCCGTTAAAGCGTTTTGGTCACTTTTATTGACAATCAAGCCATCATAATTATTCGTAACGACATCTACGTTTCCTTGGGCATTTGAGACAACGACAGTTTTCCCTAAATTCATCGCTTGCAGAAGGGAAAACGATAATCCCTCGTATGTTGAAAAAAGAATGTAAATCTCCGATTGTTTGATTAATTCGATTGCCTCATCTTCAGAGACTTTGCCAACAAAAGTTGCTTTACACTCAAGTTCCTTTGCTAACTTAATTAAGGCCTCATTTTCTGGCCCGTCTCCAACAATACATATGCTCAAATTTAGGATACTCGCGGATCGAATTACCGCATCTACCTGCTTCCATTTGACTAACCGCGACACAGTCACGAGATCAAAGTTGCTCTCCGGCTTAGAATCTCCTAGGTTTTCAATCCCATTTGGTAGTAACGAGGTGTTGGCTCTTACGCCCCATGCCTTCACTATATCTACAAGCCCTTGGCTCGGACTTATGACAAAATTGAATCTGTTAAGAGAACTAATAAGCAAACGTCTTTGTAAGCGATTTCCCAGATTCAGTCTACTCTGGTTAAAGTCTTCAATCGAGAGCTCAGTAATGCCTGCGTTGATTGAACGTTCCCAGACTGGGTCGCCGACTATTTTGGCAACGCTTTGCCTCTTAAAAAATCTTAATGCAATGCCTATTTCTTCATGTAATCCGTTTACAAATACTGCATCGCATTTTTTGAGTCTCTTAACACCAGTTAAAACTGTAATTATGAATCGAAGAGGGAGCCACATCTGGCGTTTAATTCTAGTAATTTTCCAATCACTACGATCGGCTGGAAAACTGCTGTCGGCAAGGGTTAGGACTTCGACTTCAATTTCTCGGTCGCAGAGATACTGGGCAAGCCGAGGGATAAAAGTGGCCGGTCCACCGACGTCAGGGGGGTAGATGCCTGAAACCAAGAGAATTCTCACGGAGTAGAACTAATCCATTCCTGGAGGTGTGGTGCTATTTCTTCTTCCGTGGCCCAACTATAAAAAAGTTTCAGGCCATCTTCTAATAAAATCTGAGGGGTGAATCCAGTGAATTCTTGAAGTTTTGCAGGATTGGCAATCGTCTCCCGTACATCGCCACTAATTTCAGACATCTCTATCTGTTTTACTTTTGAACCTGCGATTCCTTCGATTTCTAAAATCAGCTCGCGTATGGATGCCGGTTTGCCGCCACCAATATTAAATATCTCTGGATTACCTGTTTCGATCTTAGAAGCGTTATCCAATAATGTAACGATTCCCAAAACCGTGTCATCGATATAGGTAAAGTCTCTCCTAATTGATCCGTCTCCGAAAAGTTTGAAATTTTCTCCAGTTAGCACGCTCGTCAGGATTCTGAAATAAGCCATATCGGGCCTACCCCAGGGTCCGTAAACCGTGAAGAATCTCATTCCTGCGACCTTTGTTGACGAGTTGGTCAGTACAGATTTCACGAAGATCTCATTTGCCAATTTTGAAGTTCCATAGAAACTTGTTGGGGTTAGATTCTTTTCATTTTCAGAGTAGGGCGCAGTTGAACTATTCCCGTAGACACTTGATGATGAAGCATAAAGAAATATATAGGTATTTGATTCAACAACTGTCTGAAGTACGTTTGTAAAACCTACAAGATTTGCTCCAACATAATTCGTCAATCTTGTGTTTGGAGTTCTAACACCTGCTTGGGCCGCCAAATGAATGACTGCATCCGGACTAAATCTTTTATATATTTCTTGGAATTGATCGAGGAGCGCAATATCAACTTTCTCAAATTTGATTTTATTTTGAGTTAGAAAGTGTGCGATCCTCATTTTTTTTAAATTTTGGTCGTAATAATCAGAGATCGAATCTAGTCCCAACACTTCATGACCTTGAGCCTTCAGTCTTGCGCTCACGGCCGACCCAATGAATCCTGCCGCACCAGTTACTAGGACTTTCATGGTCAGAACCTCTCTAAAGAATAGCGCGGGAATATGAGTATACAATCGTCCAAATAGGGTTCACCTCAGAACGGCGGAATAAACTCATTTTAGGGAAAAATAAACACCTTTTGATTCTCAACTACACCATGAATGAGCGACACCCACTGCTCTCGCACCAAGTTGGCGTAGTACGGAAATTGTCGCCACATTTTAGAAAAATTACGGTTCTTACCGGTGACTCGTCCTCAGAAGTCATGCCACCAAACGTCGAAGTCCTAAATATGCACTGGGTATTAGGTTCTCCAGTCAGAAATTCTTCAAGATTTCTTGCAGCCATGTTAAAAATTTTCATTAGAGAAAAACCCGATGTCGTTTTTTCACACATGACAGAGGTTCAATCATTACTTGCAATCCCTTTCACAAGTACTTTGAATGTTCCTCACTATCTTTGGTACGCACACAAACATAAGAGCTCTGCATTACGTATTTGTCGGCGGTTTGTGACATCAATAATTACCTCGACAGATGGATCTTGCCCTTATTCTGGCAAAGGCGTGATTGCTATTGGTCAAGCAATCGACTTTGATCAATTCTTTAAGCTGCCACAGAATAAGCTTCACCGAACAGAACTTGTTCACATCGGTCGGAGTGATACTTCAAAACGGTTAGATCTAATTATAGAGGCCTTTGCTTTCGCACAACTTCATCTTTCAGGACTAAAGCTCTCAATAATTGGAAGTCCGTCATCAGCTGATAATCTAGAAAAGCTTGAGGAAATTAAGTCGAAATACCGGCAACTAATTTCTAATGGATCAATTATTTTTCGGGACTCTGTCACTAGAGATGAGGTCCCCGAGTTACTTCAAAATTTTGACCTCTTTATCCATGCTTACAATGGCTCGTTAGATAAGTCTATTTTGGAGTCAGTGACATCAGGTGTACCGGTTGCTACTTTGAATGATGAATTCCGAATAGAGTTTGGGACTTGGAGTGGCGACAGGACCGCAAATTTGGGGATTGAACTTCTGTCTTGCCTTCTTGAAGATCCAAATGCCTTGGTTAGAAAAGTTGAGCACCAGCAGGAAGCTATAAAAGAGTCACACTCCCTTGACATCTGGATTAAAAGATTAACTACGATACTGGCTTCATAAAACAAGAATGCGATTGAATTTAAGGTAGCCTACATTTATGCGCATATTGCTAACCGGTGCAGCCGGATTTCTCGGTTCTCATCTAACGGCTACTTTGCTTGAGCGGGATTATCAAGTAATTGGTCTGGATGATCTATCCACAGGTTCAAAACGAAATTTGCTAAGATTTGAATCGAATCCCAATTTTGAATTTGTCAATCAAGATGTGCGATTACCATTCAATGCTGAAGTCGATGGAATACTTAATTTTGCTTGCCCCGCTTCCCCTAGGCACTACCAAAGTGACCCAGTAAGAACTATTGAGACAAATTTTCTAGGAATCATAAATATGTTGCACCTTGCGAAATCAAGAGGTGCGAAGTTGGTACAAGCTTCCACGAGTGAAGTGTATGGGGATCCTTCTATAAGCCCTCAGCCGGAAACATATTGGGGAAACGTGAATCCCATCGGAATCCGTTCCTGTTACGACGAAGGTAAGAGAGCGGCCGAAACTTTGTGTTTCGACTACAGGCGTCAATTTAACATCGATACACGGGTATTAAGAATTTTTAATACCTATGGCCCGAATATGTCACCAGATGATGGTCGTGTAGTAAGTAATTTTATCGTCCAAGCAATAACCGGAAGAGATATAACTATTTACGGGGATGGGTTGCAAACGCGTTCTTTTTGTTATGTGTCCGATTTAGTAGATGGAATAATCAAGCTATTCGAAGTTAAGAATAACCCGGAGTCACCTGTAAATCTTGGGAACCCTGATGAGTTCACAATGCTTGAACTAGCCGAATCAGTCCTCCTTCTTACCAAATCGAAATCTAAAATAATTTTTGAACCTTTGCCGCAAGATGATCCCCAGCAGCGGAGACCAGATATTTCTCTCGCAAAAGAGACCCTCGGCTGGGCGCCAAAAGTCCAACTTGAGGAAGGATTACAGAAAACTATTGAATATTTCAAGGAATTGATTTTGTAAAGTGCGGATCCTTCACGTAATAACAACTATTGAGCGCGGAGGGGCAGAGAATCAACTTTTAGTTTTAGTTCGCGAGCAAAAAAGACTGAAATTTGAAGTTGAAATTATCTACCTTAAGGGCAAGAATGAACTGGAAAATGATTTCCGAATTCTTGGAGCGCGTGTTGAAGCTGCATCGGCTTCCAGAAATATAGCCAAGCAACTTCTGACTCTGTATAAAGAAACTAGAGATCCTTCATTGGTTGTCCACGCACATCTGCCTCGAGCTGAGTTACTTGTTGCTCTAGCCAAGCCAAAAGCAACCTTTGTAATAAGTAGGCATAATGCGGAACCATTCTTTCCCGGCGCCCCTGGCTGGATCTCTAAACGGCTCTCACGTTTTGTAGCTCAAAGGGCATCAAGAGTTATTGCTATTACTCAAACGGTTAAGCGTTACCTGGTTGATAGTGGAGAAGTTCCTGAGCAAAAAGAGATATCAGTTGTACATTACGGATACCCGCAAGAAGTTCATGTCAATTCCCGAAATATACCGAGTGGAAAAATTGGGACACTCTCCAGACTTGTTCCACAGAAAGATTTGCCAACACTGCTTCGAGCCTTCAAGATTGTTTTGCGCGAACAGAGGCATTTGATCTTAGAAATATATGGTGAAGGACCCGAACGAAAAAATTTAGAGGATCTTTCAAAAGAGCTCGGTATTCAATCTTCTGTGAGACTCGTCGGTAGAACTGATCAAGTCAGTAAAGTGATGAGAGAATTCGATATCTTTGTGCTCACAAGCCGGTACGAGGGTTTTGGTCTGGTTCTACTAGAGGCTATGTCCAATAAGGTCCCAATAATCTCTAGCAATAGTGATGCAGCCGTAGAAGTTTTAGGGGATAACTTTCCATTGTTTTTTCAAATTGGTGACTTCGAATCTCTTGCGAGTCTCATTCTAACGGTGCTGCACGCAAATACTGCTGGCTATCTAGACTATCAATCAAAAAGACTTGTTGAGTTTTCCCCTGAAAAAATGGAAATAGATATACGTTCAGTTTATTTTGACTGACTTCTAAGTATTAACTTGATAAACCTCTCTCCCAGCAACTCCTGATTTGCTCTCTCTCTGTATTCTCGTGAGATTGAACGCTCCAGTAAAAACCTTTTCTCAGAATTATTTATCAGCTCTATAATTAACCGAAGAAGTGATTTTGCATCAAATTTCTGCTTGAAGTTAACTTCGCCGGCAGAGGAGTACACCTCTCGGATTGCAGGTCTATCCGTCGATATATATGCTTTCTCAAAATAGCCAGCTTCGTAAGCTTTGTGAGGAATTGTAAAGTTTAATCTTTTGTGACCAGAAATCTGGCCTATCAGAATCGCACTAATGCGGTAAATTTTAGTGATTTCTTGGGTTGATAGTCTTCTAGTAATCAAATGTGTACTTGGGGAAAAATTGTATTTGGGATTCACTGCATTTGTACAAATAAGCAAGTTAAATTCTTCTGCCTCACGTAAATTGGACATCTCGGCGATAATGTCAAGACCTGATTCTGGGTTCGCTGATCCCCTGAAGGCGACTATCGGCTTTGTGGTATCCAGATCAGCCAGCTCTGGAAAATCTATTTCTGGTAGCAAGATACTGCTTTCATCAAATCCTGTGAATAGGACGGAGATTTTACTGGTGTGAACTTTAAATAATCGAGCAACTCTTTTTGACTGCGCCGCAGATTCCACAATTACACTTGATGCCATCTGAAAACTTAAAAAATCAATTGCAGCTGATTTGATCAATTTCCATGGTTCAGTTAAATTCAAACCTCTTGAAAGCACCGCATCTGACAGTGGCCAGCCCGCATCTAAAACAATTCTTCCTCGCCACCATAATCTGAGCAGAGGTACGAGAACATGACTTGGGGAAAGCACTACAAAAATTGTATTGGCGTTTTTTTCTCCTTTCGACAGTAGATAGGTCATTCGAATAGAGGATCTTAAACCTGTATCAATTTTCTTAAAAAATAAATCACAAGATTTCACATAATTCGAATTTAGATAGACTGAACCTCTAGAATAAGTGCGGTCATAGAAAGACAAGCAAACTATTTTCGCCCGATCGGTTTCCATGAATTCCTGTCGTCTTGAATACATATTCTGAGTACAATCATAGCCTTATGAAAACTAGGTCTCATCATGTTTCTTTCTAAATTTCTTCCGAAAATAGAAATACATTGCTGGGGTGGACTTGGTTCGCAGTTGTATGCCGTGGTTCTGCGTCTCGAGCTAGAAGCAAAGTACCCCTCTAGAAAGTTTATAATTGTCTGCCATGAAAATGGAGTGACTCGAAGAACTTCGGAGATATCCCCTTTTTTTCCAGGTTCAGTTATCTCTGTAGAGGACTACGCGCAAACCAAACACATTGAGGTTGGTCCTCGTCCTGCGGAAGCGGTAAATGGGAAAGTGATTGTTAGAAGTTTAGTTGTGAAGTTTTTGAAATTATTCTCTATTGTTCTTGATGGAGATAGAAGCCTTGGACTTGCCAAAGTTCGGTTTTGGACACTGCAGGTTCGCGGACATTATTCGGAGCGCAGGTTGAATGAATCCGCGTTACTTCAGGTTCGAAATATGATTATTCAATCATCACAGGTTCAAGCTTTCGAATCTGGCAGTCAGAACATATTCGTTCATTACAGACTTGGAGATCTCTTAGCGCTTCAGAATAAGTCTCCAATTTCTTCTGATCGAATTTTAGGAGTTCTCCAAGACTTGCATAGTCGAATCGGTTCAAGAATTTGTCTTTTCTCTGACTCTCCAGATACGGCGCATAACCTTCTAACTGCTGGAAATCTTCCGGTTGATATTGCGAGAGACATTAATGCCGTAGACTCCTTAGCGATCTTGCTACATGCGCAATATTTCATTGGAACAAATTCCAAAATCTCTATTTGGGCAGTTATTCTTAATTCAAAATCATCTTTTAGGGTTGAGAGTTACTTACCTTACGAACTACAACACCACATCATTGCGAATATTGGTAGTCTTCAAAATCTTAAGTACTACTAGAAATTCTTTTGAGGCTGCGTAATATCAAGGTTTTCAGCCGGATGCTGTATTTAAGAATCTCCGTATGCGATGAAAATTCACAGTTTATTAGGCTAGGAACAATAAAAATTCTCCCGCCTTTCTCTCTGATTGCCCGGTGAAATGGGACATGCTCACAAATTTCGCGGCCGTTTGATTCACCAATGTATCTCAGTCCACGAATTGCTTGGAATTTATATACCCCTAGTCCCCCAAAGGCAGAGTCCACCGAAACCCAATCATTCTTCTCGCCTATTTGTTTCATTTTTGTGTAAAGCGCAATTCTCAAAGCTTTTTGTGAACGCATCCCTCCTTCAACTAGGAGGTTGTATTCTTCCTTCCAGTCAATTTCGGACCATCCCTTCGCTCGT
>JACCDN010448547.1_pt1 | contig 12212 bp, 18 predicted proteins | sample 7441691 | NCBI WGS metagenome assembly JACCDN01 (sample SAMN15323439, study PRJNA562643) | freshwater metagenome | isolation source: river surface water | place: USA:Blue River Watershed | collected 2017-08-16 | reverse complement strand
CACCCCCAACATATTAAAAAATAAATACCCCCCTACCTTGCTTTTTCGGAAGTCAAATTGATTTTGCATTAACACGAAAAGTTTAAACTTTTTGAAACATTTTATTTATAGTGATGAACATACATATATCATAATATAAATATAACAACGTTGTATTAAATACATCATATATATAAATTATTATCGAATTATTGCAAAAAATATTTAAAATAATTGCGAAAAATCGGATAATATCGGAAAATTGGCAAGGTAATTGCAACAATATGGTATGTAAGGGTAGGCAAATGTTAATAAGTTGTTAATACTATTGACATTTAAAAAAGTCGTCGTACCTTTATACCGCTGACCAAAAAGCCTTTATTTTTTTCACAATTTAAATTTTTTTGTTATGGCATCTGTTATACTCGAAAATGGGCGAGAGGTTCGCACATTTTGCGAAAATAGGCCGGGTGTTGTTCGCGGATTCTTGGTTTTCTCCGTTGACCTTGATATGATGATTTTTGAGGTTATAACGCCTATGTACACAAACTACGTCGTCAAAGTACTTGGCGGTGTGCTATGCACCGCCGCGTTTTGCCAAGATGTTACCTCCGAAAGCGCAAAAATGTTTTCTTAACACATTTAAATTTTTTTGTTATGCAATTTTACAGAATTTCCAAGGGCAAATTTGTCCCATGCAACCAAAATCAAGCCCAATTTGTCCGCAACGCGGCGGGCGAAATGGTTGGCTTAAACGCAGCCGGGTTGCCGCGTATGTCGCGGCCTTTAGCGGACGACGCGCCAAAAGGACGCGTACATGTTTTTGACGTGAACGACAAAACCCCGTTTAGTAGTGCGGCAACGGTGACGCGTCCCGAACGCGCCGCGAAAATAGACGCGGTGCGAGAACGTAGGGAGCAGCAACAACGTACTAAAGCGGGGGCCAATGTTGACCACATAGCCAAAGGGGAAAAATCAACTACAACAGAACCGAACAGCAACGCAGCCGCGACAATTGCGGAATTTTTCGCACTGCTCGAAAAAACCGAAATGCAAGTAAATAGCGGTCTGTTCAACGCCGCTAACGAAGGTATCGCAAGTTTGCGGGCGTTGGCAACGTCCGTACCCAACAAACAACGTGCCCCGCTTCGCAATGCGTTGCGGTTACTGGTTTTATATAAGAGCGAAGCGGTCAAAAGTGACCGCGAAAAGAGAAAAGAGACCGCACGACACGAAAGAACCGCCAAAAGTGCGGAGCGTGCCGACGCTATAAAAAAACGGCGCGACGGTATCGCGGCGGCTAAAGCCAACAAAGCGGCCAACACGTTTGGCCGTGGCCCCGCACCATTTTACACGGCGAAGACAGGGCAAGCCGTCGCCCGTCAATTGGCAGAACGGCGCAACCTTGAACGCGCAAGGCTTTGAGGTTCTCCCCTTTGATGGTTATGGGTAAGGCGTTCCATACCATCAACGCAACACAAAACGCCGCTACTTTTCCATCAATAAATTTTTTCTCATGCAATACATCTTTGCTTTGATCGGTTTTTGCGCCCTTGTAGGCGCGTTCTCTTTGGGGTTTAAAGCCGCTAACATGTTGCGCGAACGCCGAAAGTCTCGCGCATTCCAATACTTGCGCGATGCGGGCGCATATCCCCCGATTTATACGGGGTACGGGCAGCAGCAGCAGCAGCCACAACCGGACACACAACACGCAACACAGACGCGAAACAGCGGCGCAACCGACCGTGTTGGCGGCGTTCTTTATATCTGCATCGTCCTTACGTTCTTATACGCTTGTGTTATCGGTCTGACCTGACTACCAACACGCGCACACATTTAAAGCCGCATTCCTTTCGAGGGGTGCGGCTTTTTTTGTTTGCACCTGTCCGAACATGATGAAAAATTATGATAACAAATAAAATTTGGGGCGCTACGGTTCCAAGCAGCGGAAAAAGCGCACCCTCTACACGAAAACACGCAAAACGGTAGCGTTTTATTTCGCGTTTTCGCTGAAATGCAAAATCTAAAATATAAAAATAGGCGATATTTTTTGTTTTTTGTGGTGTGCGAGTGTGGGGGACGCATTTAAATATCAAAAAGCATCAAAAGGTAGCAAAAGGTAGCAAAAGGTGTCGAAAGATAATAAAGGCAACGGTAAAAGTAAGCAAACAATCCGTTTATGTTCTGCATCGTGCTAAAGTGCTCCGTTTCAATGCCTTGCGTTTTGCCCTCCGTATCTGCTTGCCTTGCCTGTTCCGTCCCTTGGTCGCCCTGTTCCGTTGGTCGCGGTGCTTTATTTTGGCAATATCCTACGGTTACGGCGATAAAAGACAAAAAACGCCACAAAAACCGCGAAACCCTGAGAACACGCGAAAAATTCGCAAACAGCAAAAAGCGGACGTGTCAAAAATGCGGTGTGATGGGGTGCGGTGTGTTCTCTCTTATAGGTGTATTAGTAGGTGTCGGTGTTGTGGGGGTTTCCCCTTTGGTTATTGAGGCAATATACAGCAACCAAACAGACCGCGACAACCAAAAAACGCCTTTATCATCATCCACAAAGGGGAAACATACGAAATTTGTACTTTTTTTGTCGCCTTGCCGACATTTGAAACTTTTCCGCTTGACTTTTGCGATATTGCCCGTATCTTTGTGGGGTAATTGGAAGGGATGGTAAAACATCCTGACAAGCGCACCAAAGAACGGCGAAAAAAACGCCAAACGTTTATAAAACTCAAATGTCGTCTATGCGACAAAAAAAGTTTAAAAAATGTTTGGCAGTATCAAAAAGTCGTCGTACTTTTGTGGGGTAATTGAGGGACAAAGAAATTTATTGTTTTTAAGTGTTGATCTTTCATTAACATTTTATTAACAAAATAAATTTGCACCGTTGTAAAAATGGTTGTACCTTTGTCCTGTCAATTGATCGAATGAAAAACAGACCGCTAAAAAGTTGGCGGTCTTGTGGTTCGGGCAGTTTTGTTTTGGGTAAATTTCTTAATTGAAATTTTAACAAAATTTTAACTAAAAATATTTGGTTAATACAAATAATGCCCTTACCTTTGTGTGGTAATTCGGAGGTAAAAAAACGCAGCCTTTTATGTTGCTGTTTTGTTGTGTCGCTTGTTCACAAGTTTCATTAACAAAATTTTAACAAAAAAAGATTGCTAAAAATTTGGCGGTTTGCAAAAGTCGCCGTACCTTTGCCTCATAATTATAAAGCCACGAAAAACCGAAAACTAAAACGGCGTGATGAACGCAATTTTAATCAAAGTCGCTGTATTGCCATTAAGACTTTTTTAACAAAAACCTTCGCAGGGTTTTGTGTCGAAAGTCGGACGTGTCAAAACGGCCAAGATCGGGAACCGTCCGTGTGCGGGCCTGTGTGGGAATAGCAACCCCATACTTTAGCAGTGTACACGACAACGGAGCCGACCGCCGCCCTGCGTAGGGGTATGTTCATTGACAAGACTGAAAAAAGGTTAGTGCCCCATAGGTCGGGGACTTCCCAAAGACATATCTACGCCGTTTGGTGAGGGTATGACTGAAAATCGGTGTTGAGCCAAAACGTTGTAAAACGCAAAAGCAGCCGCCGATGACATTGGACGCCATATACCGGCGGGTATCTACGTTCCGTGATTCTCTTTTGGGAATGCGTATATGTAAAAATGCTATGTCCTGTTGCAAGGGACTACCATTGAAAGCATATACCTAATGCCGCTTGTGTTTGTCGCCCGACCGAGGCGACGGCCTGAATAACCGTGTACGTCGTCGCGGTTTTCGCAAGCGAGAGAATTTGCAAAAATCGCAGTAGGGGTGATTATCCCCTATGTAGTGTTATAGATAGGTTTGCGGCCCGCCATGCTTCGGCAAAAAGGGCCGCAATTTGGTTTCGTAGTTCAACGGATAGAACAAAGGTTTCCTAAACCTTAGATGCGGGTTCGATTCCCGCCGAGACTACCATTTTTTTCTAAATAAAATAACATGAACATATCTTTTACAAGTGCCTGTTCAGGTGCTATGACGAGTTGGACACCAATTGATGAGTTCACAAACATGTACCGTCGTTTTTCAAACGGCGAGTACACAATCAGCACTTTCGACGGGAATGTATCAGATACATTGTACCAAGGCCCAAGCGTGGAACACGCCATTAGGGCATGGTTCGACAAACTGGGTGTGCGCGTCCAAGACTTATACGCGACGCCTGAAGGTATTTACAAGTCTGCCCCTACAAATCAATCAAGCCTCGTAAAGTGGGCTATTGAGACCACGAAAAAGGCAAGCGAGTACGATACATACCCACAGCCCGGGGACGTAGTACGGGTGGATGGTACGAATTATATTGTAATCGAAAGCGGTAATACCGTCTTTGCCGAAAACGAATAAGAACAATGGATACAATACACATGAAAACAGAATATAGCCGGACGGATAACGGCTATATATGTTACTACCAATCGAAAGACTTTGAAGCCGTCATCCCTACCGACCGTAACGACCCGCACACACCGGGCATGGGCACGGTGACGCCGTTGGGGGCGACCGGATTTGGTACCACAAAGCAAGCCGCTTACAATATCGCAAAACACAACTTCAAAATACAGTTCCAGCAGGGGACAGCATATCGCCCAAAAGGCGATCTGTCCAAAATACTGGATATGCCTGCCATTTGGGATTGGTCTTCGTCAGCAGGGCGTGATGTGGTCTTCGTATTTGAAGTACACCATCCGGTAGTGTACGGACAGATGCGAAAATTCTCGAAGCACCCAAAAATCGAAGATTGGGTGGTGGTAAACCGTCGTTTTGAAGGCGTGTCACCAAGACGAGCAAAACAAGTTTTGCGTTCCGCGATGCGTGCAAAGATCGAAGCGCTTAAAGAAGAAGAAGAAACTAAGCAGCCGCCCGTATCTTTTCCGAGCATGGCGGTCTGGCGTTAATTAACCGAAACTAAACAACATGACACATACACAAGCGTTGGAAATCGCTGTGGCGGCGATACCCGATAAAGACCCAAAAGACCTGTCTGCGTGTATAAACGCCGATGGCACAGTGTCGCCGAAGGTTCCAGAGTGGTTGACCATATCAGGAGTCAAACTCAGGAACAGGATTGCGCAGGCCATAAAAGATGCGTCTTTGTCCTTCACACAGCAATGTGAGGACACGGGCCGTCTTGCCGAGACGGATAATGGCGTACTCGTGCGTACCTATCGAAAAGGTCAATTCCGTGTGACAATAGTGCCTGACAAAGGGCGTAACGTGTTGTACGAAGGCCCCAATGTTAGTGAGGCCATCTTCGCGTGGTACTCCGCTTTGGGTACCAAGGTGGTGGTTTTGTACCACCGTGGCGATACACTCTTCCCGGTGCCCGAGCCGGGAACGACATGCCTTTGGATGGTTCCTACCCCCCGAGAGGTATCCAAATCCTTATCACCAATTGCTGCTGGTCATGTCCTTGGGATAGAGGGCAAAAACTACCAAGTAATCGAAACAGGATCAGATGATAACGGTCAAAATTAAGCAGAAAATTCCCCAATTTATCGAGGCTTATTTTAAGCCTAACCCCTTCACTCTGGTAGCCGCTGCTGCTGACGACGGCACCGGGGTGAAATATGAGGGAATTGGGAAGCAATACGACGTGGTCATTTTCTTTGTCGAAAGAGAAGAGGATGGTAAAGAGACAGGCATCGTATTAGGGATGGACAACGCCTTTTGCACGAGGTACTTTACCGCGTTGCGGTTTGACGCCGACATCCGGTCGGCGGTAGAACGAATTATCCACAAAATTGATTTGTGGATCGACAAGATATGCCAGTTGTCCGACTACCAAGAAACCGTTAGTGTGTACCCTATTTGGTACATACCGATGGTCGAGGAAATGATAAGTAGGGGCTTAGTCGTCAATAGTGGACTTTCCACATCAAGTCAAATCCACACAGTTAAAAGCAAACGATTTAATTCGATAAGCATTCGGTGCTTTATGTCACCGAATGCTTATCGAATTAAGTTAGTATGTGTTAATTTTAATTAATAATCTTAAATATGAGGAAAATCATTTATGCTCTTCTGCTGCTGTTCACGGCGGCAAGCGGGCAGGCGCAAACAGCCGACCCAGCAACTGTAACGGCGGATGTCGCTGCGCTCATTAGTCACACAAGGGCGCAATACATGGCCGAGCAAGGCCGGAAATGGGTAACAAAGGGCTACCAAGTCCAACGGCCTAAATTCGGGGCCGACAGCGTCCGGGTCGTCGTTCGCCCAACAAACACGGGCACAAAAGCCGTGCTGTACGTCTGCCGTTTGGTGGACGGACAGTGGAAATTCCGCGCTGTGCCAAAGAAGCAATATAGCATGTATGTAACGCCGGACTGGTCATCGTGCCCGAAACCAGCAACCCCGATTTACTCAAGTAAGTAGGCCACATCGCCCTCCCGATGCCCGTCCACTTTGTGGGGATTGAACCAAGTCTGTCGATTTTGGCCGCTTGGTTGTCCGCTCCTTCGCCGGAGCACGGGTAACAAGAACCCCGTTCCATCACTTACCTTAACAAATATGACAAAAGAAGAATTAATTGAGGCGATCATCGCCAAGTTCACGAATGCGCTTGGGGACCCAATTGCGGTGGCGGAGACAATGTTTACACGCTACGTTAGCCAACTGCCCTACGACAAGTACAACAGAGAGGAGCACACCCTTGCAATCAAGACCCGGACCAAAGCGCTGGTCTGGTTCTCATCGCAAGGTTTCCCGGGCTTGAAAAAACTGTTAGAAAAAACCCAAATAGTCGCCATTTACGCAGAAAACAATCGAAAAGTGGAAGAAGTCCTCGTGGGGTACGAGGAACATTATTTAAATCTGTTCATTGACGGAGGCCGCGAACAGTATTGGGTTCCTGATTTCGATTTCAGAAAACAGCCCCAAAGCGTCATTGACGCCTACGAGGCCGCCACCGCGCCCGTCGAGGCTTGGTGGCAAAATGCCTTGGCCCCTCTTGCGGAGGCGTGGGGCAAAGAAGAATCCGCAGCGGCTGCCGAGAAAGCCGCCGAGAAAATCGCCCAAGAGACAAAGGAAGCCTATAAAAAGTCCCTTGGGGACAAGATCAGAACAGCGCTTACAGCGTGGGCAGCCGGTATGGCCGCAAAGCAGACCAAATGGGAGGATTATTTAAGATTCCACGCCGCAGGGGGGAGTACCTCCGATTGTAGAGATTCCGCAAATTTCTGGCAAAATCTCGGCGTGGAAGTCGCCGAATTGAGCGTAAGGGTGGCCGATACCGATGCCACGGAAACTTACCTGCACGTGGAAACCCTGTACCCCATCACAGGGGCAGGTAAAACAGAATATCTGTACCGCAGGAAGCCTGAACAACTGTCTGCACAAGAGGCAAAAGAAATACTCACGCAGTGGGAGACCGTTCAAGTGCCAATGCTTGACGTGCTCGAAGCCGCCAAAGCGGCGGAAGCCGAAGCGGCGGAAGCCGAAAGGCTTGCGACCGTGAAAACCGAAATCGAACGCTGCGATAGTTTGGTGGGTTACTATCTCGCGCACTTCAACATTCTGTCTGATTGCTTCGGCCATAACGCTGCACCATCTTTGGGCATAGTTGATGAAGCAGACGAAGGCCCAGACCAAGTGCTACAAGCGCTGCAAACGTGGCTTAAATTAGCCGAGACGCGCTGGAAATATATCCAAAGAGCGGCGGAAGAGGCCGCCGCGCTCGTGATAAAAGTCGTCGAAGTCGTCGGATTGGAGGACGAAGACGACGCACCACACCAAAACCCTGTCACCGTCGTCGGTAACACCATGTACACCGTAACGGTGCCGGCAGAAAGCGTCTGGTCTTGCTCGGTCGATGATGCCGAAGACTTCGACGAAGAAATTTACAAAAAGGCAGGTGAAGTCGCCGATCAATACGGCGACATGTACATCGTGTTTTACCGCCCGCGTACAGCACGTACAGATCGTCGGGGCGGGCGCAACGGACGTCGGTAAAATTCAAAATATCTTCAAAATATGTTCAAAATATTAGCGGGTTTTCTGGCGTGGGTACGTGCTTTACTTGCACGCCTTGAGGCGCAAGCCAAAGAGCGAGAGGAGCGGGAAAGAGCCGCTTGGCGCAGGGCGGCAAAACGGGAAAGAGAAGCCAACTCCTCCTCGGGGAGGGAAAGTGGAGGATGGTCATATCCATCCAACGGCCCCGGCGGTCGAGGTCTATAACTGCAACCATAAAAAAGATTAGTTAAGCCGTGGCGCACGTCGTAAGATTGTGCGTCACTTCCCTTTTGGAAAATCGCTGCACGCTCGATTCGTGCAAGGGAGCAATTTAAAAAAATAAAATGATTGAATATTTCAACACACTTCGCGAAGTTCTCGACTTGGCGCAAAAGACCGGGTTCAAACCCATCTGCGCTATTGTAGAAAGCGAAACTCCATCAAAACTACCAGACTTGGCCTTGCCGATAGGGAGTTTTGACTTGACCAAGTTAGAACGGTTTATCGAACTTGACGTCAACCCGACCAGATTAAAACCGCCACCCGAAATAACGGTGTGGTTCGAGGATTTGTGTGGGCATAAGGCTTGCGCGACCATAGAACGGGAGGGTCGCAGTCGGAACCCCTTGTCGGATCATTACAGGTGGGCGTTGACCACCATCCCGACTATCCCTCAAATCTTGTGGTCAGTCGAGGATCGTTTTAGTGTTTTGGTGAGAAACTACTTGCGTAACGAGGCCGTTTATTCGGCGCTCGGATTGCCCACGTTAACCGTGGATGTGAATACAGAACCGCACGCAGGGCTGGCATCGAAAATGCTGGAGTTGGAAGCCCAACTCACGGCGGCGAGGGATGCCATAGCCAACGAATCTCTTTGCGTAGAAGAGATGAACTGGTAATGAAAATAGATCGGCGCAAGACTACATCAAAAAGGTCAGACGTGCTGCCCCAATCCATTGGTCATTTTTCCGTCCTTGCGAAGACGGTTTTTCCTACGAATAACGAATATATATATATATGAGAAAATTAGTCATAAATGCTGCCCCACTCTTGCAGCACAACATTCGTGAGGCGCAGTTCTCCGACCTCGGGGCGATGTTTACGGTGTTTTGTCCTAAGACCGCCGCAGAGGTCGTGCGGTTCTTGACGCACAAACAACTTCCGGCTAAAATAGACTGGAAGTACCCAGAGCAGATTCTGTCCCCAAAAATGATCGCGTTCGTCGGCAATGCCGTCGAAGAGGCCAAAATACAGGACGTCGAAATACTGACCACCACGATCTGGTGGTCATGTCGCATCGCCTTCGGGCAGAATGTGACGGAAGTGGTAAAAGGTAAAGTCTATTCCGTCAACGGCTTTTACGGCCACCAGTTGATGGAAGAATACCTGTGGGCGCATTGTCAATAAATTATTAACATGTTTTCAGCAATTTTTTAACATGGAAGACTTTATAAAGCAAATCCTCGAATGCGGCGTAAAAGCCGTAGACTTCGACAAAAAAACCAAGTTCGTAGAGCACCTTTGGTTCCTCCGAAACGGGTTTACACCGGTACCCTTGGCTGGTTTGACCCACTGGGTCAACCTGAAAAAAGGTGTTGCGGTAATCCTCAAGGCCATAACGCCGCGTGGTGTAAAAATTGAGGCCATCACCGACCAAGTGGGCCGGATGCTTGCCGAAGGTAAAAACTTCGGCACTGCCATCAACGTGCCTGACTTGTTCAAAATTGCGGAGTACGTGGAAAGCCAGAAAATCCTCGGTACGTACCCATCGGATATGCAATCCGAGAATGATTTTGTCTTTGTCGGGCAATATTGGATAAAGGCAGAATACGATTCTTATGCAATCAATCCGACCGACAGAAACCATAATGATCTACCTTTTAAAATCATTTGCTCTAACAATATAGGGCATGAAAAATGGGACAAAGGCGATCTTCGTGATTTCCCGGACAAAGCGAAAAAGGAAGGTTACGAATACCTTCCCATTTTCTATTTCAGCCACGGCGGACAGGCTGTACAGACAAAACCCTTCAACAGCCCGTATTCAGACTGGGATTCAGGCCAAGTCGGATGGATATTTGTGGAGCCTGTCACGGGCAGGAAAGAGTGGGGTAAAAAGTGGCGCAAGATGGCAAGGTCTTATATGGAAGCATCCGTCAAAGAATGGGACGCTTGGATGCAAGGTGATGCGTACTTTGTGTCAGTGGGGCAAGACGACGAAACCTTGGATTCCTGTGGCGGGTACATAGGCGACAAAGATTATGCCATGACCGAAAGCATCTATACGGCGCTCTGTTACCTCAAGTCCGATGTTAAAGAGCGGATTGAGAACCATCACCTGCTGGAAAGGTCGGACGAAATGAACGCATACCACGTAATGCGTATGCACGAACGTGGTGCAATTTCAGAAGAAGAAAAAGACGCTTTCTTGGCCTTCATAAAGGCGAGGGCAGTCTACCATAAAGCCAGCGAAAGGGTCGGAGAACTTCTGAACGAAAAGTTCAAAATGAGGGTAGAAAACGCGGCGACACAAGCCGAGTTGACCGAAATTCGCAAAGAAATGGATCTGTACCCTGATTGCGTCGAAAAGACGCTGATGATAAGGTCGCTACTTATGAAAGGAGACGGCCTAAAACAATAAACAAACAAACTCCATAAAACCATTTAAGGCCCGGTCGTTCAATAGGAAGGACTACCCGCTTCTAACGGGCAGATACGGGTTCGAGACCTGTCCGGGCTACTAACAAAAATTTAACTTATGCTGATACGAGTTTCCTCATGCACACCCCTTGAGTTTTATGTGAACCTTGGGGAGGGTTTCGTCGTCGTAAAAGATGGCGAAAAAGAAGTCGGACGTACCAACTTGCAAGGTACGGCGTTGTCCGGGAATCTGCCCCTTTGGGTTATGCACTCATTCATCAAACGCCTTGTGCGTAACGCCAACGAGCAAGCGGCTATTGTCGCTGACTGCTTGAAGCATACTGACGGCAAGAAAATTGATTACGCCGGTCTCGCCAAGATCGGCATCTTCAAATCCAAATACGCGGACAAATTTGTCCGCACTTACAGTGTCGGCGACACCGTTTATTTTGTGTACGCCACGCAGAAATGCCACGATTCTGGTACAATAACATTCACTTGGGGCGACCCAGAAAACATCATTTTCAATGCGCAGTATTGACCAAGAGTTTGAAATAGTTTTTGCCTACGGCGAACTTTGCGCCAAGGCCATGAAAACCAATAACGACGCTGAACTCACAGCCGCCCAAGCGGACAAAGTCGAGAACTCGATACTTTGGCTACTGCAAAATGGGGGAATTTTGTGGAGCGATTTGACTTTTCATGCGGTCAACAAATTCGATGGCGCTAAAAATGCACGCACATCCCAGAAAGTCAATTGCGTCGGGTTTACAACGATGACCGACACCATCTATTTGGAATTGGAATTGTCCCACCCAGATGGGGACGTAAATTGCCTTCTGCCTGTATAATATGAAAAATATCAAGAAATGGCTGCGTATCGCGCTGTTGACCGCAATATTTTGGAAAGGATACATCGGCGGTCTGAAACTTTGGGCCGCGACGGTCAACAACCCGAACTTTGCGGAACAAAGCGCAAAAGATGCCTTTTTCACATTCAACATTATGACACCTACTGAGTGGATATGCTTCGGTTCGGCGGTTTGCATTGCCGTATTCGGAGCAATCGCTGGTGTCGTTTGGTTGGCGGACAATGAATCTTAAACTGATTACGAAATAACTATAAAATCTATGAAGGAAATAACAACGCCAAGGACATACTTTTCTTTTGCCAGAAATAACGGAGGCTATATCATTGGAAGGATGATAAAGACGTTCCGTGGGCAAGAGTATGAAGTAGAATGCACTTTCCTATACTACACGAAAAAGGAAATCATTCGCAAACTGCGGCAAATGATGAAAAAAGAGATAAAAGCGTAAGGCAGCAGAGGCTTTCCTGCCGAATTACGCAGGTCACAGATTTTTCACCAATCCAGCACTTAATTGATGCTGGTCTCACTGTTTACAAACAATGAAAGAACTTAATGCCCGGCTCGAACTTTGCCGCCAAAGTGGTGGTAAAGTCCTCAATCTTATTGGGCTGAATATCTCCAGTCTGGGGTGCGTTCGGGAATTTCCCGAATTACAGACGCTTTACTGCTCCTACACGCAGGTCAGCGATTTGACGCCATTGTCCGCACTGACCCAATTGCACGGGCTTTCCT
>JACCDN010150220.1_pt1 | contig 12219 bp, 8 predicted proteins | sample 7441691 | NCBI WGS metagenome assembly JACCDN01 (sample SAMN15323439, study PRJNA562643) | freshwater metagenome | isolation source: river surface water | place: USA:Blue River Watershed | collected 2017-08-16 | reverse complement strand
ATCTTGGATTCTTCGCACTCACTGTCATCTTCGCACTGACATGGGCCTTCCAGTTCTACCGCCCACACAATCTTCAAGCCGCATCAATCGCACTAGCCCTAACAGCCATCCTCACAATCCCCATGGTTGTCATCGCATTTAGAACATCAATCCCCATGGGAATTGCACTACTTCCCTACCAAGCATGGGTAGCAGTCGCTGCAAACTTGAGTTACACCTACAGCAAGCTGAATTAAGAAATCTCTAGGGAGTGTAAACAGTCACCGAACATCCTCTTAGGGTTGTCGAGCTTGGCGTTATTCTCGTTGTGCCAAAAAATGTAGATAATGAGACATCCGTGAGAACCGATACGGATGTGCCATATCCCGGGCATCCGAAAATACTGTTTGAAAGAAAATTCAAAGACTTTGTTGACATACCTACTACAGAACCCGTGGCACCCGTTGCTCCAGTAAATCCTTGAGGTCCCTGAGCACCTGTTGCACCGGTCAGCCCACGTTCCCCTTGAGGTCCTTGCAATCCAGTTGCACCTTGCGGTCCAACAGCGCCAGTTTCACCAGTTAATCCAGTTGCACCGGTATCACCTTTTTCGCCCTTTTCACCGCGTGCACCGACGCCACCCAAAACAGTCTTACGTTCTGCGGTTGTGCACTTATTCGCTACGCGGATTGCACCGGTCTTCTTATTGATACACACACTCAAAATCTCTCCAGCTGGAACTGGATCTTCGGCATGTAGCGGCGTTAATCCAGATCCAAAAATGAATCCAACGATTAACACTGCAAGTAAACGGGTGATCTCTGTGAGCTTCATGGCGAAACCTTTCATGGGTGAACTGTTGAATTGAGCCTATTTGAACTGACTGACAACTCGTTACGAATATGGGATTAGTTTCGGTCAGACTTCTCTAAAATTGCCCTATGACCGAGCAGATCGACCAGTTCTTCAACCCCGATGGCACCTTAATCTCCATCCCCGTTAAATCCGCCAAGAAGATCGCAGTCCTGCTCCACATTGCCCGAGATCTATCCCCCACCACCAAGTATCCCGAGAAGGAACTCAACGCGATTATCGCCAAGTACCACGATGACACCGCAGCTATTAGGCGCCACATGATCGAGTATGGGATTTTGGAGAGGGACGGGGAAAGTGTTTATTGGCTATCCGCCACTCCCAGAGAGCCAGTGACTTAAGAAGGGAACTAATTTCCTCCTTTTGCGAAGATGTTCAATCAGAGCATCTTCGCAATGCCCCAGGCCATACAACCCATAGATTTCAACTCTTACTGCTTTCGTAAGATCGGATAAATTCAATCTAAAATCACTCTTCGTTAGTAATCGACTTACTCACACTTGTTCCAAGCCCATACTTTGACTATCGGTGTTCGTCACGTTAGCTGACTTTTACTTAGTAACCCGAATAGCATCTCTTCATGGTTAATGGCACCCCTGACAATGAAAAAGTAGATATCCGTCCAGGGGTTGGGCTCTACGCCCTTTTCCCTTCATTGCGGTACACCCCCTGGGTTGCCCTTGGAGAAATGGTTGACAACTCTATTCAGTCTTACATTAAGTATAAAGACCAATTGATTGAATTGAATGGCCCAGACTACAAGTTACGAATTGATATTAACTTTTCAAGTGGAGAAAATTCAACAATTCAATTAGTTGATAATGCGGCTGGTATTTTCACGGCAGACATAGCAAGAGCATTTACTCCGGCGATGCCCCCACTGGATAAAACTGGAATTTCTCAGTATGGCATAGGAATGAAGAGCTCAGCATGTTGGTATTCAAAGTACTTTACTGTCCGCACTAGAGCCCTTGGTGAACCTATCGTAAGAAATATCATCTTTGACATTCCCAAGATCATCGATCAAGAGATATACAACTTAGATATTCAAAAAGAACCGACAAGTAATCCCAAGGCTCATGGGACAAGAATCATCATGAGTAATTTGAATCAACCCGTACCAACTGCTGGAGCGGCCTCAAGACTCCGTGGGTATTTGCGAAGCATGTATCGAGATTTCCTTCGCACGGGTGAACTGATCCTTACAATAAATGGTGAGCCTCAAGAACCAATTACTTACAACTGGCTGAAAGCGCCTTTTTGGCCGAGCGATAAAGGTCCAGTTGATGAGAAAATTCACGAATGGGTTCGGGAGTTTGAAATAGAGTTGAATGAATCTCATAACTCAGAAGATTCAAATACTCCTGCACCTAAGATTCGAGGCAAGATTGGCATTCTAGATAAAGGTGATACTAAGCGTGCAGGACTTGCTCTTGTTTGGCGGCGGAAAGTAGTTCAAGGGGCAGGCGGCCTGGCCGATAGTCCTGATGATCTGTATCGTCCTGGAGTTATCTTCGGTGGTGCCAACAGTTTTGAGCGCCAAAGAATCATCGGAGAATTAGATGTATCTGAGTTAAAAGTTACTTCTTTTAAAGATGCAGTTGTTTGGGCCGAGGGGCAAGAAGAAGAGGCACTCAAGAAGATCAAGGAAGCCCTTAATTTCGGAGATTACCCATTAATTAGGATGGCAAGAAACTATCGTGCAACCGATAATTCAAAGGGAACTAAGGCAAAAGTTAAGGCAACCTTGGAAGAAGTTGTCGATGCCGCTACCCGTGGCTTCATAGATGGTCATGCAGTTGATCTACTGGGCGACGACTTTGAGTTGCCATTTAAAGACGAGGTTCCAGAACCACCGAGAGATGAGAAAACAAGTGTTGTACAGAAAAACATCCGCCTAATCCCCCAGTTTAAATCTGACATCATGCTTGAAGTGAAGGATCAAGGTAGCGACCCAGCATGGCTAAGAGTTGCCTCGACTGATGACAACAAGTGGATTGTCACAGTGAATAGAGAGCATCCATTTATGGATTCCTTCACAGTCGCCGATCCCGACTCCTTAGAGCCTGTTCTGCGCCTTGCCCTAGCCATCGGCATTGCTGAAATCCAAGGTATGAGTTCAGGATTTGAATCTGCTGGCTTTCTTCGAATTCAAATAAATGAATTACTCAGAAGTTACCTTTCAAATCGTTCCGATGTCGATGTAGTAATTGGAGATGATAATGTCAGTTGAGACTGGAGGCGAGTTCGCAGCCTTCGTAAAGCGCCAGGGATTATCTCCAATATCTGAAAAGAAACTTATAGAAAACACTATAAGAATTCTGGAGCGAACTGAATTATTAAATGGACATGAGTCATCCAACTGTCAATTAGTTGTTGGTGAGGTGCAAAGTGGAAAAACTATGTCGTTTACTGCGTTAGTAGCTATGGCGCATGAAAATGGATTTCCTCTTGTTGTCGTATTGGCAGGCACTAAGAATCAGTTGCTTTCCCAAACTAGAGATCGTCTAAACCGCGATTTGAGGGCTGATGGCGATGGTGGTGCCAATCCATGGGTACTAATGGAAAAGCTCCAGAAGAGTTCAAGAAAAGAAAATATCTTAAGGGTGCAGAAAATACTGAATATCTGGGTTGAGACAGATGCTCCAAAAGCTTTTAAGCCAACAGTTGTTATTTCGGCCTTGAAAAATCGCGAATCCTTAGATGAAATCTCACATTTAGTTGAAGGATTAAAGTCGCGTTTTAATATCAATAATTTTCCGGTGTTGATAGTTGATGACGAAGGCGATCAGGCTGGACTAAATCTCAGGTGGCGTGATGATGATGAGTCTCCCGTTTATGCCGCAATTAACAGATTGAGGAATTCGCTAGCGAGACATAGTTATGTAATGTATACAGCTACCCCACAAGGCCCCCTTCTTATTGGAATTCAAGATGCCCTGTCGCCTAAGTTCGTAACATTGCTTAAATCAGGAGATGATTATCTTGGTGGTCGAGATCTTTTTGAAGAAAATGACTATTTTGTTAAGTACATACCCGATCAAGAGCATCAATCTGTTTTTGATAGAGACTTAACGGCACCGGTCCCGGCAAGCCTAAAGCAATCACTTGCGTACTATCTTCTCTCTCTGTACGTTGCTCAGAAACGATCACGACCAAAACCTATTTCAATGTTGGTTCATCCTTCTTCTAGTATCGAATTGCACAAGGCTTACGAGCGTTGGGTGAATCATGTTCTAAACGCTTGGGAATCGGTATTGCGGGATCCTGAGGAGCAGACTTATAAGAATGAAAAGAGCAAAGTGTTTGAATTTGCTGAAACCGAGCTTCGGAAGACGATTAAACTGGATCGTACTTGGAATCTAGATGATGTACTTAAGGAACTGCGATGGTGGATTTCTAAAATAGAAGTCAGAGTAATCAACTCCAAAGGCCAGAACATCAAACCAGAAGAGTGGAAATCTCGGGCAGGTTGGATTGTGATTGGTGGAAATAATCTTGAGCGTGGTTTTACCATTGAGAATCTTGCCGTAACTTATATGCCACGTTCTTTGGGCGGCGGAAATGCAGATGTGATTCAACAGCGCGGTCGATTCTTTGGATACAAGCGCCAATATATTGATCTCTTACGAGGCTGGTTTTTTCAAGACAATGCTCAGGCATATCGCGATTATGTTGTCCACGAAAAATCTATTCGTTCCCAACTCGAGATTATTGACCAAAAAAATGGTCTGCTTTCTGAATGGCGTCGTCGGTTCCTCTTGGATCCTACCTATTCGCCTGTTCGTCGTGAGGTAATTGCATTACAGATTATGCAGAAGAGATTGTCGGTGTTCAAGCAACAGAAATTGTATGATCCGAATTTGCATGGTCAAGCCGAGGGATTCCTAAGGAAGATCTATGCAAGCTTAGGGGTCTTACGGGAAATGGAAAACGATCCTAGAAAGAGTAATAAAAATTACTATGCGGAAGTTCCCATCGAGAAGAGTCTAGAACTTATAGCGGATTGGCCCATGGCTCCTGAAAACCGTGCGGAGTTAGATGACACAATTTGGGCCCTACGAGCACTTGTAGATGATGAAAAACTGTCACTGGCAAAAGTTGTTTTAATGGACTGGGATCCAAGCAGGTCTGAACAAGTTATTGGAACTCGATCTATGCTAAACGAACGCCCAAATCCTCTACTCCTCCCGGAAGATCAGTCTATAAATAACATCTTCCAAGGTAGAGGTGGCAAATACCCCGGTGATGATCAGATGAAGTTTGATGATGCCTTGACTATTCAAGTGCATCGAATAGCGCCAATCCTAAATAAAAAACATCTTCCTGATGTTGTTGCACTAGCGTTGATCGTACCTAACAACACATCTGGATTCGTGGTCGAATTACCTGTGAGAAAAGGTTCTAAATAACTAATATGCTGCGTGCTTCTTCTTCCTTACTTCAGGATGACCTTTTGGGCTAATTGATGCCTTTGTTATCGATTTAAGCAAAGCGGGGTTAGTTACTTTAAGAATCTCACCATCACGTTCTGCTGCGGCACGTAGAACTTGATAAACAGCGCCTACAGCAACTCCATTGCCCAATTGCTTGTAACTAAATGTGTCACTTTGATCACCGAATGAAAATGTCTCAGGCATTCCCTGCAATCGAGCTGCTTCAACTGGAGTAATTCTTCTTTTGTAAGGGCCAATAATCGTTGTCTGAGTAATTGCAACTAATGCTGGGACGTATGTAGCTCGCTTTACACGAATTCCAGAGGGCCTAAAGTGAATCAAACCGTCCCAAATGGAGTCCATGTCTTGAGCTTGCCATTCGAGTTTGCGCTTAGATGGCGAAGTGGTTTTCAATATTGGAAACTCTTTGAACCACTCATCAATTAATCCCTTGTGCTCCAAGTAAAACTTCTTATTCTTCGATTCAAAATCTTTCTTCCATGCTGGCGCCTTAAGATCATATTCATATAAAGGCTTCTTGCCCCAGATGTCAGCCCACAATGGGAAACCAGGGAGTCGCACTCCCTCTCGTCGCACTAGCATCTGCTTGACTAGCCAATCCCATGCATCGAGAATCTCAACCTCCTCAGCAGAGATTCGATACTTCATGAAATTTTCAGTTGTTTCATCTAGAGGTAGATCTGTAAACAGATCCCACTCCTGAGGATCCCAGCCATCAAAGTCGGTTGGAAATTCAAGTGGTTCGTCACTTTCAATCAACTTGTGTCTGCGAGTAGGCAATTTAGTTCCTACGATGAAAACGCGTTCACGAGCCTGTGGAGTGCCACCATAACTTGGTGGAATTCGATGTGGAGAAACCACGAAGGGCTTGCTTGAGACACGATAGCCCAGTTCCCGGAGTTTGTTGATGATGTACGTCCACTCGTGTGCATGACGCGGACCAGCAATGTTTCTTACATTTTCAAGAACTACCATGGATGGCTTGTGTTTTTCTAGAATGAAAGCTATATCGTGAAAAAGGGATCCTCTATCTTCATCCATGCCTAATTGCTTACCGCTCTTTGAAAATGGTTGACATGGAAATCCACCAAAGAGAATGTCATGTGACGGGATAGGCTTCTTCTTATTTCCACGAGTAAAATCATGGATGTTTCCTAGAGGGTCTTGCCCCCAATTTGCTTTGTAAACTTTTGAAGCAGCCTCATCTATCTCATTGGCAAATACACATTTCCAGCCAAAAGCTTCACCTGCGGCATGAAAGCCACCTATTCCGGCGAAAAGGTCGATAAAGGTCGTTTGCATGTGGACAAGATAGCGTCCATGGGTGACAATTTGCGGAATATGACTCGAATCGTGCCCCAAAAAAGCCAGATAATGCAAGAGATTGCGATTCTGTTAGGTCTACCCGATTTCAAGCCTGGCGTTGGATCTTCGGTTCCCAGTGTGTTTTTCACCAGCATTGCATCCGAAATGGGTGTCCCTGTGGTGCAAGGCATGCCCAATATGGCTCGGAAAATCATAGAAAGTTCACACCTTCCATGGCTGCCTGAATTTTCAAGTGAAAATATGCCATCTGGTGGCGGTGGAACCGTTACAGCTTTAGGGCTCATGCAACTCAAGAATGCAGTCTTGATCTGGAAGGGTCTGGATCCTGAACAACTTCCAATTGAAATGATTCGAGAAGAGTGGAAGCCTGAAACCAGTTGGAGTGAGATTCGCAAGATGCTTCCGCGTGAAATTCAAGAGGTAATAGCCCGTCCTGGAGCAAGCGAGTTCCGGACAAAAGTACTAAATGAATATGGCAACCGATGCGCAATAAGCGGATTTACCTCTCTCGAAGCGATTGAGGTTGCCCACATAATCCCCTACTACGGTCAAGATAGTGATGTTGTCTGGAATGCAATCCCGCTCAGAACAGACTTGCACAGACTATTTGATCGAGGTCTCATTCGTTTGAATTACAGTATTCCGATTAAAGGTTACAAAGTCGCGGTTCACCATAACATTTTTGAAGACTATAAAGCTTTTGATGGCCAAGCACTTCTTCTTCCAGCTGATCCATTTTCTATCCCCAGCAAACTAGCCGTAGATGAACACAATAATCAGTTCAACGAGTTATGGACTGTAATTTAGACAGAATGAAATAAATGGTCTGGGAACCATTGTTCTGGAGTGACGGTTGCGATGTATCCCCAGTGATCTTCAAAATATGCTGCAACTATTCCATCACTGGTGATTCGCAAGCGGCCGCCAGAAGGCTTCCTTGCAATCATGAGGGTCCCAATGGTTGCTGCAAAATCCGGCCTTAGTTCACTAAGTAACTCATTTGACTTTCTATTCCTAATTTCACCCGTTAGGTGCAAAACATAGGAATGGTCCAAGAACTTGGCTTCAATCAATTCACCGACTTCTAAACCTGACTTCGAAATAATCTCTTGAATTCCCTTCACAAGTTCTGGCTCTGCAGTTGAGACAGTTGACGCAACAATTGGATCGTCGACTTGAGGAACATCTGGCTCGATTCCATCAAGTTTTGACAATAGGAAATCGCACTCTTCGATCATCTTAAGCGCAAGCTTTTGTGAAATTGGATAAATATTTAGAATAAGTGTTTTGAGGTTCTCTCGAGTAAAGTCTGAATTGTGGTGAACCCAATCATTTCGATCGTCAAGAATGATCTGAAGTCTATTGAAAAAAGCAACAATCTCTTTTGGGTTAACTCTCTCTTTAATTGGTTTTCTCAATGGAGAGGTACTTACGCGTAAAAGTTCCTTTAGTAAATTGGAAGGGTCGTTGAAGTTATAGTTGATATAGACCAAGTTTGTCTTTCGATATTTTGTGAGCCAATCCAAGCCATCACTAATTTCTAGACTCTGATTAACTGAGTTGAAGAGATCGATACCAAGTAAATTGATTAAGCCAATGCCGGTTTGATGAATTTGACCTTCTTGGCCAAGATCTGGGATCGCAAGTCGCATGGTTAAAGATACCTCGACGGAGCGACTACATGGGCAACGATACCTACATTTCGAAAGGGCCCACTTAGCGATTTAATTTTGCAATTCTCGGCATGGGAAGCAAGCCGGTGTCTAAGTCAGTGCCGTCCTTTTCCGTAAATAGGGGGCTAACCCACCAGAGGGGGTCGTAAAACCTGTCAGAAATCATGACCTCTGTACGATAATCGTACGATTCAATCAAGAATGTTCCGTTAACCCAAGGACTGTCTGATTATCAGACACTACATTCACAGATAACTTTGCACAGATCGTATTGCACCCACACAATCGAGAGTGCGAAAAATTCCAGATATTAGTGAGCATGAGGTCGGAGGCTGGTGTATCCATTTCGACGGCAGCGATCCCGACTTAAGGTGCAAAAGTTGTGAGTGGGAAGGCTTGCACGAATCTTTTGTCAGTCACTCACAGTAAGTTTCAATCATGAAACAAGAAACCAATAAGTTCATCGCCTACCTAGCTATCATCGCCTCTCCCTTTGCTTTGGGAGCGTTTTTCTTGGCCTGGTCCCCTGCTCAGCAATTTAGTAATGAGGATCCTGCAGGTGATGGCTATGTGCCACCGCGCAGTATTGAGCGCTTAGTAGATAGAACTCAAGAGTCGACAGTGACTGTGTGGTGCGACCCTGAATATGACAAGGGTTCGCAGGGAACGGCCTGGGCGATTGAGCTGCCAACAACTCAATCAAAGAATTATCCAACCACCCTGATTACAAACCATCATGTTATTGATACATGCATTGGTGAGGAAGAGTCGGTCACGATCGCGCTACCGGGTGAAGAACCTTCAAGTGCTGTGATTGTTAAGTGGGATAAGGAAAACGACTTAGCGGTGCTAGCAACTGGTCGTAAGTTGCCTGTGTTGGGGTTGTCCGAGAATGCGCCATGGCCTGGTTATTGGGTAATGGCTCTGGGAAGTGCCGATGGGTATGAAGGATCGGTTTCATTTGGAAACGTTATTAACTTCTTCAACAATGAAATCTTTATTACCAACAACATTTCTCATGGCAGTAGTGGTGGGCCGTTGATTGATAATGAGGGCTTTGTCATCGGCGTGACTTCATGGGGACATGAGGTAGAGCAGTACAACGGAGCCATGGCGCTTGATGCCTTCTGCGCGAAGATCCTTGAGTGCGAGTATGAGTACAAGGGCGAAAAAACTTGGTGGGATTACTCGAACTAATTATTCTTCGGAGTCTTCGATCTTTACTTCTTCTTGGCTGTTAATTCCTAGGCGTTTACGTTCTTCTAGAACAATTACCTTTGCCATGGACTCTTCATTTTTATCCTTAGCTGTTGTTGCGCCATCTGCAAGAACGCTCTCGCGGGCGTAGTCGTTGAATTCGGCTTGTTTTTCGGCGAGCATCTGGAGCATCTGTTCATCAACTGAGTGAGGAACTATCAAGCGGTGTACCTGAACATTACGTACTTGACCCATCCGGTGGGATCGGGCGATGGCTTGGGTTTCAAGTGAGGGTTTGATTTGGGGTTCACAGAGAATGATGACTGAGGCGGCTTGAATGTTAAGACCGGTGCCAGCTGCTTGAATTTGACCAACGAGGACTTTAGGTTCTGGTGAGTTCTGGAATTGATCAACCAAGTTTTGTCGCTCTTGTGATGAAGTTGAACCGGTGATGGGACCGATTGCGTGTTCGCCTAGGTGTTGAGTGACTAGATCGATTGTTTTTCTAAAGTAGGAAAAGACAATTACCTTTTGATTTGATTCAAAGGCTTCTTCAACAAGTTCTAGAAGGCGTACGAGTTTCGAGGGAAGCTTGCCTTCTTCAGCAACAAAGGTTGCTTGGCGCATTCCCATGAAGTTTCCACGGGCAACAGCGAATTTGTAGAACTCTTGATCGACTCCATCCCAGTTGCAGTACTCCTCGATTTGAATCAGCTCTGGAAGTTCTTTGAGAACCTCTGCGGTGTTGCGGCGAAGATAGATGGGAGCAACTGCCTGTTTGAAAGGTTCAGGTCCTGCGGCAAGTGCGGTGCGATCGAGTGAGTTGCCGATAGTTGGGTCAAGAAGTTTGGCGAGGTTGATGAACTCCCCCACGCGATTTTCCATAGGGGTTCCGGTTAAGAAGATGACATTGGGTGCGTTGTCGATCCATTTAGTGATTGTCTTTGCGCGGCCGGTGTGGAGGTTTTTCACGTAGTGGGCTTCATCGGCGATGATGGTGTCGATTGCAAGGGCTTTGATTTGTGGGCCATCGAGAACAAATGATTTGAGAGTGTCGTAGGTAGTTAGGCCGACGCCGCTTTTTTCTATCCAGAGCTGGAGCTGCTCTGGGTGATCTTCGCCGTGGATTTTGATGACGGGTAGATCAGAGCGGGTTTCGATTTCGCGGGTCCAGTTGATGATGACTGATGCGGGTGCGATAACGAGAAAGCGGTGTGCGCCATTGGCTTTGCGGTGTGACAGAGCGGAGATTGCTTGCAGGGTTTTACCGAGGCCCATCTCATCGCCGATGATGACGCGGTTTTGTGTGAGGGCGAACTTGCCGCCGAAGGTTTGGTAGCGGCGCAGAGTTGCATTGATGCTGGATGTGTCGAGCTCTTGGGATTCGATCTTGTCGAGTAGTTCTTGGGTGAAGTGGCGATTGGCAAGGGTTGAGGTTTTGGTTTCAGTGACATCTTCGAGGAGTGCGTAGAAATCGCTGGCGCGTTTTTCGAAGTCATTAACCGGTGTTGTTGTTGGCGGTTTTTCCAGAGCGCTAAGACCTTGGCGGGCGGTATCAAGAAGTGTTGCGGTGATCGGGTCGCCGATAACGGTTGCGATTGCGCTGAGGGCTTCGAGTGCTTGTTGTTTCTTTTCCGAGTCGGTAAAGAACCAGCGGAAACGAGATTTAAGCGGCGCAGTCTTGGCGAGCGCGGTGTTGAGTTTGTCGGCAACCGGTTTCATCTTTGCCGTTGTGCCGCGGGTAGAGCTGCGGATGGTGTCGAGTGCTTGCAGGTTGGTGATGACAGCTATGTCTTCGGTGGACAGATCCTTGATGTCGACGCCATAAGAAATTGTTTGTTCGATCGCGGTGTACATCGCATCGACGATTGATTTAACTTCGCGGGCGGAGTCGCCGGTGATGCCTGGGATGCGTTCTAGTTGCTGCGCTGAAGAGTGATAGATCGAGGCGATGTTGTTGTGGCCGTATTTGCGCAGGGTTTCAACGCGGATGGTTTCTTCGGTGGCATCGCGGAGTCTTTCGACATCTAGTTGTGCGAGTTTTTCGAGGACTTGGGATTGTTTGGCTTTGTTGGCGCTAGCGCGGGTATTGGTGATGAAGCGGTCTTCGGTGGTGATCAGATCGGTGAGGGTCTGCTGGATCCGAAGGGCATCGGCTAGCTTTTGGCGGGCGTCCTTGAAGTTAATGGCCATAGGGGCAGATTACGCAGAGTGACTGACAGATGGGTTGGTCGGTTGGCCTACGGTGTCGGTGGCAGTTCCAGCTTTGGTTTATCTGTAGCGCCCTCTTTTAACTCATTCTGGATTGCTTCAATAGTCGCTGGAATTCCATTTTCATAGGAGTAAAGGCCCAAGGCAAATAGATGGGAAAAGGCGTAACCATCTTCGGGAGAGAATCTAAGGCCAGATGATTTTTGTCGGTTTGAAACTCCGAAGATGAAATCTGTTCGATCTGGATTTGAAAAAGATGAGAGTAGTTTTGCAAATGCCCACTCGGTGGTTGCAATGGGGCCGGCGAAGATAAGTCGTTGATTGGTTAACTTCACCATTCCTTGATCCTTATCCATCTGCATCTCTTCGCCTGGAATCATCGTGCCTTTGAATGAGCCGACTCTGTAACGAATACCGGCAACGAGTGGAATAGAAAAGCCTTGGGAGCCGCCGCTATATGTGGAGGGTGTTCTACCTGCTACGTGATAAATACCTTGGCCGGT
>JACCDN010417903.1_pt1 | contig 12220 bp, 8 predicted proteins | sample 7441691 | NCBI WGS metagenome assembly JACCDN01 (sample SAMN15323439, study PRJNA562643) | freshwater metagenome | isolation source: river surface water | place: USA:Blue River Watershed | collected 2017-08-16 | reverse complement strand
GAACGGTTTGCTGGCCACCTCGTGCCAGGCACCTGCGCCTGAACACTGGCTGGTGGGTGGCGATGCCGCAACCGGGCGCGAGACGGTGCTGCTGTTGGCCAACCCGAGCACTGTGGCGGTAACCGTCAACCTCGAGGTTTACTCAGAGGGCGGCCAGGTCTCGGCGGCCGGTCTAAACGGCATCTCGGTCGCGCCGCTTTCGCAGACGGTGGTACCGCTTTCCTCTTTGATTCCTGAAACCAAAACCTTTGCCATTCGAGCTTTGAGCCGCAGTGGAGCGATCGCAGCTTGGCTGCAGCAGAGAACGGTTCGCGGTTTGCTCTACGCCGGCGCTGATTTCGTTTCGCCGTCCACCACTTTTGCAAAGTCGCTGGCAATTCCCGGGTTGCTAATCAGGGGAGCGGCTGATTCTTCAAAACTAATTGCCACCAACGCCGACTACTCCGACACCAAACCGATTCTGCGCATTTTTAACCCAGGCGACAAGCCAGCGAAATTCACCGCGCAGATCAACGGGGTGACCGCAACCACTTTCGGCACGGTGATTGTTGATGAGGTTGCCGCCAAGAGTGTTCGCGATTTCACAATCGATCAACTGGCCGACGGAGACTATGCGGCTTTCGTTTCTTCAGAGCAAAACATCACCGCGGCGATTCGCTTTGCCAGAACCGATGCAACCAAAAAACCGAACACCGATTTCACCTGGTTGCAATCGGCAGAAGCATTCACATCAGAACGACGACTAACCGTGCCGTCGGCCGGAATTAGCAAACTCGCGATCGCAAACCCCAACGACACAACGGCCGATGTCACCGTAAATTCTGTGGCTTACAAAATCGCCGCAAAGTCGAGCATTGTTTTGCTCGCAGAGAATTCAACGCAAATTTCGATTAGTGCCTCAGCTGCCTCGGTTGGTGCCAATCTGGTGATTGACGTTAACGGTTTGGTGGCTAACTACGCGCTTGTGAACTACAAGAACCTCGGCGGCAAAGTGCTGGTGCGGGTTCGCTAGTCGTCTTTGCGATAGCGGTCGGGAATCAGTTCCCACGGATCTTTGTCGATAAGTTCGCCAACCGCTGTGAAAACATACTGCTCTATGTGCATTCGCTCATCGAGGGCGTCGGGCCGACGTGAATGCCCCATGCGCTCGATCGGCAGCCGATAGATGGTTATCTCGAAGGCCTGCTTGTTTATCGACCATCGTGCAACCTTGTCGCTCGAGTCTTTGATGGCGGGCGCATCGATTATTCGCCACTTGAGTTTTGACAGTTCATCTGGCCAAGCGGCCTTGAGGTAGTCGCAGGTGCCGGCCACTATCTGCCCGAAGCTGGCCAGCCGGCTGTCGCCAACCCTAAATAATCCCGCCAGAATGGGTCTTCTGAGCCCGCGGTCATGCCTGTCTCGGTGGCTGCCACGGCTTGAAGTCATAAGCGCCATTGTATTCTTGACCCGATGAACACTCGGCCCTGCTCCAAGGTGACTTGCAGTCAGCAAGCCGTAGCCACACTCACTTATTCGCACGAAGATCGAACCGCGGTTCTTGGGCAGCTCACTCTGGTCTATGAACCGCACGCCTACGACCTCTGCGAAAAGCACGCCAAGACCCTCACGGCACCGCAGGGCTGGCAACTTATTCGTCACGCAGCCGTTCCGCGCGAAGCGCAGCAGGTTTCAACAAACGAGAGTCACGCAGAAATGTCACTAAACGCAATCGTCAAGAGTTACGACGTGCGAGGCCTGGTTGGCTCACAGCTCACCGCTCCAATCGTCAGCGCACTGGCCGCCGCTTTTGTCGATGAAGTTGGCGCCGCAGGCAAAGATGTGGTTGTCGGTCATGACATGCGCGACTCCTCACCAGAGTTTGCAAAGGCGTTCGCTGAGGGCGCCCAGGCTCGAGGTGCCAACGTTGTTTCGATTGGGCTCTGCTCGACCGATGAGTCATATTTCGCAAGCGGTCACCTCAACGCACCCGCAGCCATGTTTACCGCCTCGCACAACCCGGCCGCCTATAACGGCATCAAGTTTTCGCGGGCGGGCGCAAAAGGAATCAGCATCGACACCGGACTCGGTTCGATTCGCGATCGTGCGCAGATCTATCTAGACAACGGCATTTCAACCGTGATGACTCCCGGTAGTTATCGCGACCTAAACGTTCTAAGCGACTACGCCGCTTATCTGCGCAAGCTGGTAAATCTCAGATCGATTCGCAAGCTCAAAGTTGTTGTCGATGCTGGCAATGGCATGGGTGGGCTCACCGTGCCGGCGGTGCTGTCAACTGCAAGTGGCCTCGAAGCACTGCCGCTAGAAATCATCCCGATGTATTTCGAACTCGACGGAACTTTTCCTAACCACGAGGCAAACCCGCTCGACCCAAAGAACTTGGTCGACCTGCAGCGAGCTGTGGTTGAGCACGGCGCCGACATTGGTCTGGCGTTCGACGGCGACGCCGACCGCTGCTTTGTTGTCGACGAGCATGGCGATGCGGTAACCCCATCGGCTGTGGCGGCAATCGTGGCTCGCCGAGAAATTGCGCGTGAAAAAGCTGAGCATCCAGGCGCACCGATTACCGTGCTTCACAATCTGCTCACATCAAATGTTGTTCGCGAGGTTATCGAAGCCGATGGTGCTCGAGCCGTGCGCACCAAGGTTGGTCACTCGCTCATCAAAGATCAGATGGCGGCAACCAACGCCATCTTTGGTGGCGAGCACTCGGCCCACTACTACTTCAGAGACTTCTGGGGAGCAGACAACGGCATGCTGGCCGCAATGCACGTGCTAGCCGAATTCGGTTCTCAGCACCTGCCGCTCAGCGAGTTCGCCCGCCAGTACAACCCTTACTTCATGAGCGGCGAGATCAACTCGACCGTCGCCGATGTGCAGGCAGCCAAAGATCGCGTCTTGGCGGCCTTCGAAGGTAGGGCAACTGTCGAGCAGTTCGATGGAATTACTCTCTCGTCGCCTGCCCAAGCCAACTGGTGGTGGCTCAACGTTCGAGCTTCTAACACCGAACCGCTGCTGCGTCTCAACCTCGAGGCGGCTAATGAGGCCACCATGCAAGCCATCCGTGACGAAGCACTGGCTCTAATTCGGGCTTAAACTAAACGGCATGAGCCGCCAACAGACCGCATTCGACTATCGCGTAAAAGACCTGAGCCTTGCCGAGGCTGGTCGACACCAGATTCGTCTGGCCGAAAACGAGATGCCTGGTTTGATGGCACTTCGCGCCGAGTTTTCTGCGCTCCAACCGCTAAAGGGCGCTCGCATTGCGGGCTCGCTGCACATGACAGTGCAGACCGCGGTTCTAATCGAAACTCTCGTGGCTCTGGGCGCTCAAGTGCGCTGGGCTTCGTGCAACATTTTTTCTACACAGGATGAAGCTGCGGCGGCCGTTGTGGTTGGCCCAAACGGCACGGTAGATGCTCCGCAGGGGTCGCCGGTATTCGCGTGGAAGGGCGAGACGCTTACCGAGTATTGGTGGTGCACCGATCGCATTTTCGATTGGTCAGCCGAAGCCGCGGCCGAAGCAAAAAACTATCTCGGCCCAAACATGATTCTCGACGATGGCGGCGACGCAACATTGCTAGTGCACAAGGGTCGCGAATTTGAGTTGGCCGGATCTGTTCCACCAACCGGCCTTGACGACAGCGAAGAGTACGGCGTAATTCTCGAACTGTTGCGCAACTCGGTGAAGAACGCTCCGAATCGCTTCACTCAGATTGCGAAAGAGATCAAGGGCGTTACCGAAGAAACCACAACCGGTGTGCACCGACTTTATGAGTTTCACAAGCGCGGCGAACTTTTGTTTTCTGCAATCAATGTCAACGACTCGGTTACCAAATCTAAGTTCGACAATAAGTATGGAATTCGCCACTCTCTGCCTGACGGTTTGAATCGCGCAACCGATATTCTCATCGGTGGCAAGACAGTCTTTGTTGCCGGCTATGGCGATGTTGGCAAGGGTGCGGCAGAAGCGATGCGCGGCCAGGGTGCACGCGTGATTGTGAGCGAGGTCGACCCTATTTGCGCTCTACAGGCCGCCATGGATGGCTACCAGGTTGCCAGGCTCGAGTCGGTTATTGAAACCGTTGACTTCTTTATCACCGCGACCGGTAACACTCACATCATTCGCCCAGAGCACCTCATGCAGATGAAGCACCTCGCGGTTGTTGCCAACATCGGGCACTTCGACGACGAGATTGACATGGCCGGAATCGCCCAGATCAAGGGTGCCGAGAAGGTCGAGATCAAGCCGCAGGTGCACGAGTGGCGCTTGCCAAACGGCCGTTCGGTGCTAATTCTGAGCGAGGGCCGCTTGATGAACCTCGGCAACGCCACGGGGCATCCGAGTTTCGTGATGAGCAATTCGTTTAGCAACCAGGTCTTGGCTCAAATCGAGCTGTTCAGCAAAACCGACGAATTCGAGCTGGGAGTGCACATTTTGCCGAAGCATCTCGACGAAAAGGTCGCCAGTTTGCACCTCGCCGCTTTGGGTGTTGAATTGACCCAACTCACCTCTGAGCAGGCTCGCTACATAGGCGTTTCCCCAACCGGCCCATTCAAGGTTGAGCACTACAGGTATTAGGAGCAGCAGATGAGCTGGAAAATTCTCGTCGTCGAAGACGAAAAGCTAATGCTTGAAATGGCCCAGACAACGCTCGAGGTTGCCGGCCACTCGGTTGTCACCTGCGATTCGGGTGCCGACGCGGTGAAGGTTTTTGAGTCAAGCAAGCCCGACGTGGTGATTCTCGACTGGATGCTGCCGGGCAAAGATGGTCTCGAGATTTTGCAGGAGTTGGTTGCAATCTCAAACACTCCGGTAATCATGGCATCGGCAAAGACCGAGGTTGAAGATGTTGAGCGCGCCCTCGATCTAGGTGCAGACGACTACATCAAGAAGCCATACGGCGGAAAAGAACTTATTCGAACAATCACCGCGGTTATGAAGGTGCCAGAGCGCAGCGACAACACCGTGGTGAAAATTGGACCGCTGACCATCGATGTTTCTGCTTACGAGGTAACTCGCGGTTCGAAGCAAATTCAGCTGACTCCGCTCGAGTTCAATCTTTTGCTAACCATCGCCGAAGACCCCAAGCACACCTTCACGCGCGAAGAGCTGCTGAAGAAGGTTTGGCTGCACAAGAACCTAAACGACGAGGGTGATTTCAAGGGCAAGATTGATACCCGCCTGGTGAACGTGCACATTCAGCGTTTGCGCTCGAAGATTGAAGAGAACCCAGACGACCCTCAAATCGTCACGACCGTGCGTGGTCGCGGCTACAAGGCTGGCGCTAACTAAATGTTTTTCAGACGCGCTCTTGAGCGCGCGGTCGGTCTGCTTCGCAGAAACCTGCAGGCAAGAGCGGTGGTCACCACAATCGCGCTGTCGATGGGAGCGCTCGTTGTGCTCGGTGGTTTTCTATCGTTCGGCATTGGCAACGGTCTCTACCAAACCCGCCTAGACCAGGTGCTCTACGAGTCTGAGCGCGCGGTGGTTGACGTGCAAAACACCTTCTCGGCTTCAAACGCAAGCGATGAAGTGGCCCTGCAGTCGCTAATCAACTCGGTCGTGCCGAGGCTCGAGAACAAGTCGCCAGATCAGGGCAGGCTGGTAGCGCTGCTTAGAACCCCTGGGCAGACCAGCGCTGCGCTGCTGCAGAGCCCAATCTCGAGCGACCTAAATCTGTCGGTAATCAGCCAATCAATTCGCAGCAAGGTTCAGCTATCACCGGGACGCTTGGTTTACCAGGCAACCGAGCTGCCGGTTAGCACCGGCACTCACCCGGGTTTGGTCGTGGGTGCCCCGATTGAAATTCCGCTGGCCGGTGTTTACGAGCTCTACTTGGTTTACGACTTGCAACGCGAGCAGCAAACGCTCGACCTCGTGCAAGGCACACTGGTAATCGGTGGACTTATTGTTCTGCTCATCATCGGTTTGGTTAGTTGGTGGGTTACCTCGCGAATTGTTCAGCCTGTGCGACTTGCAGCGCGAGTCAGCGAAAAGATTGCCGAGGGTGCTCTCGACGAGCGAATTCCAGAGCAGGGCGAAGATGTAATTGCGCAGCTCGGCCGCTCTTTCAACGCGATGGCCGACAACTTGCAAGAGCAGCTCAAGCAATACGAACAGATTTCAAAAATGCAGCAGCGCTTTGTTTCAGACGTGTCGCACGAACTTCGAACTCCGCTAACGACAATCAAACTCGCGGGCGAACTTATCTACGACAATCGCGAAGATTTTTCGGCGCCGATTAAAAAGAGCGCCGAGGCAATGAATTCTCAAATTCACCGGTTTGAAACCCTGCTCGAGGATCTTCTCGAAATCTCAAGGTACGACGCAGGTGCGGTTGCCGGAGACTTTGAAAAGGTAAATCTTTTGAATGTGGTTCGTTCGGCAATCTCTTCGATTGAACCGCTAGCGCAAAAGAAGGGTTGCGAGATTGTGCTCGACGCTCAGGCCGAGACAATCGAGGCTGAGATCGACAGCAGGCGCATCGAACGATTGCTGCGCAACCTTCTTGCCAACGCAGTTGAACACGGTGAGGGCAAACCCGTGGTGGTTGCGGTGGCCGGTGGCAGCAATGCGGTTGCGGTCAGTGTCACCGACAGGGGGGTTGGCATGACTCGCTCGCAGCTCGATCGAGTCTTCGACCGCTTCTGGCGAGCCGACCCCGCTCGCAAGCGCACCTCTGGCGGCACCGGCCTTGGACTCGCTATTTCACTCGAAGACGCCAATCTGCACTCGGGATGGCTTCAGGTTGCCGCCAAGCCCAACGAGGGCTCAACCTTCAGACTCACCCTGCCGCGCTACCAGGGAGCTGTTTTCTCACAGTCACCCCTGCCGCTGCCGCCGAAAAAGAAGCAGGTGAGCGATGAGAACTAGAAACTTTAGAGTCCTCGCCCTGCTGCTCACCGCAGCGCTCGCGTTGACCTCCTGCGCAAAACTGCCAACCAACTCTGAGGTGCGGGTTGGCTCTGACATTCAGTCTGAGTTGAGTTCTGACTACCTTTACTACTCGCCGAGCGATCCGGTTGAAGGGGCTTCGGCCAAAGACATTCTCGATGGCTTTCTAAACGCAGCCACCGGCCCGCAAAATGACTACGAGGTGGCCAGAAAGTTTTTGAGCAGAAATCTGGCTGCCGACTGGAACCCAAGCGCAGAGTTGCTGGTTGGCAACACCAAGCCGGTTATCGAATTCGTAAACCCGAGCTCGGCAACGGTTGCATTTCAAACCTCTGCGCGAGTGGATGAGCTTGGTCGCTATCAAGAGATAGTTCCATCAATCAGCCGTGTCTTGAACTTCAGCTTGATTCAAGAAAATGGCCAGTGGAGAATCGACAAAGCGCCAAACGTCATCCTTTTGGTACGACCCATCTTCGACGTGCTTTTCAAGAGCTACTCTCTCTACTTCTACGACAACCAGGAGCGATACCTGGTGCCAGATACTCGCTGGTTTGCAACGCGAATATCTACTTCAACCCGTCTCGCTTCTGCGCTTCTCAGTGGGCCCGATTTCTGGTTGCGAGATGCTGTGCGCTCTGCGTTTCCTGAAGAAACCAAGCTTGCTCTCGACTCTGTTTTGGTTCAAGACGGCGTTGCGATTGTCGACCTAGATGCTTCGGCAAACAGCACAACAATTTCTCAACGTCAAAAGATGCTGGTGCAACTCACCGCAACGCTCACTCAACTTGCAAATGTTTTCTCGGTGCAAATCAAAATCGACGGTGTGCCGCAAAACATAACCAACCTGCCTTACCAGGTGTCGTTAGCAAATAACCCCGACCCGATTGTGCTCGGCGTCGACGGCTTTAGGCAGTTGTCTATCGAAGCCACGCCGATGACTCGGGCGACCGAGGCGGCTCAAGACTGGCAGGCATACGATTTCGGCATCAATAACCAGCAAACCCTTTTGGCCCTGCTGGGCCCTCAGGGAGTCGGTCTCAGTCGTTTAGTCGGGGCCAAGACCCCAACCGTTCCGATTGACCTTAGGCCTGACCTGTTATCACCGGCAATTGACCCGCAGGGATACATCTGGAGCCTCGGTGCCCTAAAAGACTCTCAACTGCTCGCATTTGATTCCTCAGGAAAACAGCGCTTTGCTGCCTTGGGTTGGTTGGGGCAGGGGGAGCACCTCGGCTTCTCAATCTCTCGCGAGGGCAGTCGAATTGCGGTTTTGATCAACATTGACGGCGTGACCAGGCTTTTTGTGGCGGCAATCGTGCGCGATGCCAACGGGGTTCCGGTTGGCCTGGCTACGCCAATTCGACTCGGATTGGCAGAGCGTCTCGTGAGCTCGGTCGCCTTTGTCGACGAAAGCACAGTGGCAACAATCGCCCGCTCAGACCTTGGCCTAAGTTACCCGATCTACCTAAAGATTGGTGGTCAGGCAAAACGCTTGGCTCCGGTTGCTAATGCCAGAAGTGTGGTTTCGAACGGTCCTGCTTCGCCCGCCTATGTGCTCGATAGCAAACAAGAACTTCGATCACTCAGATCTTTGACCTGGATAAACATCGCGCAAGACATTTTGGCGATTCATTTCTCTGGTTAGCAACTCGCACCAACTTTTTTCATCTGCGCTAGAGCAGAACGATGAAATACCTAGACGTTCTTCTTGACCTATTTCTGCCGTCAAATTGCGCGGAGTGCTCAATGCCACCCAGTGTTTACTGCGAAGCTTGCTTGGGTCGTCACAGTGCGCACGAGGTTGTGCGTGCCGACGGGCCCTCGGCCAAGACGCTTTGTGGAATTTCACTTTCAGTTCTAGACGAGAGAGTTTCGAGAGCAATTTCAGTTTTCAAAGAGAAAAACCAATTTGCCGTTGCCAGGGCGATGGTTGATGCGCTTTTACCAATCGAACCAACTGTGCCGATTGACATAGTTGCTGCCGTGCCAAGCGCACAGTCGAGTTTTGCCAAGCGCGGGTTTGTGCCGGCTGAACTAGTAGCCAAACAGGTGGCCAGACGTTGGAAGCTAGCGAACCATCCTGGCGGGTTGCGGTTCATTCGTTCGGTTCGAGATCAATCGGCCCTGCGCATTATTGAGCGCCAAACAAACCTGTTTGAGTCGATGGCTGCGAGTCGCAGCTTCTCGGGCAAGAGGGTGCTCTTGGTCGACGACATCATCACAACAGGCTCAACCCTGTTCGAGGCGACCAGGGCGATTGAGGTCGCGGGCGGCTCGGTCGTGGCATTTGTGACTCTGGCTGAGACACCGCGCAGAATCGAACCCAGCCCGCATCCAGCGCACTCTCAGGTTGGGCCCTGAGGCTCGCCTAAGATTGTCTAAGTTATTCAAATCGACTCGTCTGGAGCTCAATCTTGGCAAACATTATCGACAAGGTGCTGCGCGCCGGTGAAGGCCGAATTCTTGGCAAACTCCGCAACTATGCAAATGCCGTAAACGCCCTCGAAGAGTCATTCAGCTCGCTCACCGACGATGAACTGCGCGGCGAAACTGACAGTCTGCGCGAACGCTACGCCGCTGGTGAGTCGCTAGACGACATGCTTCCCGAGGCGTTTGCCGCGGTTCGCGAAGCCGCAAAGCGCACCCTCGGAATGCGTCCTTACGACGTGCAGATCATGGGTGGTGCCGCGCTTCACCTTGGCAACATCGCCGAAATGAAAACCGGTGAAGGTAAGACTTTGGTGGCCACCACAGCTGCCTACCTAAACGCCATCGCTGGTCGAGGCGTGCACATCGTCAAGGTCCACGACTACTTGGCCGGTTACCAGAATGAACTCATGGGTCGCGTTTTCCGCGCGCTTGGCATGACCACCGGATGCATTCTCGCCGGTCAAGACCCGGCGCAGCGCAGAGCCGAATATCTCTGCGACATCACTTACGGCACCAACAACGAATTTGGTTTCGACTACCTGCGCGACAACATGGCGTGGGACAAAGCCGACCTCGTGCAGCGCGGTCACTTCTTTGCCATCGTCGACGAGGTCGACTCGATTCTGATTGACGAGGCTCGAACGCCGCTTATCATTTCTGGCCCAGCCTCTGGTGAAGCCAACCGTTGGTTCGGTGAATTCGCAACCATCGCCGCGAAATTGCAACCGGTTATCGACTATGAAGTTGATGAAAAGAAGAGCACAGTCGGAATTCTAGAGCCGGGCATTGCAAAGGTTGAAGACTACCTGGGCATCAGCAATCTTTATGAGTCAGCCAACACTCCGCTCATCTCGTTCTTGAACAACTCGCTTAAGGCGATTGCGCTTTTCAAGCGTGACAAAGACTACGTTGTGATGAACGGTGAAGTTCTAATTGTTGATGAGCACACTGGCCGCATGCTTCCCGGTCGTCGATACAACGAGGGTGTTCACCAGGCAATCGAGGCCAAAGAGGGCGTCGAAATCAAGGCCGAGAACCAGACTCTCGCTACTATCACGCTGCAGAACTACTTCAGGCTCTACAAAAAGATCTCGGGTATGACTGGTACCGCTGAGACCGAGGCTGCCGAATTCATGAGCACCTACAAGCTCGGTGTAATTCCAATTCCGACCAACAAGCCGATGATTCGCATCGACCAGCCAGACCTCATTTACAAGAATGAGGAAATCAAGTTTGCGATGGTGGTTGAAGATATTGCAGAGCGTCACGCAAAGGGCCAGCCGGTTCTGGTGGGTACCACTTCGGTAGAGAAGAGCGAATACCTCTCTAAGTTGCTGTCAAAGCGCGGAGTTCGCCACGAGGTGCTAAACGCCAAGAACCACGCCCGAGAGGCCTTCATTGTTGCCCAGGCTGGTCGCCTAGGCGCTGTGACAGTTGCCACAAACATGGCCGGTCGTGGAACCGACGTGATGCTCGGTGGTAACGCAGAGTTTCTAACCGTCGACGCGCTCAACAAGCGCGGGCTAAACGCTGAAGAGACCCCGGCCGAGTACGAAGCGGCTTGGGCTGCCGAGTTCGAGAAGATAAAGGCTCAGGTAGCGGCCGACGCCGAGAAGGTGCTTGCCGCAGGTGGTCTCTATGTTCTCGGAACCGAGCGTCACGAATCTCGAAGAATTGACAACCAGTTGCGCGGTCGTTCAGGTCGTCAGGGTGACGTTGGTGAATCGCGCTTCTACCTTTCCCTAACCGACGACCTCATGCGCCTCTTCAACTCTGGCGCGGCAGCTAGCATGATGAACCGTCCGGGTGTGCCAGATGACACAGCAATTGAGTCAAAACTTGTCAGCCGTGCTATTCAGAGCGCTCAGTCTCAGGTTGAGGCGAGAAACGCCGAAATTCGCAAGAACGTTTTGAAGTACGACGACGTGATGTCTCGCCAGCGCGAAGCAATCTACAACGATCGACGTCGAATTCTCGAGGGCGATGACATCCAAGAGCGTGTCGCCGGTTTCCTAGAAGACGTAGTTACCGACGTGGTTAACCAGCACATCGAAGAGGGCACCGGAAAAGACTGGGATCTCGATTCGCTCTGGAACGACCTCAAGACCATTTATCCCGTTGGGCTTGAAATTTCTGAGGTCTTGGCAGAAGCTGGCAACCGTAACAGGTTGACTCGCGAGTGGCTAACTCGCGAATTGGTTTCTGACGCCAAGGTTGCCTACGAGAAGAGAACCGAGCAAATCGGCGAGGCCGCGATGCGCGAGCTCGAGCGTCGCGTTGTTCTGTCGGTCGTCGACCGCAAGTGGCGCGACCACCTCTACGAGATGGATTACCTGAAGGAAGGCATCGGTCTTCGTGCGATGGCGCAGCGCGATCCGCTGGTTGAATACCAGCGCGAGGGCTACGGCATGTTCCAACAGATGATGGGCGCAATCAAAGAAGAGGCCGTTGGCTTCATGTTCAACATCGAAGTTCAGGTGCAGGCCAGCGAAGTTGTCGAGCAGGTCAAGCCAGACGCGCGAAAGCTCACCTACACCTCGCCGAGCGAAGATGGCTCTGCCGAGGTACACCAGGGTGACTCAGGCGGCCCGGTAAAGCCAAACAATGGCAAGACCGACGGCAAGCCTGGTAAGGGCAGTTCTTTCTTCAGAAACTAGATGACTGAGACCGAGGTTGCCCGCCAGCGTCGGTTGATTCCTTCTAGCCTGATGGTTACGGCCCGAGTGCGGGTTGCCGACTGAACCAGCACCACAGATTCAACTACGCCGTCTCTTGGTTCTTGCTTCTTCATACTGCCAACCCGCAATTGGGGTGCGCGTGTTTCTTCGCCACGTTTGGCTCGCTCCTGAGCTACTTTCACCGATCGGTCTCGCAGCCTCATGTAGACGTCTT
>JACCDN010502016.1_pt1 | contig 12221 bp, 10 predicted proteins | sample 7441691 | NCBI WGS metagenome assembly JACCDN01 (sample SAMN15323439, study PRJNA562643) | freshwater metagenome | isolation source: river surface water | place: USA:Blue River Watershed | collected 2017-08-16 | reverse complement strand
GGACAGGATGCCATGCAATTCGTTTTGGCGCGACATGATGGTGAGAATGGCCTTCTCCGCCTCGACGTTCTTGTCTTTTTCCTTTTCTATCTCAGAACGAATCGCTGAATATTCGGCACCGAGCGAGGTTTCCTTTTCCCCGAGAATAACGATATCCGATTCGAGAGACTTGATCTTGCCACTGATGCGGGATATGTCAGCCTGCTCCTCATCGATATTCACGTCGCTATGCGAGCTATGCGTCTCTATGAATGCATCGAGCATGGCGCGAATATCGGCCAGGCCTTTTTTCACATATGAGACATCATCGGACTGGGACAAGTCCGCAATGGTTCGATTGACGCGACCGACGGCATCTTCCACTTCCCGAAAATATATCTGCTTGGTATTCGACTCGGTAGCTTCGCGCTTCTTGCGCTCGATGGCCTTGCCCAAAAAAGAAACCTCGCCCTCAAGCCGTCCGATCTCGCGCATCAGCTGGTCCTTGTCAGAGCGGACCCTCCGGAGGGATTGTTCCATCTCGAGAAGCTGGTTCGTCTTGCCTCCGTCATTTGACTGCGTGGCTGCCAATGCCTTTCGATATGCGGCCAATTCCTCGCCGAGTTTTTTCAATTCTTCCGTCGGCGAGTGACTCTCGGCATGAAGTCGCTTTTTTTCATCAGAAAGATATGCCGACTCGCGCGCAAAATACGCCTTGTATTGCTCAGTCAGTTCCAAGCGAAGCTGTTCGGCCTTCTCGATCTTTTCAACTTGCTTTTTGAGGTATTTGAGATGCGGAGCGAGTTCCCTTCTCATGATCTCGATTTCCTTGATATGCTCGCCCGTCTTGCCCAGCTTCTTTTCGCTTTCCTCTTTCTTGTATTGATATACCTTGAGTCCGAGCGCCTCTTCGATCATCTCCTTGCGCTCCCGTGGCTGCGCGGACAAAAGCCGGTCGGCCTCGCCCTGCGAGATGATGTGATGACCCGATGCGCCGATATTCGCATGAGCGAGGAGCTCGGCAACGTCCTTGAGGCGCACGCTCGTGCCATTTATGAAATATTCATTGACGCCATCGCGATGGACGGTTCGTTCGATCATCACCTCGTCAAAATCGATATTGAACATGCGATCGCCATCAGGACCATGTCCATTGGATCCCGCCGCGCTGCCGACGGAATTGTCGAATACGAGCTTGACCGATGCCCGGTTTGCGCGAGGGCTGTCCTTGCCTCCGTTGAAGATGAGGTCTTCGCCCTTCTTTCCTCGCATGGATTTGATCGACTGCTCGCCAAGCACGAATCGGAATGATTCTGCAACATTCGACTTTCCGGAACCGTTTGGTCCCACGATGGCGGTTATGGGGTTGTTGAACACGAGTTCTCCTTTTTTGGCAAAAGACTTGAAGCCGTTTATCTCGAGGGATTTGAGTTGCATGGTCTTGGGAATATGGAAGCGTCGCTTCCCGCGTATCGATCACATGATATCACATTACGACGCGCTTTTATACCCAGGCATGATGCCTGGCAGGGTCATATTTCTTGCCATCGGTAGATTCACGTTTCAGTTTTCGATAACTGGATTTTTTGCCTACCACCCCTTCTTCTCAAGCGCCTTTTCGGCAGCCTTCTGTTCGGCTTCCTGTTTCGAAAGTCCTTCGCCCTGCGCAATCTCGTCTTCGCCGATGAATACTCCGACGGTGAAGATCTTGTTATGATCGGGACCGAATTCCTTGACCAGCTTGTATGACGGAGTGATGCCCGTATGTTCCTGTGCCGCTTCCTGGAACTTGCTCTTGGCATCGATGAATGACTTGTTTGCCACTATGCCTTCGATGAGCGGGAATATGTTTGCCGCGATGAATTTTTCTGCCGCATCATAGCCGGCATCGAGATAGATGGCGCCAATGAATGCCTCGAACGTATTGGCGAGGATAAATTGCCTTGCGCGTCCAGTATCCTTTGCCTCTCCCTTTGAGAGCAAGAGGAATGCGTTCATGCCGAGCCGCGTCGCTGCATCCGAAAGAGTATTCGTATTCACGAGCGATGATCGGTATGCGGTGAGGTCACCTTCGTTCTTGCTTGGGAATTTCTTGTACAAGAAATGCGTCACCACGAGCTCCAGGACCGCGTCTCCGAGAAATTCCAAACGCTCGTTATGTTCCATGCCCGTACCGCGATGCTCGTTCAGATATGAACGATGCGTAAAAGCCTGCCTGAGCAGGTCCTTGTTCGCGAACGTGATGGTGGTGCTTTGCTCGAATACTTCGAAATTCATTGTTCTGTTGAAAGCCGTCCAGGGCCGAAATATGGGCCTGGAGAGGCATAAATTGATATATGCCAAACGATACCACGGATTGCCCGGATTGCCCAGCAAGAGGATGTCTATGGGCAAATCCGCCAATATACTATGGACATATTATGTAATCATGATATAATGATCTACGGTATTTCGATGCGCTAGCAATCGCGACAGAGTGCATAGCGTATCGAACCTCAGCACAATCACACAGACAACAAAACACCCAGCGACATGAGCACGCAGACAAAAAGGAAAACGACTGCCAAGAAAACGCAATCACCCGCCACCGCCGACAGGTTGAAGCCTCTCCGCGGCATTCAGCGCTGTCCGGTATGGCAACTCAGTCGAGGGACTTGGTATCGTCCCGTTAGCATCCCGTTCAATAAAGCCGTGCAACGCCGGAATTTCTGCAAAATTCTGAGCGTCAGCCCCAGTACGGGAGCGCACCACGAAGTCACCGTCCGCGACATGGACGGAAAACAGCACAAGGTCCCTTCAGACCTGTATGTACGCCCGTACGTTCTTCAAGGCGCCTGACGAGACAGCGGCCGACACGGCCCGCCCGACTGGTATACACCAAAAACAACGACCGCCTGTCCCTGTGGGATGGCGGTCGTATTTTTTATGCCGTAGCTGATTTTTCATCCTCGGCTGCCTTCACGAGAATTTGAACTGCCTTGGTTATGATGGGCAGCATGTCATTATAAAAATTCAATCCCACGATCTCCCTGATCGGGAACCACTTGGCATCGGTAAGGCCTCCTGAAGGACCGAGCGTAAGCGGTCCATATTCGGCGCGAGCGAGAAAATACGTAACCTGCTTCCTGATCTTCCCTTCTTCCGGATGAGAGGCCACGTATTCGTTGAATGCGAGTTCCGACTCGATCGTTATGTCGATGCCCATCTCTTCCTTGATCTCGCGAATGGTGCCATCCTGCATGCTCTCGCCATCTTCGAGCTTTCCCTTGGACAGAGTCCAATGCCCGAATACGTCATGAACCAGAGCGAGATATATGCCGCCCTCATGCTTGGCGTATACGACGGCTCCGCCCAGTTTCTTGATCGGCATCTCCTCAAACGGCACGTCGCGCTTGCGCTTCTTTGCCTCGGTAGTCTCGTCCTTGCCTGGTTCGCCGAGCTCCTTGTATACGGCACCCAATACGCCGTTCACGAATTTTCCAGAAGTCTCCCCTCCGAATGTCTTTGCGAGTTCGATAGCCTCGTTGATTGCCACTTTTGCAGGAACTTCCTTGCGATCAGCGAAGAGCAATTCGTACAAGCCGAGACGAAGGACATTGCGATCGACATTGGCAATCTTTGCGATAGGCCATTCCGGCGCTGCTTTTTCTATGATCATGTCCAAATCGCTTCGCTTCTTGAGAACGCCATCGGCAAGCTTGATAGCAAAAGCGGCATCGCCCAAGCCAGGTGCGAATTCGGCGGCATTGCGGGCCACGACGTCAGGAATGGTATTTTCGTTAAGACCCCGAAAATCCCACTCGAAAAGAGATTGGAGGACTATTGAGCGAGCGAGGTGTCGATTTGCCATGAAGGTATGTGGATGTTGGTAAGAACTTGGTTGAAACGTTCTGGCTATGCCAGGCTATGTGCGTGAATTTGTATGTGCACTTATATCGTAAACAAAAAAACCCCGGCATGCAAGTGGCATGCCAAGGCTTTTATGAACATGTCGAGATCCGGTCTTTCCGTGGTCGGTACTCTCAACGTTCGAGAATCCGGAAAGCGTCGTATGCCGGCTGATTATTTCGCTGACTTTTTCTCCTTCTTGACCGCCTTCTTGCCTGCTTTCTTCGCAAGCTTGAGAGCGTCTACACCCTTGTAAAATCCGCAGTTCGGGCATGCTCGATGCTTCTGTGCAGGCATTCCGCACTTTTCACAGAGAACAGAGCCAACGCTGTCTAGCGCATGATGACTTCGGCGGTTCCGAGTGTGACCTCGGGTATGTCGCATGTGATTAACCATATAGGGGGCTATTATACATGGTTTTTCAAGTTGGGCAAGCAGCAGTTTCCGTGTTTTCCGGACAGCAAAAAAGGGTCCGGGGATAAATCCCTGGACCCTCCGATTGTTGCGGCTTCTATCTCCGCTTGTGGCGTCCGCCTCCTTTTCGACGACCGTGGCCGCCGGAACCGGAATGTGTCTTGTCAGAATGAACCTTGTGGTTCTTCCTGCCAAAGACGCCTTCCTCCCAGCTCTCGGACTTGCACCGAATGCTGCGGTTGTCGCCAGAACCAGATTTGATAATGGTTTGGCGACGGGTTTTTGTCTTTCCCGATTTATGGTCGGTTGTTGACCTCTGGCGGACCTTTTTGTCACCCAGGCCGAAGAGCGATCTCAGAAACGACATATGTTTTTTCGGTTGATGATGTTTCAGGATTCGCAGTTTCGCCTGTCCCGGGACAACTCTTCGGTGCCGCCGAAAAAGATGCCTGGCTTCTCTCGCTCGCGGATGACTTCCACATGCTTAGTATCGGGACTAAACCAACCCGGGTCAACCTCGACGACGCGAGTAATTAGGGTAGCCCCAGGATTCTCAGGATCGGCTTCCCGTTGGTGGTGCAGAGTTTTTCTTTCAGTGAACAGTGGCATAACGGTGGGTGGTTTTGGTTTGGGTGGGATGTGTTGGTAGAATCTCGGTCATGGTCACATCTCGACATAGATCAGGATTCTGCCTTAACGATACATAAGTACTGAATATCCGTCAATACCCGTATATATGAATAAGGTGAGATATGATTTCAGTTGAATTTTCGGCAAAAGCTCCGCCTATGCATATCCGAGAGGCCGTGCCGCAGAATAGCCTGCCTATGCGCCAGGGTCCCATACCCCTTATGCCGCTCGAAGCCATATGCGGCATGCGTTCGGGCAATGCGCTTCATATATGCGTCCCTATGGACCTTCGCCAATATCGATGCGAACGAAATAACCGGAAACAGCATATCGCCCTTTATGTGAGTTTCCTGAAATATGAATTCCGACGGAGCCTTCAGTCCTCCATCAAGCATGACGAGGCATTCTGACGGATTGATGCCATGGGTTTTCTCCAGGTCATGCAAGCAATCGCGAAGCAGGTCATTGATGCGGACCGCGATTCCTTTGGCATCGATCTGTCGAGCGGTCGCGTTTTTGATCTTGAAAAAAATATCCGCATGCGACAATGCCCGAGCGCGGATGATATCATTCCATGCTTCCCTGTCCTTTTCTGTCAGACCTTTCGAATCGGTGAGTCCCTTCATATGTCGCTCTGACATTTCTTTCACGAGGGATTTCGATTTCTTGTCGAGCGTTCCTTTGATCCGAATCGCGCATGCGCATACGGTCACAGGGCCGGCCAAAGGACCCCGTCCGACCTCGTCGATGCCGATCAGATACCGGATGCCCTCATATTGAGCACAGCCTTCATATCGTGCGCCGCCGTCAGGCTTTGCGAGGAGTTTCGTGGCGAGAGATCGCGTTTTTTTATTCTTCATATCCTTTTCATATATTAGACAATGGAAACCATCAACATAGTACCTTAAGAATCGATCAAATATTTGCTACTATCATATCAAATGGCAGACGCTCAAAAAGACATCAAAAAAGGCGATGCTCCGGCGGGTGCGGAAATCGTCAAATCCCCGTTCGTCCACCTCCACGTGCATAGCCATTACAGCCTTCTCCAGGCATTGCCAAAAGTCGACGAACTGGTGAAAAAGGCAAAAAAGTTCGGAATGGACGCAGTCGCGCTTACCGACAATGGCAACCTGTACGGCGCCATCGAATTTTTCAAGGATTGCGACAAGCAGGGCATCAAGGGAATCATTGGCGTCGACTTTTTCGTGGCCGCCAGAACGCGTCATGACAAGGAACCGCGCATCGACAATAGGACGAAAAAGCTCGTCCTCCTCGCCGAGAACCTCGAAGGATATTACAACCTCGTTCAGCTTGTCACGAAATCGAACCTCGAAGGGTATTATTATCGGCCTCGCATCGATCGAGAGCTCATCGAACAGCACAAGGCAGGACTGATAGCCATCCTTCCGTCATTCGGAGGCGAGGTCGCGAACGCGATCAGGACAAGCAATGCGGACGAGGCGCGACAATTCATCGAGTATTACAAAGGAGTGTTCAATGACGGCCTGGATGCCGCACAGGCTGCAGATCCGGCGACAGCGAGGCTGTTTGTCGAGATAACGAGACATGAGGATATCGAGGACCATGACCAGGCGATGGCACGATGCGCGGAAATGGCGACTGAGATGCACGTGCCGCTCATTGCAGCCCAGAACGTTTTTTATATAAACAAGGACGACAAGAAGGCTCGCACCACCCTGCTCTCCGTGCAGAAATTCGGCACCGGACCGGTCGAGGACGATGAGGGCGATTTTTCTTTCCTATCCGTCGAGGAGATACAGAAGCTATTCGCCGACATGCCTCAGGCGATCGCGAATACGCGAATCATCGCTGACCGATGCAATGTGAAAGTAAAGCTCGGCGACTGGGTATTCCCGAAGCTCGATATCGATACCTCGAAGATCCAACGTGAAATAGCGGAAGAAGGACCGTACAAGGACAAGCCATATGATGCCGAATTGCGCAGGCTCGTATACGAAGGATTTGAAAAAAGAGGCGTCGAGAAGACGGAATTATACGTGAAGCGCGCGGAATACGAGCTCGAGGTCATTCGCAATAAGGGATATGCGCCATACTTCCTGGTGGTTGCCGACCTATTGCGCTTTTCAAAAGCAAACAAGATCCTGTCGAACATTCGAGGATCGGTATCCGGTTCCCTCGTGACATTTCTCTCCGGAATCACGAATATCAATCCGATCGAATACACCATTCCGTTCGAACGATTCCTGAACCCGGACCGACCGTCTGCTCCCGATATCGACATGGACTATGCCGATAATCGTCGCGACGAGGTCGTCGAATACGCGCGACAAAAATACGGACGAGACAAGGTGGCCCAGATCGGTACGTTCGGTACCATGGCCGCAAGAGGATCGGTGCGCGACGTGACGCGCGCGCTTGGCTTTCACGTATCCGTAGGTGACAGGATTGCGAAGATGATCCCCATGGGAAAACAGGGGTTCCCCATGACGATAGACCTTGCCCTCGAGCAGGTTCCCGAACTGAAGGAAATATACGACAATGAGGCTGACATAAAGCGCATCATCGACATGGCAAAGAAGATCGAAGGCTGTGCGCGACATATCTCCGTGCATGCGGCAGGAGTCGTCATTTCCCCTACCGAGATCACGAACTATACCCCTCTTCAGTACGATACCAAGGGAGAGCAGAAGGTTATCACGCAATACGATATGTATTCGATCGAGGATGCGGGACTTCTCAAATTCGACTTCCTGGGACTCAAGAACCTGTCCATCATCGCCGACACGCTCGACCTGATCGAGAAACGGCATGGCTTTTATCTTGATCTGGACGTGCTCGACCTCAATGACAAAAAGACGTACGAGATGCTCCAGCGTGGCGATACCGAAGACCTGTTCCAGCTAAACGGCGACGGCATGACGCGATTTCTCAAGGAATTGAAGCCGACGAATATCCACGACATCAATGCGATGGTTGCCTTGTATCGACCGGGACCTTTGCAATTCATTCCCGATTACATCGCGCGAAAGCACGATGCCTCAAAGATCCCCGAGATGGACCCCGACATCTATCGAATCCTCGAATCGACATTTGGCGTACTCGTATATCAGGACGACCTCCTCATGATGGCGCATCTCCTTGCCGGATATACCTGGGGCGAAGTCGACAAGTTCCGAAAGGCGGTAGGAAAGAAAATCCCCGAAGAGATGGCATTGCAAAAAGAAAAATTCATCAAGGGGTGCATCGCCCATAGCGGCTGGACGCAGGAGCGTGGAGACGAAGTATGGAAATGGATCGAGCCATTCGCTTCATACGGATTCAACAAGGCCCATTCCGTATCCTATGGCCGCGTGGCATACATTACCGCATATCTGAAGGCGAACTATCTGCCGGAATACATGAGCTCGGTGCTCACCCACGAATCAAACGACATCGAGAAGATCGCGGTATCCGTGCGCGAATGCGAACGCCTCGGCGTGCCGGTCTTGCCGCCGGACATCAATGAGAGCTTTACGATGTTCACCGTAGTCGACCAGATGGTCAAGGAAGAAATCGCGGATCCCATCTCGGGAGAAAAGATCGTGACGGAAGCAAAGAAGCCTACCATCAGATTCGGTCTCAATTGCATCAAGAATTTTGGCGAAGGAATCGCTGCCGCAATAATCGGAGAGCGCGAGGCTCATGGCAAATTCAAGAACCTTGAGGATTTTCTCCTGCGCATCCGTGACAAGAACCTGAACAAGAAATCGCTCGAATCCCTCATCAAGGCCGGAGCGCTCGATGCTTTTGAGGATCGTGGCATCATGATGCACAATCTCGAATCGCTATTGCATTTCAACAAGGAGCAGCAAAAGAACCTTGCGGGCCAGGTTTCCCTATTCTCCGGACTGATGGATGCCGCGACAGGATCGGCAGTCGACGGACTCCGACTTGTGCAGCAAGGCAAGGTGGACAAGAGCGTGGAGCTCGCCTGGGAAAAGGAATTGATCGGCCTCTTCGTATCAGGGCATCCGCTCGACAAATACAAGCACATATTCGAAAAGCGAGAAGAAAATCTCGAGCGCATAAAGCGCCAGATCATCGAGGAAGGAGACAAATACAGCGAGGCGAATGCGAAAGAAAAGACGGTCAAGGGCAAGAACGGCGCGTCATTCGTCGTAAAGGAGACATTCTCTCGCGCGGTCATAGCGGCAGGCATCATCGAGGAGATCAAGGAAATTCCGACGAAAAAAGATCCGACGCAGAAATTGCTTTTCATGAAGGTTGCCGATTTCAGCGGATCAATGGAGATGGTGGTTTTCCCGAAGACATACGAACAATTCAAGTCCGTATTGCTGCCTGATACATGTGTCGTCATGCGCGCAAAGACATCGTTCCGCAACGAAAGTCCGAGCCTCATACTCGAGAGCGTCAGGGTCTTGTCTTAGACACATGCCAAAAGAAAATCCGCCGGCGCCCCAAGGGGCGCCGGCGGCGTATTTCGTTAGATATTTCATTCGCTATCACGATGCAAATTCGTGATCGCCCTCGAACAGCAGTTCTCCCTTTTCCGAAAACCCCAACGATGACCGATGCGAATGTCCGTCCATGACGAATTGCATGCGCGCTCCGGGCTTCAGCACAAAGATCTGCTCCCCTGCCTCATGCCTGCCAGCCTGACCTTGCACGAACATGCAGGACGATTTCGGATATCGACGCACGGTAGAACAACAAACTCCCTCCAGGAGCACAAAAAGCACATCGATCTTCTTCATATCGAATCCCTGATGAAATTCAGGATCCAGGACGAATATCGTCTGGGATTCGAGAATATTCAAGAAGATAACCGAGGCAGAGATGATCGCCTGATCGCAGCCTTGCGATGAGATAGCGCGTGCGGCCATGGCCGTCATCGAGAACACCCAAGGATATCGGTACGTGGGAGGCCGTGACAATTCCACTGTCTGCGTATGGAGGGCATGCATGCCGGTCCGAAAGCAGACCGCTTCAAGGCTCCTGTCCTTGAATACGGTAACGAATCCGGCACGATGAGGAACGACTGTCAGAGTAGACGAATTTGTCATTTGTATATGAAGAATGGCTGAATTGAATTGGGCTCGGTCAGAATGACCTTGCAGGAACCAGTACGACACCACTCTACGTATTTTGTCAAAAAAGGCAATATCCAAAAGGTGCTGCCCGCGTAAAACCAGGACCAGAACTCTTTGCCTTAAACGCCAAAAAATACTACTATAGCTGCATCATGAACGAAAAGAACCACCTCGCGGACGCCCATGGCCAGAAACAGCATCTTGAGCACAAGCGTCATACGCTCGCGCATCTCTTGGCCGCCAGTGTTCGGGAATTGTTCCCCGGATCCGAAAACGCAATCGGCCCTGCAGTCGATGACGGATTCTACCAGGATTTCGAAATCAAGGGACAGTTGTCGGATGCCGATCTGCCTCGCATCGAGGAAAAAATGCGAGAGATGCTTAAGGCATGGACAGAGTTCGATCGCAAAGAAGTGTCAAAGGAAGAGGCATTGCAAGAATTTTCATGGAATAAGTACAAAAGCGAGCTCATCGAGGATTTTGCCAAAGACGGCAAGACCATAACCTTTTATTCGTCAGGGGGATTCATCGACCTGTGCAAGGGCGGACATAGCCAAAACCCGCATGCGGATATCGCACCGGATTCATTCAAGCTCACGCGAGTCGCGGGCGCATATTGGAAAGGCGACGAGAAGAACAAGATGCTGACGCGCGTATACGGATTGGCATTCGATACCAAAGCCGAGCTCGATGCGCATATGGCACAGCTGGAAGAAGCGGCCGCGCGTGACCATCGCAAGCTGGGCAAGGAACTCGACCTGTTCGTATTTTCAGATGTCGTAGGCAAAGGACTTCCCCTTTGGACAGAAAAAGGAACGACCGTCCGCCGCGAACTCGAGCGGTTCATCGTTGACGAGGAAATACGTCGCGGATACCGCCATGTAATGACTCCGGATATCGCCAAGATAGACCTGTTCAAGAAGTCAGGCCACTATCCATATTACAAGGATTCGATGTATGCCCCGATCGCGATCGACGACGAGGAATTCATGCTGAGGCCGATGACATGCCCTCATCATTTCGAGCTATATCTCTCAAAGCCAAGAAGCTACAAGGAATTGCCCATGCGCATCGCGGAATTGGCAAAGCTCTACAGGTATGAGCAATCAGGGGAACTTTCGGGACTTGTGCGCGTTCGATGCTTCTGCCTTGCCGATGCCCATATCGTATGCAAGGACCCTGAACAGGCCGGCGAAGAAGTCAGCAATGCCCTCGACCTCATCGAATACGCAGCCGGAATATTCGGCCTCGAATTCGGCAAGGATTATTGGTACAGGCTTTCCCTCGGAGACCGAACTGACGGAGAAAAATACTACAAGGATGACCAGGCATGGGATACGGCCGAAGAAGAGCTGCGCAAGATCTTGAAAAAGCGCAATGCTCATTTCGTGGAAGCGAGCAACGAAGCCGCATTCTACGGACCAAAGATAGACATCCAGATGCGCGACGTGCGAGGCAAGGACAATACCGCCTTCACCGTGCAGTATGATTTCGTGATGCCAAAGCGATTCGATCTCGGCTATATCGACAGCGATGGCGCTCGCAAGGAAGCCCTTGTTGTGCACAGGTCGTCAATCGGCGCGATCGAGCGAATCATGGCATTCCTTATTGAAAAATTCGCAGGAGCCTTCCCTCTCTGGCTTTCTCCCGTACAGGCAAAGATCATCCCGATCGGAGACAGGCAGTCTGACCATGCGCAAAGCATAGCCAGCGAATTCAAGAAAGCCGGCATCCGCGTCGAGACGGATCTCTCAACCGAAAGCCTCGGCAAAAAAGTTCGAGCGGCGAAGTTGGAAAAGATCCCCTATGTCATCGTCATCGGCGACAAGGAAATGGAATCCGGCCTCCTCAATCTCGAAGGCCGAACGGCAAAGATCGAAGGCAAGACGGTATCAGAAGCCATCGCCTTTCTCAAGGAAGAGATCGACTCAAAGCGAATCTAGATTCGACGGCCTCATGTCCCTGGTGTATTGCGTCTCAGGCGTCAAGACAAGGCCATCAATCGGTGGCCTTGTCTTGACATGTCTATTTTAATATCGTAGTCTCCTGTCAGATGTTCATCGGCTATACATCTGCAATCCATACCACAGCCGAACAACAAAGCGCATACGCGCGACAACAAACCAGACACACAGCCATGATCGAATTCATGTTATTGTTCGTACTGCCACTGGCAGTGGCAACGATGATTCATTTCATCGTAACCCACCCGGGCTATTCCGCCTCACTGCCTCT
>JACCDN011227131.1_pt1 | contig 12222 bp, 11 predicted proteins | sample 7441691 | NCBI WGS metagenome assembly JACCDN01 (sample SAMN15323439, study PRJNA562643) | freshwater metagenome | isolation source: river surface water | place: USA:Blue River Watershed | collected 2017-08-16 | reverse complement strand
GACCTGCCCCTACAAGATGTCTTACGCAATCATGTCCGTAAAGAAATTGGTCCGATTGCCACTCCCGATAAGATTCAATTTACCCCTGCACTTCCCAAAACTCGTTCTGGAAAAATTATGAGACGCATCCTTCGTAAAATTGCCGAAGGACAAAGCGAAGATTTAGGCGACCTTTCCACTTTGGCAGATCCGGGGGTGGTGGAGGCGCTTCTTAAGGAATTTGAGCCTCATTCTCGCTAACATTTGACAACCTCACATGAAATTGCTATCCCTCCGCGTCCGTCATCTGGGGCTCGCGTCGCCCCCTCCACTGGCAAAGCCAGATGGAGCCTCCCCCTCTCGCTCGCTGTGCGAGCTAGGTAGATTCCAATGCGCGACGCGAGACCGGAGAGGACCACGGGCGTCAGCCCCTGGGGAACAACTTTCAATATCCGGAGTTTTTATGAATATTCTGCAAAAAATCTCTTATGGTTCGCTTTCTACCCAGAAGATCCCAGCATTTAAAGCGGGAGATTCTGTCAAGGTGTTCTGTAAAATTCTCGAGGGTGAAAAAGAGCGTATTCAGGTGTTTGAGGGGGTTGTGATCAAAAGACGCCAAAATGGTGTCAGCTCCACCTTCACTGTTCGTAAGGTTTCTTATGGAATCGGAGTGGAGAGAGTTTTTCCACTTTGTTCTCCTACCATCGATAAAATTCAGGTTTTGTCTTCGGGGCGTGTGCGTCGTGCCAAGCTTTACTACTTGAGAAATCTCTCAGGAAAGAAGGCGAGAATCACCGAAGAACAACGTAAATTCTTGGTGGCCGAGCCTGAAACTCCTGTGGTTGATGCTGTCGTTGCTTCAGAGGCGACTGCTTCCTAAATTTTTCTTTTCGGGGGCGTGTTGTTCGATCCCTCCCAGTTTGAATCTCAGCTTCGTGGTCAGGGTTATCGTTTGATTGCCGGAACGGATGAAGCGGGTCGTGGTCCTCTGGCAGGTCCTGTCGTTGCGGCCGCTGTGATTTTTCCAGATCCTTGCCCTGTTTCTGGAATCAAAGACTCCAAACTTTTGACTCCTCTTCAGCGTGAAAAACTTTATGATCAAATCCTTCGTGACGCCCTGAGTTTTGGGGTGGCCATTGTAGAGGTTGAAGAAATCGATCGGATCAATATTTTTCAAGCGTCCCGTCAGGCAATGGTCCGTGCCACAGAAAAACTGAATCCCCCTCCCGAAATTTTATTGGTCGATGGCAAGTTTACCCTCCCGATTTCACTTTCTCAAAAGGCTGTTATTAAAGGAGACAGGTACTGTTTGTCGATTGGTGCGGCGTCGATTTTGGCAAAGGTGACTCGAGATCGTCTGATGGTGGAGTTGGAAAAACAATACCCCCAATTTCGTTTTTCTGTTCACAAAGGTTACCCGACTGCGGCGCATCGGCGAGAGCTGGGCGAGTATGGACCGACACCGGTTCATCGAAAATCTTTTCGGCTAGCAGGATGTTGACAAAGCCCCACCTGCCCCAAGGGGGCCCCTTTGGGGCTGCGTTACCCGCTACAGGCCCTCCTTCAATCCGCCTCCGGCGGACCTCAGTCGGGCCTTTGCGGGTGCCTTGCATCTGGGAGCTTTTTCAACATCCTGTCCGGAATGCTGTTTGTCAACGAACTGTTAGTGTATTCCTGAGTTTGAAACTGGAGATCCTGCCCCGTTCAGACCATTCAAAACAGATTCACGCCCAAATAAATCGCCATACCGATGGCAATACAGGTTTTGACAAAGCTGGCAATGAGTCGTGAGAAGAAAACAGCCGTGGCCGCTTGCAGGGCGGTCTTTAAAGAACGATGCAGGATGAGTTCGTAGGCGAAAGCCCCCAAAAATACTCCCAGACAAAGGCCTAAAAGAGAGCCTATCAGAAAAATGGGCACCCCAATCATCATTCCTAAAATTCCTCCAATAAAGGAGGTGACGAGAGCTCCGGTAGAAACATTCATCTTTTTGCCACTGTAGATACCCACCCAAAACTCGAGGAGTTCCCCCAAGAGAGCCATCACGAGAAGAAAAAAGAGCATCCACCAAGAGCCGATTTTTAAAAACAGAGTTGAGAGAACGCCGGCACCAAAAATCATCCACGTGCCAGGAAAACCCAACGGGACCAATAGAACCCCTGTGACAAGGGCCAAGGTAAGTAAAATTTTAATAAGAAAAAACATGAATATTTTTAAGCGACCCGTCGTTGTTTGACCGCTTTTCTTTTTCCCTTTTCAAAATCTTTCCAAATTAAATCGGTCGTTTTAAGCCCTAAAAGAAAGGAACCTTCAAAACCAAGTGAGGCCAAAATTTCTGGCCCTGTCAAAAGAAGGTTTTTGTAGAGCGTTCGAAAAGAGAAGGGAAAGAGGTCACGAAACGCGCGCGGCTGAACTTCGTAGATGGGGTTGGCTGCCGCATTGGTGCGGAAGACTTCGAAATCCGGATCTTCAAGAGGAAAAAGCAATTCTCCAGAAGGCACCGGGTCAGATTTTGGAAACTGGAGCGAAATTTTTCCTTCACTGAAAGGCATGAGTTGATGGAGACGTTGGGTGATTTCTTCATGAAGAGGGGAGAACCATTCTTCAGGTCGGGTGAGGCATTCGTTTTCTAAAAGATAGGTGACAATGAGATGACGTTTTCCCTGGGGCACTTCATCTGCAGGATAGTAAAAGTGAAGGTGAAGGAAGTTCGAGCCTATCAATGGTTTTGAAGGGTCGTTTACAAAGAGAATGTTGCTCTTCATTCCGACAGGAATGACCTCAGGGTCGATTTCGTATTCGATGCTGAATCTTGAAAATTTTGGTTTTACTTTTTTGAGATTGCGAAGAACCCATTGGCTAAAAAAATTCTTGGGAAGCCAGGGTTCTATTTGTGCACTCGCCTGATTCCAGAGGAGATAACGACAGGCGATCATTCCTTCAAAGCCGCCCAATTTTACTCCCTTGGCTTTTCTTTTTTCGATGAGGATGTTTTCGATGTTCACTTCATTTTTAATTTTTCCAGAAAACGACTCGATCTTGTTTAAGAATATTTTTTTAAGCTGGCCAATGCCTCCTTTAATGTCAAAGAGAACGCTGTTGTGGTTGGCGAGCAGTTTTGCCAACGGATAGGAGAAAGGTTTATCCGAATGGAGATGGCTTAAAAATTTGATTTGAGCATCGATGAAGGCCCGAATATCACCACTTAAATTCAGGGTTTCGAGCCAATCGGTAAGGGTGAGATCCAGGCGGTTTTCACGCACAAATTTTGCCAGGCGAAAACGTTCGATGAGTCCTCTGGGAAGAAGAAGCTCTTGCAGTTTTTGGTCATCGAGTGTGTTGTCGATCTGGTCGAGGCTTTGATAGAAAGAGAGGATTGCTTCATTTTCATGGGGAAACTCACGTTTGAGCTCGCGGGAAAAACGTTCGCGAGAGACGGTAACATCGAGACGGTGTTTGGGCAACACCACTTGATAAGGAGTTTCGAATCGGTTGATGACACCCAGTTCAGAATCGGTGATGGAAAGTCTGCCGAGAATGGTTTTAAATAAACGACTGTCGAGATGAGAAATGAGATTGGGTTGAATGTTTTTCTTTTCGATCGCGACGTCACGTTCGCTGTTGAGCACCATCACCGAAAGCCCGCGCTTGGCCAAAAACGCACCGGCAATCAGCCCCGGTATTTCGCAACCCACAATGAGGATGTCACAAAATTTTTCAGACATGAGCTTTGGAGCACCCCTGAAAAATTTCTTTCTTTCACTTTATGTCCCGATGCTACCGCCGCATCGGGACAAGCCTTGAAAGGCAATAGCTTCAAATGCGTCAAGGTCATTGACTTTCAAGAAGCCGTTTCAGAAAGAGATTTTTCAGGGGTGCTTTTCTTGATTTAAAATTTACCAGTGTTCATTCTTTTGATTTCTCCCACCAGATAAAGTGAGCCCGTCACCAAAAGAGATTGCCCCTCTTTTAGTCCCTTAACCGTTTCCTGAAAAGTTTCAAAGGCATTTCCTTTAATTTTTGTCGGGATTTTCAGTTTCATTTCGAAAGGGTCTTTCCAGTTTAGCGAGCGTGAATTTTCAAAGGGGCAGAGCAGGATTTCTTCACCAATTTTTTCAAGTTCTTGCAGCATTTTGGAAATTTCTTTTCCTTGCGTGGCACCAAACAGAATTTTCCATTTTTGAAGAGGGTTGAGTTGGTACAATGTTTCGACCAACGCTTCGATTCCTTGAGGGTTATGGGCTCCGTCGAAAAGAATATCCGGATGATGTTGAACCCATTCCATGCGTCCGGGCCATTGGACTGAAAGCAAGGCCTGACGAATGTTTTTTTCCAAAAAAACTTCAGAAGGGATGTTTTTTACGCCCATCAAAAGCACCTCGAGTACTTCCATGGCAATAGCGGCGTTTTGTGCCTGGTGATTTCCGATAAGAGAGGTTCTCAGGTTTTTCCATTGTTTGACATTGAAAGAATGGTCGTCATTCAACCGGGGAGGTGACACCTGAAAAAGGGGGCAGTTTCTTTCTTTTGCAATCTCTTGAATAATTTTCTGGGCCTCTTCATTTTTTGTTCCGCAAACGACAGGAACATGGGGCTTCAGAATGCCTGCTTTTTCTCGGGTGATTTTTTCGATTCCGTGTCCCAAAATTTCCTCATGATCGAGGCCAATTTCTGTAATCACCGAAACACAAGGGGTGATCAGGTTTGTCGAATCGAGTCGTCCGCCCAATCCGGTTTCGATAATGGCCACATCCACTTTTTCATGGCTGAAATGCAAAAAAGCGATGAGAGTGCAGAGTTCAAAAAAACTCAGAACAGGCGATGGGCTAAGAGTTTGGTCGATTTCTTTGAGAATTTGTTCCAGCTGAATGTCGTTGATTTCGGTTTCGTTGATTCGAAAACGTTCATGCACACGAACCAGGTGGGGGGACGTGAAAAGTCCGACACGATAACCTGATGTCGACAACATCTGTTGAAGCATGGCCGACACAGAACCTTTGCCGTTAGTACCCGCGACATGAATCAGTTTCAATTTTTGCTGAGGATTTCCGAGGGCCCCACATGCCTGCTCAATTCTTTCGAGGCCAGGCTTCATGCCTTGCCATTCTATTTTTTGAAGGTTTTGAAACTTTTTGAGCAGAGACATAAAGTGAGATGGCAGACCCGCATCTTTATTTATCACCTCATGGGAATTCGCGGTCTGTTGATTTTTCTCTTTCATCGCTCCGCGATTTAAGAAAAAGTTTTAATGGAGGAACGCTCAAACAGCCCATGTGGTGATGAATAAAGATGCGGGGCTATGAGAGATTGAGAATTAAGGATGATTTCTTTTTATAAGTAAGTTTGTTGTCCTTTTCTTTTCATCTCCTCCAGAAGAGATTTGACTTCTTCACTTCTTTCTTGGGGAAGAACCAGAACCGCATCTCCCTGACGGATGACAATCAGGTTGCTGACGCCCAGGCAGGCGATGATCCCTGTATCGGTGAGGAGGAGATTTTTATCGGCATCCACCAGGGCGGTATCTCCTGCCATGGCATTTTGATGAGAATCGTGGGGATAATATTTATGCAATGATTGGAGTGAACCGACATCGTCCCAGCAAAAACGCGCGGGGATCATCACAACTTCATCAGATTTTTCGAGAATGGCATAATCGACAGAGATGGAGGTGAGTTTGGAATAAATTTCTTCGATGGGAGAGCTTTTGATTAAGGCGGCATCTTGAGGCAAGAAGGTTTCGTAGGCCTTGAGGTAATCAGCCGCTCGCCAGGCAAACATGCCACTGTTCCACCAAAAACCGCCCTGTTTCAGATAAGATTCTGCCGTGGTTGCCTCTGGCTTTTCGTGAAATTTGCGCACTCGATAAAAAGAGGCACCAGCTTCTGAAATTTCTTCCCCTTGCTCCAGGTAACCATAGCCCGTCGCTGGAAAGGTGGGCTCAAGTCCCAAGGTTAAAAAGCCCCCTCGATGCTCTACAAAATTAAGTCCGTGGGCAATGACCTCGCAAAACTTGGTTTCATCAGGAATTTTGTGGTCAGCGGGAAGCACCACCATGCTGGCTTCAGGATTTTTTTGAATGAGAATTTGTGAAGCGTAAGCAATCGCCGGTGCGGTATTGCGGCCACAGGGCTCAAGTAAAAACTGCTCGGGCTTTAACTCTGGAAAATCTTGTTTCATTTTTTCGGCCTGATCTTTCCCGCACACAATCAGGATCTGTTCCCACGAAAAAAGAGAGCGTAATCGCAGGGCCGTCTGCCTTACCAGAGAGTCGGTAGATGCAATTTTGAGAAATTGTTTGGGATGATTTTTTCGGGAGAGGGGCCAGAGTCTTGTTCCACTTCCTCCCGCCAAAATCACCATGTAACGAGATGTCTTCATGGGCTGTCTGCATATCAGATCGAATGGGAAAGAAAAGGGCAAAACAGGTGTCGCAGCCAGAGAGGGTCAATCGCGAGGTTTTTGGGAATGCTTAAAGGCGTGTGAGTCGATTCTGTATTTTCGAAGTACTTTTTTGAAGTTGCTGCGGTCGAGGCCCGCGCGAGCACTGGCCACCGTGATGTTTCCGGCGCTTTGTTCCAAAAGATCTCCCAGGTAGGCTTTGTGAAAAAGATCGAGGGCCTTTTGTTTGGCGTCTTTATAATCCAAAAGAGAGAGGTCAGTGTCTTCCTTGTGAGAAAAATAAAAAGCGTTTGAGACCAGTTTGGCAGGCAGGTTTTTGGCGTGAATAATCGGACCTTCCGAGAGAACAATCGAACGCTCCATAATGTTTTCAAGTTCACGAACGTTACCCGGCCAAGTGTAATTTTTCAGGGCCTGAAGGGCGTCGAGAGAAATTTCTTCCACCTGCTTTCCTGTTTTTTGAGAGAGTTTTTTCAAAAAAAATTGAACGAGTTGAGGAATATCTTCGGTACGTTCCCGAAGAGGGGGGATGGTCAATGAGATGACATTTAAACGGTAGTAGAGGTCTTCTCTGAATTTTTCTTGTTCAATCAGTTGTGAAAGGTTCTGGTGGGTCGCTGCAATAATGCGCACATCCACAGACTTGGTTGCTTCTCCACCCACTTTTCGAATTTCCCGTTCTTGCAGCACCCGTAACAGCTTGACTTGAATGGCGAGTGAAATTTCACCAATTTCGTCCAGAAAAACAGTGCCTCCATTTGCTTCTTCAAATAGCCCACGTTTTTCCTGCGAGGCCCCCGTGAAGGCTCCACGCACATGTCCAAAAAGCTCACTCTCCATTAAAGTTTCGGGAATGGCACTGCAATTGATGACAACGAACGGTTTTTCTTTGCGAGGGGAGTGTTGATGAATTGCCCGTGCCACAAGCTCTTTTCCGGTGCCAGACTCGCCTAGAATCAGTACCGAAGAATGCGAAGAACTGACATTCTGCAAGGTTTGATAGACCTCTTGCATGACCTTCGATTGCCCGACGAGCCCTTCGTAGGTCATCGAATCCTGACCTTGCCTCTCCAGTGAGCTGATTTTTTTTTTGAGGTGTGATTTTTCGAGAGCCTGTTTGAGGCAAGCGCTGACAATTTCAAGATGCTCAAAGGGTTTGGTAAGGTAGTCGCATGCCCCCTTTTTGAGGGCCTTGACCGAGTCTTCGATATTTCCCTTTCCTGTCATGACGATCGTTTCTGTTGCGTGACAGTGAGAATGGATGTGATCCAAAATTTCGAACCCGTTTAAGTCTGGCAGGTAAACATCCAAGAGAGCAACAGAGGCGTGATTTTGACTGAGAAACTGCATCGCCTCCCTTGCATTTTTGGCGACAGCAGAGGTGTAGCCTTCTTGTCGGCATAGCCTCTGAAGAGATTTGGTCAAGACCTCTTCGTCGTCTATGATCAGAATGTCGACTTGTCGAGGCATAAGGTCATGGGAGAGGGCTGCCCAGTTGTCTTTTTTTGATTTTTTCTACCAGGGTGGTGCGATTGAGTCTTAAAAGATTTGCTGCTTGATTTTTATTTCCACTGGTTTTTTCCAAGGCTCTCAAGATGAGATCATTCTCAAAATCGTTGACGAGTTTTTTAAAATTTATTCCGCTTTCGGGAATGGAAATTCCTTGAGACCCTTGTGAAGCAGACCGCGTCAGGTGACTGGGCAAGCCTTTCGGAGTAATTTCATCTTCGTGTTTTAAAACCACCAGCCGTTCGATGGTGTTTTCAAGTTCTCGAACATTTCCTGGCCATGGATAGTGAGTCAGAATTTCCAAGGCCTCAGCTGTGACTTTGGGCTTTTTGAGTCTGTTCTCTTCGGAGAAGCGGGTCAAAAAATGATCCAGTAAAAGCGGAACATCTTCGGGCCTGTTTCGAAGAGGCGGAATCACAATCGGAATGACATTGAGACGGTAGTAGAGATCTTCACGGAAACGTCCTTCTTGTACGGCAGTTTCGAGGTTTTTATTTGTTGCCGCAATAATGCGAACATCGACTTCAAGGGTTTTGTTCGATCCTACCGGTTCAAAACGACGTTCCTGTAAAACGCGTAAAAGTTTCACCTGCAACTTAAGTGACATATCTCCAATTTCGTCCAAAAAAATACTTCCGCGATCAGCCATTTCAAACCGGCCGACCCGGGTACTCACAGCCCCTGTGAAGGACCCCTTCATATGACCAAACAGTTCAGACTCGAGAAGATCTTCAGGAATGGCCCCGCAGTTGACCGTAATGAGGGGATGTTGAGTCCGCCGACTTTGATAATGAATGGCCTTCGCAACCAGTTCTTTCCCCGTTCCCGATTCTCCGAGAATCAAAACATTCGAGTCAGTATCTGCCACCTTTTGGATGAGCGAATAGATTTCTTTCATGGGATTTGAAAGACCGATCAAATTCTTGATTCCGAATCGAGATTCTACCTGTTGTCGTAAAATTCTGTTTTCGCGCCGGTAGCGATGAACCTCCAACGCCTGTTTGAGTAGATTTTCAACATCTTCGAGTCTGAAAGGCTTGGTGAGGTAGTGGTAGGCTCCAGCTTTTACCGCTTCGATGGCAGAGTCGATGGTTCCATATCCGGTAATGACCAGGCAGGCGGCTTCGGGTTGGGCTTGTTTGATTTTTCGTACCAGGTCGATTCCGCTTTGTTCTCCCAAATTCAGATCGGCAATGACTCCATCAAACATTTCTTTTTCAATCCAGGGAATGGCCCCCTCGAAGCTTGTGACAGGAATTACTTCGTATCCCTTTTCGGTTAAAAACCGATCGAGTGCCCGAACAATCTGGCTTTCGTCGTCTACAACCAAAATACGTTCTTTCATTTCTCCTCCGGAGATCAGGTGGTTTACATGGGGCTTAAAATGGATTCTTCCCGGTTTCTTAAACTTTTTTGTGATTTTTCATATTTTTGTACGACCGGTAAAAAAAGCTTAAATGTGGTTCCTTTTCCTTCAGTGCTTTCCACTTGGAGACGCCCCCCATGATCCTGAACAATGTTATAACTGATCGAGAGTCCCAAACCCGTTCCCATTCCTTGTGATTTTGTCGTAAAAAACGGGTCGAAAATTTTATAGAGATGCTCTTTTTTAATTCCTGTTCCGTTGTCTGCAAAGTCGATCTGAAGCCAGCCAGGGGTATCTGTTTTCACTCGAATTTCAAGCGTTCCCCCCTTGGTGAGGGCATGACACGCATTAGTAGTCAGATTAAGAAAGACCTGCTCCAACTGGTTAAAGTTTGCCAAAATCTTCGGAAGATTGTCAGGCAGGTCAATTTTCAAATGAACCCCCGCCTGTTTGGTCTGCAATTTGAGAAGAGGGGAAACTCTCTCTAACATTTTTTCGAGAGTGGCCTCCTCTCTTCCTTCAGAAACGGATTGGCGGGAGAATTCTAAAAGGTTTTCGACGATTCTCTTGCACCGGAGAGCTGAGGTCTCTATCTCTTTCAGGTCGCTATGGAGGAGGTCCCCCTCGTTCACCTGGCGGAGGGCCAATTGGGCAAAAGCCAAAATCCCTCCCAAAGGATTATTAATTTCATGAGCCACTCCTCCGGCCAAGGTTCCCAATGCTGCCATTTTTTCGGCTTGAAGCAAGCGGGCTTGAAGCAGGTTTTCTTCACGGGTGTCACGGTACTGTACAATAAAGAGGTCCAGATCGGCTCTTTTTCCCTTTAAAGGAAAACTGGAGGCTTGGTATTCCCGACCATCGGGAAGACGTTCTAAACGCGAAATGGAGGATTGAGCCATACTGCCCGGAGAGAGAAGCGGGCAGCCCACGCAGGGGTCGTCTCGGCCCGCAAACTTTTGATAACAAGTTTTTCCGGGGAGGTTACGCACATCGTCGTGCATGGCGTTGGCAAAGGCCAGGTTTGCGCGTTGAATTTGGTAGTTTTTGTCGATGATCATGACCGGGTTGACGATGGCGTCAAAAGTCGACTCCCAAAGGTATTTGGCCTTTTCAACCGCTTCGAAAAGAGCCTTGAACTCCCGAAGGTTTTGAGGATCGTCATGAGTCATGGAGATGGGTAAAATTCTACCTTCTTTCGGTGGGGGAGTCACTTTAATTTTTTCGTAATGGGAATCTCTCTTTTCCAAAGAAGAAAAACGGTTTATTCTCGGCCCATGTCTTATCAAATTTCTGTCTTGGGAGGGGGAGCGTGGGGAACGGCACTGGCTCAAACTTTGGCGGCCAAGGGTTATTCGGTTCTTTTGTGGGCAAGAGAACCGGAAGTGGTCGACTCCATTCTGAACGAGCATGAAAACAAGATTTTTCTTCCGGGTGTCGCCCTTCATGAAAATCTGAAGGCAACCTCCAGCCTCAAAGAAGCCTGTACACCCGAAGAGTTTCTTGTCTCTGTGATTCCGGCCCAGTTTGTGCGTTCTGTTTGGAGTCAGGCGGCGACTTGGATCCCTCCCAATCTTCCTGTCGTCAGTGCTTCCAAGGGAATCGAAACCACTACTCTAAAACTTCTCAAAGATGTTTTTGAAGAAATTCTTCCAGATTCTTCTCAAAGGTTTTGTTTTTTATCGGGTCCTAATTTTGCCACCGAGGTTTCTCAAGGTCTTCCGGCAGCATCGACTTTGGCAGGTCTCAATTTGCCACTGACCCAGGCAATTCAGGAAAAAATTTCGACGCCGGTTTTCAGGCTTTATCTCAGTCAGGATGTGATCGGCGTGGAGGTGGGTGGAGCTGTCAAAAATGTAATTGCCATCGCTGCAGGTATTGTCGATGGAATGGGTTTTGGACACAGTTCGCGAGCTTCACTCATGACTCGGGGGTTAAACGAAATGATTCGTTTGGGTGTGGCGTTGGGTGCCGATCCGCTTACTTTTTCAGGCCTTTCAGGTCTTGGGGATTTAATTCTCACTTGTACCGGAGGGCTTTCGCGCAATCGTACCTTGGGAATGGATTTGGCTCATGGAAAAACGCTGGATGAAATTTTAGGATCGCGTAAAACGGTGGCTGAGGGGGTGGCAACGGCAGAGGCCGTTCATCGTTTGGCCGAAAAACACGGTCTGGACCTTCCCGTTTGTGAACAAGTCTATCAAATGCTCTACCATCAAAAGTCGTGTGCGGAGGTTCTTCAAACCCTGGCCACACGCGAACTGAAGAGTGAATTTTAAATTTCTCTTCGTCCTTCAATTGCACGCTGTAGTGTCATCGAATCCACGTATTCCAAATCGCCTCCCATCGGAATTCCCATGGCAATTCGGGTGAGCTTGATTCCTAAAGGTTTGATGAGTCGGGTGAGGTAAAGGGCCGTGGCTTCTCCTTCGACGTTTGTGTTGGTTGCCAAAATCACCTCACGAACACTCAACCCGGAAAGCCGTTGCAAGAGCTCTTTGATTTTCAAATCTTCAGGCCCCACACGGTCAAGAGGTGAAAGTGCGCCGTGAAGGATATGATACAGGCCTCTAAAACTTTTTCCCTGTTCAATCGCCCGCATTTCTTGCGGCCCTTCAGTCACCAAGATCACTTCTCGGTCTCTTCGTGTATCGGAACAAGTGGCGCAAGGATCGGCCTCTGTAAAATTTTGGCAAATCGTACAAAAATGAATTCGATTGACCACAGCCTGAAGAGTTTGCGCCAATGTTTCGGCATATTGTTTGGGTGAGCGAAGAATGTGAAACGCCAGCCGAGTGGCCGTTTTTTCGCCGATGCCCGGAAGGCGACCGAGTTCTTGAATGAGAAAATCAAGGGAAGAGGCCATCGACTAAAACATTCCCGGAATTTTTAATCCCATATTTCCCATCATCCCGCTCATTCCCTGCTCTAAAGCATCTTTCGCCTTGTGGTTGGCTTCGTTGACTGCGGCG
>JACCDN010243842.1_pt1 | contig 12224 bp, 10 predicted proteins | sample 7441691 | NCBI WGS metagenome assembly JACCDN01 (sample SAMN15323439, study PRJNA562643) | freshwater metagenome | isolation source: river surface water | place: USA:Blue River Watershed | collected 2017-08-16 | reverse complement strand
TATTTTCTCTGCTTATCCGAGCAAGCTCGGACAACCAAGAGGTTCTTGGTATCGACATTGTGCACGCTGTTGAGTTCTCAAGGATCGGATGCACCTGGGAGTCTGTATCACTACTCGCCTCCAGGGCGCTTCTTTTCAGAAGTTCCTATCCTAGACGTAAAACAAAAGCCTGTAAAGGCTTTGGAATACATCCGGGATTTTGTGCTCTTGAGCCGGAGTTCTAAGCAGAACATTCCAAGCTTTGGGCAACAGGTAAAACATTACGTGTAGATAACGAACATGTCAAATCACGAACGTTATCAGTGGAAAAGAAGCCTTTTTGCTTGCGGCAATGGGGCTGCATTCCAGTGATCTAGTGGATTAGGCCTTAAAAATTCCGGCCAGGGTTTTCTTGCCCCTGCGCAATACCGCGCAAGAATCGTGCAAGAAATCGGTAAGAATTGCCATCTCGTCTTCAATCTTTTGATTGTTTAGATAAACGCCACCCTCGGCGATCGCACGACGACCGGCTGAAATACTGGCCACCAGCCCGGTTTCAACCAATAAGTCGGTGATTAGAGTGCCTGCCGAGGCCTTGGCATTTGGCAACTCGCCAAGTGCAGCTGTGATGGTGAGTGCATCGAGTGCCGCCAAGTCGCCCTGACCGAATAATGCAGCCGAAGCATCAATGGCAGCCTGGGCAGCCTCAGCAGAATGAACCAAAGTCGTTACCTCGAGCGCCAGACGCTTCTGTGCTGCACGAAGGTAAGGAGCATCGGCAGTTTGCTGGGCAAGGTCTTGAATTTCATCCTTGGTTAAGAATGTAAATACCTTCAGCCTGTCGACCACGTCGGCGTCTTCGACATTCAGCCAGAACTGGTAGAAGGCATAAGGGCTGGTCAGGTCAGCGTCGAGCCAAACCGCATTGCCCTCAGACTTGCCAAACTTTTTGCCATCGCTGTTGGTGATCAGCGGGGTGGCCAGAATGTGCGCACTCTTGCCTTCAACTTTGTGAATTAGGTCGGTGCCCGAGGTTAGGTTGCCCCACTGGTCAGAACCACCGGTCTGTAGAACACAGTCGTAGCGACGGAAGAGCTCGAGGAAGTCGAAGCCCTGAAGAATTTGGTAGCTGAACTCGGTATAGCTGATTCCGTGTTCAGAATTTAGACGCGCTGAAACAGCATCTTTAGAAAGCATTTTGCCAACACGGAAGTACTTGCCAACATCACGAAGGAAGTCGATTGCACTTAACGGGGCTGTCCAGTCGAGGTTGTTGACCAAACGTGCGGCGTTTTCACCTTCGAAAGACAAAAAGCGCGATGCCTGAGCACCTAGCCTGTCAACCCACTCGGCAACCGTCTCTTTGGTGTTAAGCGTGCGCTCAGCAGTGGGGCGCGGGTCGCCGACCAAACCGGTTGAGCCACCAATAAGCGCAAGCGGCTTGTGTCCAGCCAGTTGAAGTCGGCGCATGGTGAGAAGCTGAACAAGGTTGCCCAGATGAAGACTTGCCGCAGTTGGATCGAAACCGCAGTAATAAGTGATGCTCGACTCGGTCAGCGCCTTGCGCAACTCATCTTCGTCGGTAGAGAGTGCAACTAGGCCGCGCCACTTCAACTCTTCAAGGATATCGGCGAAGCTGCCATCATTTGTTTGAGTTCGCAGGAATTCAGCGGTCGCCATTTTTATGCCTCTCGCTTAGGTGCAATTTTGCGAAGTGCGGCAATTTGCTCAAGCACTCGAGGAAGAGCGGTGCCGCCGGCACCCGCACGAGCCTTGATTGAGCCGCCCACGGTTAGTACGTCGCGAACATCCGGGGTTAGGAACGGTGAGATTGCAGCCATTTCGCTGTCAGGCACCTCGTGGAGCTCAAGATTGTGCTGCTCGCAGTAAGAAACCATTCGGCCTGTGATGTCGTGCGCGTCGCGGAAGGCGACCTTCTTCTTGACCAACCACTCGGCAATGTCGGTGGCTAGTGAGAATCCGGCCGGCGCCAACTGCTCAAGTCGATTGCGGTTGAAGGTAAGTGTGGCAACCATGCCGGTGAACGCAGGGAGCAAGATAGTTAGGGTGTCAACCATGTCAAAGACGGGTTCTTTGTCTTCTTGAAGGTCTCGGTTATACGCCAGAGGCAAGCCCTTCAGGGTTGCCAGCAACCCGGTCAGGTCGCCAATGAGACGGCCCGATTTGCCACGAGCAAGTTCGGCAATATCTGGGTTCTTCTTCTGCGGCATGATCGATGAACCGGTTGAGTACGAGTCGTGCAACTTAATGTAGTCAAACTCAGCACTTGCCCAAATGATGATCTCTTCTGAGAAACGAGACAGGTTAATTCCGATTAGCGCAGCGATAAAGGCAAATTCTGCAACTACGTCGCGGCTAGCCGTGGCATCAATCGAGTTCTGAGTCGGGCCGGCAAGACCAAGTTCGGTAGCAACTAGCTTTGGATCTAGACCCAGGGTGTTTCCGGCGAGCGCTCCTGCGCCATATGGCGAAAGACTTGCGCGCTTGCGCCAGTCTTGCATGCGTTCTAGGTCGCGAACCAGGGGCCAAGCGTGTGCCAACAGGTGGTGCGACAAGGCAACCGGCTGGGCGTGCTGAAAGTGAGTGCGACCCGGCATGGCAACGCCGAGGTGCTCTTCTGCACTTGAAACCAGAACTTCAACCAGTTCAAGAACCTGGTTTGCAATGACTTCAGACTGGTCAAGAAGGTAGGTGCGAATCAGGGTAGCAATCTGGTCGTTACGGCTGCGGCCAGCACGAACCTTTCCGCCCAACTCTGCACCTGCGATTTCGATGAGACCGCGCTCAAGGGCTGAGTGAACATCTTCATCAGACTGTTTAGCTTGGAAGCTACCCTTTTGAACTCGGTCGAGCAATTCAACCAAGCTGCGATCAAGCTTTTCGTGCTCAGCAACAGTCAGGTAGCCAGCAGACTGCAAGGCCTTGATGTGAGCACGGGTGCCAGCGATGTCGTAAGCAGCGAGACGCCAATCAAAATGCACTGAACGACTTAGTGCGGCCAATGCCTCTGATGGGCCGCCTTCGAAGCGACTACCCCATAGTGCATTTGAACCTGATGCTTGGCTACTCATTTGTTCCCTTGTGCTAGGTGTTGAAACATCCGAGAAAAAATCATGGATGTTCGTTCAATCTTAGTTTGCTGAGTTTTTGGGCCTGATTTAGGCCTGTTGCGACAACCAGCTCATCAGCGCTTTCTGAGCGTGTAGGCGGTTTTCAGCTTCATCCCAAATCACAGACTGAGGGCCATCGATTACTTCGGCAGAAACTTCAAAGCCGCGGTAAGCAGGCAAACAGTGCATGAAAATAGCGTTTGACTTGGCACGCTTCATCAGATCTGCGTCTACCGTGTAACCGGCGAAGTCTTGCATGCGCTGCTCTTTTTCTGATTCCTGACCCATTGAGATCCAGGTATCGGTTACGACCACATCTGCATCCATGATGGCGGCAGTTGGTTCACCGTAAACAGAGACAGAACCGCCGGTTTTAGCAGCGATGGCTTCGGCATGAGCAACCACGCCGTGTGCAGGTAGGTAGTTAGCTGGGCCAGCAACTGAAATGTGCATTCCAGCGGTTGCGCAGCCAAGCAAATAACTGTTGGCCATGTTGTTGCTCGCGTCTCCAACATAAGCAATTTTCAAGCCGGCCAGTTCACCCTTGTGCTCTTTGATAGTTAGCAGGTCGGCCAGAATTTGGCATGGGTGGTAATCGTCGCTCAGCGAGTTGATTACTGGAACACCTGAGTTTGCAGCCATTTCTTCAAGGCCACTGTGCGCGTAAGTTCGCCAAACAATCTGGGCAACCTGACGACCAAGCACTTTAGCCGTGTCTGCAACCGATTCTTTGCCACCCATTTGGCTGGTTGCGCTGTCAATAATCAGCGGGACACCGCCAAGATCGGCTACGCCCACCGCAAATGAAACACGGGTGCGGGTTGAAGTCTTATCAAAAATAAGAGCGACAGTTTTAGGACCTTCGAATGGTCGATGCGAGTATGGCTCCTGCTTCATCTGAAGCGCAAGGTTCAGAATTGCTGCCTGTTCGGCTGGAGTTACATCATCGTCTTTCAAAAAGTGGCGAACCATTTGGTTTCTTTCTTTTAGTCGGGTTGAACCATCGTGCCGAAGCCGTTGACGGTGAAGATTTCGAGCAAAATGCTGTGCGGAGTGCGCCCGTCAATGACGTGGGCACGCGGAACACCTCCCTGAACTGCCTGAAGGCAAGCCTGCATCTTTGGGATCATGCCAGATTCGAGCTTCGGCAATAGTTCTTCGAGCTCACTCGTTGAAATCTCGGATACAAGTGAATCGCGGTTTGGCCAATCACTGTATAGACCAGGCACGTCAGTGAGCACCATCAACTTCTCGGCACCAAGCGCGATAGCCAGTGAGGAGGCGGCAAGGTCGGCGTTGACGTTTAGGAGCTCTCCCCCGACGGTTGGTGCAACCGTGGAAACCACCGGAATGCGACCAGCATCTAGGGCCTCAAAAACGATTCGAGGATTTACCGTGTTCACCTCGCCGACCAAGCCAATATCAATCGGGCCATCTTCGCCCTCGAGAACGGTCTTTTCAGCGCGGAAAAGATTTGCATCCTCGCCAGACATTACTGCAGTGTCTGCACCTGCCTCCTGAATCATTCCAGCAAGTTGAGCAGAGATTTGTTCGCGCAACACATCACGAACCACAGTTATGGTTTCGTCGGTGGTAACTCTGAAGCCACCGCGGAATTCGCTCTGGATTCCTAGTTCGGCCAACCGGGCTGAGATCTGCGGACCACCACCGTGAACCACAACTGGCTTGATTCCGACCCATCTCAGGTAGGCCATGTCTTCGGCGAAAGCTTTTTGCAAGGCCTCATCGACCATTGCGTTTCCCCCAAATTTGATAACCACAACTTTGCCGTGGAACGCCTGCAACCAAGGCAGAGATTCAATGAGTGTCTCGGCCTTGATAGCCGCTAGGGCCTGGTCTTGCTGGGATGAAGGAATCATTAGCTTGAGTATGCGCTGTTCTCGGTAACGTATTCGTGGGTTAGGTCATTGGTGTAAATAGTAGCCTCGTGAGACCCGGCGTTGAGAGAAATGCGAATTGAAACTTCTCGAGGCTTTAGGTCAACCAATTCACGTGGTTGATCTGGCTGGCCTTTGCGAGAAACGCTGACGCCATTGATGTCAACATCGATGTCATAAGGATCAAAGGCAGCCTTGGTAACACCCACGGCAGCAAGAATGCGACCCCAGTTCGCGTCATTTCCGTAGATTGCAGCTTTGAATAGGTTGTTTCGAGCTACTGAACGACCGACCTCTACGGCATCGTCTTCAGTAGCGGCATTAACGACCTGGATTGCGATGTCATGACTTGAACCCTCAGCATCTCTTAGAAGTTGAAGGGCTAGATCCATGCAAACAGCGGTTAATGCATCTTTAAAATCGGAAAAATCTGGCGAAATTTCGCTGGCACCCGAGGCCATTAGGGTTACTTGGTCGTTGGTAGACATGCAGCCGTCAGAATCGAGACGATCAAAAGACACTCTGGTTGCAGCTCGAAGCGCTTCATCCAATTGCGAGCTGGTCAGCTGAACATCAGTAGAGATGACCACCAACATGGTTGCAAGGCCTGGCGCAAGCATTCCGGCACCCTTGGCCATGCCACCGATTGACCAGCCATCTGGGCTTATAAATTCAGCAGTTTTTGAAACTGAATCGGTGGTCATAATTGCCTGCGCGGCAATCGGGCCTGCAGTTTCGCTCAATGTTGCAACAGCCGCTTCTGCACCTGCGGTCAACTTGCCGAGATCAAGTTGTTCGCCAATTAGGCCGGTAGAACAAACCAGCACGTCACCGGCCGAAACTGACAATAAATCAGCGACTTTTTCGGCAGTGGCATGCGTAGTTTGAAAACCCTGTGCACCGGTGTAGCAGTTGGCACCGCCAGAGTTCAAAATAATGGCCGAAACCTGGCCGTCACGGATGACTTCTTTACTCCAGATGATCGGATTTGCCTGACAACGGTTGGTGGTGAAGACCGCTGCCGCAGCATTAGAAGGACCGTGGTTAACCACGAGAGCTAGGTCGAGATTGCCAGATTTCTTGAGACCTGCGTGGACACCTGCTGCACTAAAACCTTTTGGGGTGGTTACAGTCATTATTTTGACCCGTTCTGTACTAGTGAGATGTCAGTGAGACCAGCTGCCTCTGGCAAACCGAGTGCAATGTTCATTGACTGAATTGCTGCGCCACCGGTGCCTTTTACCAAATTATCGATTGCGCATACCGAAACCAAACGATTCGCATGTTCGTCAATGGCCAAGCCGACAGTGGCCTTATTTTCGCCAATGATTGTCGAGGTCTTTGGAAACTCCCCCACTGGCAACAAATCAATAAATTGTTCGTCAGAATACGCGGATTCGTAGGCCGCTCTGATCTGATCAATTGACGCACCGGCGACGAGTTTTGCTGTGTTGACCGAGAGAATTCCGCGCTCGAGTGATGCCAAAACCGGAGTGAAAGAGATTTGAATTCGCTCGCCTGCTGACTTAGACAGATTCTGCTCAATTTCAGGGGTGTGACGGTGAATTCCGCCGACTTGATAGGCATAAGCTGAGCCACTTGGCTCTTCTTCAAAAAGTTTCTCGGTTGCGCCTCGACCGGCCCCTGATGTTCCGACCGTTAGCACACTGACAAGGTCATCTACCTCAACCAGATGCGCGGCCAAGGCTGGTGCAAGACCGAGAGTAATGGCCGTCACATTGCAACCCGGCACGGCAATGCGCTTTGAGTTCTTTAGAAGTTCTCGTTGCTTATGGCCATCTTGGATGAGCAACTCGGGCATGCCGTAGGTCCAGGTTCCGGCGTGCTCGCCACCATAGAACTTTTGCCAATCGGCTGCGCTCTCTAAGCGAAAATCGGCACCGCAATCAAGGGCCAGACATTCCTCAGACAGCCAAGCTGCGACCTCAGCAGATTTTGAGTGAGGTAGCGCAAGAAAAACTACGTCATGACCCTGAAGGTTCTCGGCTGTATTTTCTGTGAAGACGACATCCGCGTATTTAGCAACATTTGGGTGAAGGGATGACACCTTCTCGCCAACCATGCTGCTGGCAGTTACGGTTTTGAGTTCAAGCTGAGGATGTGCGGCGACCAGGCGAAGAAGTTCGCCGCCGACATTGCCACTGGCACCCGCGATGGCTACTGAATATGCCATTTCAACCCCAATCCGATCTGAACTAAGCGCGAAGTGTTGCGCCGAATTTTTCGCCAGCCAAGGCAACTGCTTGGTCTCGCGCAACACTAGCTTCGGCCTGAGTCAAAGTTCTGTCTTCGGCTCTAAATCGCAAGGCAAAAGTCAGAGATTTGTGTCCCGACTGAACGTTTGCACCGCGGTAATCGTCGGTCAACGAAACAAATTCAAGAAGTTCGCCGGCACCCTCGCGAATGACCGCTAGAACATCGCCCGCAGGAACATGCACCGGCACAACTAGTGACAGGTCTTGAGTGGCGGCAGGCATGGTAAGTACCGAACCCGCCTGAATCACACTAGGCGCAATTGAAAAGAGTTTATTCAGGTCAATCTCGAAAGCAGCTACTCGCCGTGGCAAGTCATTTTCGACAGTTAGGTTGGGGTCAAGTTCTCCGGCAAAACCAATAGAAGTTTCGCCTGAGGTGGTTGCAACCAAGAGTTCAGCTGAACGGCCAGGGTGGAATCCGACCGGGCTTGCTTGTCGAACAACTAGTTGTAGACCAACTGCATGAGCCACAAGTCTGGCAGCGTGGATTGCATCCTGGTAATCGGCTTCAATCGCCGCTAAACCTACCTGCTGTGAAACACGGTTGCCCGTGAAAACTCCAGCAACGCGGTGGGGTTGCTGTGGCACAGTTTGTTGAAGTTGGTTCAACTGTGACTCGGTAGGACGCTCATTTCCCACTGGCAACTCTTTTAGGTCTTTAGCTACTGCAGAAGGCAAGAAAACCAAACCTTCTTCGAAAATTGCCAAATCGGTAAGACCGCGAGAAAGGTTGCGTTTGGCAGCATCGACTAGCCCCGGCAAAATCGAAACACGCATTTCGTTGGCATCACACTGAAGAGCGTTTGCCAACTTGACGGTAGCTGGTGAGAGCTGTTGTGCGAACCAAGCATTCTGTGAAGCTGAAACGAATGGATAGGTCAAAACCTCGACATGACCTGCGCCCGCAAGAGAGTTAATAACTGCTCGACGGCGTTTCTGGTCAGGAGTAAGGCCGCGACCCGGAGGCGCAATTGGCAGGCGTGAAGGAATGCGATCGTATCCAGAGATTCGAGCAATTTCTTCAACCAGGTCTGTCTTGTGAGTGAGGTCTGGTCGCCATGAAGGCGCGATTACTTCGAAACCACCATCAACGGTTGCAACTACGCAGCCAATCTGGTTCAGCACGGTGACGATTTCATCGGTGGTGTAGTCAACACCAACCAATTCGGTAGCAAACTCTGCCGGCAGCCAAATTGGCAAAGCCTCGGCGTGGGTGTGGTGCTCAGCCCCCAGCGAATCGGCAGTGCCTAGTGCCTGAACCTCAAGCAACTGAACAACGCGGGCTGCGGCATGCGCGGCAATTGCGGTGTCAACACCTCGTTCGTATCGCTTCGAGGCTTCAGAAGGCAGACGATGGCGACGAGCGGTGCGGGCAATAGAGATTGCCTCGAAGTGGGCTGCCTCAATAAGAACGTTCACGGTGCTTTCAGAGACTTCGGTGGCCTCGCCGCCCATAACTCCAGCCAAACCGATGGCACCAGAATCGTCTGCAATGACGAGATCTTCAGGGTGGAGTTTGCGCTCTTGTCCGTCAAGAGTCTTCAAAGTTTCGCCTGCTTTAGCGCGACGAACTTCTAGACCGCCGGTGATTTTATCCAAGTCATAAGCGTGAATAGGCTGACCCAGTTCGAGCATCACGTAGTTGGTGATATCAACGATCAAAGAGATTGAACGCATGCCAGCCATCTTTAGTCTGGCGACCATCCATGGCGGGGTCGGACGCTTAGGGTCGACGCCCTTGACTGTGCGAAGAACAAATCTACTGGTGCCAACTTTGCCTCGAATCGGGGCACTGTCATTCACCTTGAGGGTGAATCCGTGGCCAGCCTCTGGGTGCACGTTGCCGATCGGATCTCTGAAATCATTGCCGGTTGCGTGTGAGTACTCACGCGCAATGCCTCGGATAGAGAAACAATAACCCCGGTCTGGGGTAACGTTCACCTCGGCGGCCTCTTCGGATAGGCAAAGCAACTCGAGTGCGTCGACGCCCACCTTTGGGTCTAGGCCGAGTTCGCCAAGTCGAATGATGCCAGCGTGATCGTCACTGAGATTTAGTTCACGAGCAGACGCCATCATGCCATCGCTGATGTGTCCGTAGGTGCTTCGTGGTGTGATCTGGAAATCGCCTGGCAGCACTGCACCCGGCAGGCACACAACTACTTTGTCGCCGACTTCAAAATTTGATGCCCCGCAGACGATACCTCGAACATCATCGCCACCATCGGCAGCTTTGGTACCTTCAGCAGCAACGCGTACCTGGCACCAACGAATGGTTTTGCCATTCTTCTGCTCTTCGGGAGTGAATTCGATTACCTGACCGACCACTATTGGCCCGGTCACATCAAATGAGTGGGAGCCTTCTTCTTCAAGGCCAATTTTCACCAATTGGGCCATGACACTGTCAGGAGTTGCATCTCCTGGAAGGTCGACGTATTCAGCCAACCAAGACAAAGGAACGCGCATTAGATCGAAACTCCAAACTGCTCGCTGAATCGGACATCAGATTCAACCATGTCGTGCATGTCGCGAACATCATTGCGGAACATCAAGGTGCGCTCGATGCCCATGCCAAAAGCGAAGCCTGAGTAAACCTCAGGATCAATACCAGCAGCTTTCAAGACATTAGGGTTCACCATGCCACAGCCGCCCCACTCGACCCAACGAGCGCCGCCCTTGGCACCAGGGTGCCAAACGTCTAATTCAGCCGAAGGTTCAGTGAACGGAAAGAACGACGGGCGCAGACGAATTTGCGCATCAGGACCAAACATGATTCTGGCAAAGTGCTCAAGCGTGCCGCGGAGGTCTGCCATGGTCAGGCCCTTATCAACGGCTAGTCCCTCTACCTGGTGGAATACCGGTGTGTGGGTTGCATCTAGTTCATCGGTGCGAAATACGCGCCCAGGACAAAGAACATAAAGCGGCAGATCACGCTCGAGCATTGAACGAACCTGCACCGGCGATGTGTGAGTGCGCAAAACCAAGTGTGAATCAACTGGCTCTACGAAGAATGTGTCTTGCATAGCTCTGGCCGGGTGATCAGCATCGAAATTAAGCGCATCAAAGTTGAACCACTCGTTTTCAATCTCAGGGCCTTCAGCGATTTCCCATCCCATGCCAACAAACACATCAGCGATGGTGTCTTGAAGCAGGCTTAGTGGGTGGCGCGCGCCAATGCGCGCTGGCTCAGCCGCAGCCGTGACGTCAACCGACTCGGCGGCCAATTTAGCCTGCTCTTCAGCAGCAGCGAACTCTGTCTCTTTCTGAGCAAAAGCGGCATTTACTGAGCCGCGGGCCTGGCCGATTAATGCACCGGCAGCAGCCTTAAGTTCATTTGGCAGGTTTCTAAGCTGGGCATTCAATTGCGCAATCTGTGATTGCTCGCCTACGGCAACTCCCCTGGCAGCTTTGAGGCCAGCGAGATCGGTCGCGGCGTTGATGAGCGCGAGCGACTCTGCTACAGCAGAATCAACGGCTTCTTGAGTGATTGGATTTTCGGCAGACATAGGCTCTAAGTCTACCTTTTGAAGGCGAAAGCCTAGGTATTTTGGGCGAACGCCGAAGCGTAAAGGCAGATGCTGGCAGCCGTAGCTAGGTTGAGAGATTCAGCAGCACCGTAAAGTGGCACAGCCACTTCGCGATCAACCAAATCGAGGGTGGTTTGTTCGAATCCCCAAGCCTCGTTGCCGAATACCCAGGTTGTAGGTGCAGCGAGGGCATCTTTAGAAAGAGTTGGAATTTCAACACCGCCGCCATTTGCTGCAAAAACCTGCAAACCAGCAGCTTTCAACTTGGCAATCGCTTCTTCGATTTCTACATCAATTGCGAATGGCAGGTGAAAAAGTGAACCGGTGGTTGAGCGAACAACCTTCGGGTTATAAACATCCACGCTATTTGCTGAAAAAATTACAGCATCCGCACCAGAGGCATCTGCGGCACGCAATACGGTTCCAGCGTTTCCGGGGTCACGGATGTTCGCCAGCAGGGCCACTAACTGTGGTTTCGCGGCGATAATGTCGTCGAGCGTTACGTGTAGTTGGCGGCATACTGCCACGATGCCCTGAGGTGTCGTTGTGTCAGTTAGCGCTTTGAGTACTGTCTCTGAGACCAATTGCACATCAATTCGAGCAGACTCGACTCGGTCAAAAAGATCTTCGTAGCGCGCCAAAGCGTCTTCAGTTGCGAACAACTCAACGATCAACTTTGGGCGGTCTAGCGCCTCTTTTAGCCCTTGTGGTCCCTCAAGCAGAAAGAGCCCGGTCGATGACCGGGCGTCTTTCTTAGTTAGCTTGGCAACCCCGCGGACCTTATTGGCCTTGGGATCGATTAGCAAAGGACTACTTTACCTTTGGAGCTGAGGTGTCTGCTGGCAAAGCTGCCTTTGCAGATGCTACCAAGGTGGTGAAAGTCTTTGGGTCGTGCACTGCGATGTCAGCCAAGATACGACGGTCAACCTCGATACCAGCAAGCGCTAGGCCCTGGATGAAGCGGTTGTAGGTCATACCATTGGCGCGAGAAGCAGCGTTGATGCGCTGGATCCAAAGCCGACGGAAGTCACCCTTGCGTGCACGACGGTCGTTGTACGCGTAAACCAATGAGTGAAGCATCTGCTGCTTCGCCATGCGGTAAAGGCGTGAACGCTGACCGCGGTAACCCTTGGCACGCTCTAGAGCGGTACGACGCTTCTTAGCACCGTTAACCGCGTTTTTTACTCTTGCCATTTGTTGCTCCTAAAAATTAACTGAAAGTTGCCGTGGCACCCTCAGATTTGGTCGATTCGGGCTTATTTGCCGAGTAGGGTCTTGAGGGTCTTGTGGTCGGCCTTTGAGACAACCTGGTCTACGTTTAGGCGACGCTTGCGACGGTTCGACATGTGCTCCTGGTTGTGGCGCATGTTGATCTGTTCTTTCATGATCTTGCCGCTACCGGTGAAGCGGAAACGC
>JACCDN011077551.1_pt1 | contig 12225 bp, 13 predicted proteins | sample 7441691 | NCBI WGS metagenome assembly JACCDN01 (sample SAMN15323439, study PRJNA562643) | freshwater metagenome | isolation source: river surface water | place: USA:Blue River Watershed | collected 2017-08-16 | reverse complement strand
CGTCTTGGTATTATTGTTTTTGTTGTCACGTATAATATGTATGTATGATTATAGAATTATGTAATTCTAAGTTCAATTTGTAATTGTTTTCCGATGATACCCAACGTGTTAATGTTATAAGAAATATTAATCTTAACAAAGTTATTATTTAGTGTTGAAGAATAATCTTCTAGTTCTATAAAAGGCAACCATTTTTCAACTGATAGTTTAATTCTATCTAAAGCTTCTTCGTCAAATTGTTCAATTCCGTTAAATTCAGTGCATAGTGGCAATAAATTTGCACCATAATCAGTTAACACTAATCTTTCACCACGATTTGTTAATAATAAATTCTTTAAATTATCATGTACTAAATCTGCTAACGAAGTATGCATTAAGAAAACATCAGCACCTGTATTAGAATATTGCAATGGTGTGACTGGACCAAATTGTGTTCTAATTGCATTAAATTGTTGTATTAATTGTTGTTCTGTTGTTTTACCAACACTTTTAAACGAAAAGCTGCTCATCCGTTTGTTACTTTCTTAGATGCAAAATCACCCTGACCTTTTGCTGCTAATTTTAGATTAACAATCATATTATTAAGGCTTGTCGTAATTTTTGCAATTTCAACAAATTGTTGTTTTGCTGCGGTTCCAACAGTTCCTGCATTAATTGTAATTATCAAATCACTAAACAGATCTGCTAATGAATTACAAAAAGCATCAAATAAAGGCGCAGGATGTTTGTTGCCTCCAATTGATATTTTGTCTGCGTCTATTTCAATTGAATCAGAACTTTTTAATTTTGTTGTTTTAGAAGATGTTTCAAAATTATTGTCAATTTTTACTGTATAATCATTGCTAGACTTTAATCCAACATTGCCAGAAGTATCTAAAGCAAATTCAGATTTAATTGTTGCGTTATCTGCGTCTGTTAATGTTCCGTTATTTAATTTTTTGTTTTCTATGCTCGCTAATCTTATATTTCTTCTGCTTATTAATCTAAGATCGTCAGCTTTGTGTGTAATTGATGAAGCATCTGTTGATTCTAAATCAAGAATTGATTTTTCTAATTTAAATGCATCATCTATTTTAGCGTTTTGTGTTATATATGTTCTTGCGGCATCATTAATAAAATCAGGATTGCCTTCAGTTGGATTAATATTGTTATAATCTTTTGCAGCTTCTGTTGTGCCAATATCATTTTCAACAACAAAAACACCAGTGTCAGATGTTCTTCCTCTACCCAAAGATATATCAATTGCAGCACTTGCAGGTTTATCTTCTTCAGTCTTTTTTAAACCACTTGTGTCTTTTGTATAAGCACTCGCTTCTCGATGTGATCCCAATACAAGAAGTCCACCGCGTGCACTTTCAATGCTTGTGTCATCTATGCGTCTTTTAAATCTTGGCACAGGTTCAATTGTACGTAATGAACCACAAATCGATCCTGTGATAACATTAACATATGCATCTTGCCCACCATACAAAGTTTCTGTTTCACCAATTACAATACCGTCAGAATTTGTAACACCGTTATTAAATGCATAATTTTGTTTTTGATTTTGCTTGGTTAAATTTACTTTAAACGTTGGATCATGCTCTCTGGGATGATGCATGATATTTGGATCATCAACAAATTTTACTGACGGCAATCTACTTAACCAATAACCAATTGAATTAACGTCTTCAGGATCTTCAAATAATGCTAATACATGTTCGCCAGCTCTGATTGGCATTCTCATATGGCTTATTGCTGGAAATAAAATTGTAGATTGTTGAATTGATGTTAATCCTACGTTTATTAACGTTGTTGCAATGATTGTATCTCTTGGCGCAACTCTTAGCAATTGAGGATTTGTAATTGATAATTTATATTCTAGCGTTGCATAATCTTCGTCAGTTAATAATTCAGGATCTGTAATTACTTCAAGCACAATCATTCTTTGAATTTGTGATTTTTGCTGAAAATGATTATATTTTTTATAATTGTTTAAATACTGTTCACTTGTGCCTTCAGTAATATGTTTATCAATAGAGTTCATATTTACTATTTATTTGCGATTTGATCATACAAATCAATCTTCGTATTATTCTTTTCATCAGGAACTTCTGTTGGTTCACTTGCTGCTTCAATTAAATCAGCGAGCTTTAACAATTGATCATTTGCTTTATTCATTCTTTCAATAAACGCTGATATTGTTTTACCGTGAATTGCATGTTCTGCTGATTTAGAAACAACAATACTTGCAAGATCGTCATATTGTTCTATTGCTCTTTGGCGATCTTCAAGACTATTTGAATATATCAATAACCATAACTTTCTTTTTCTTTCATCCATTGTTGATGAAATTGTTTCAAGTAGATCACTAAAATCTTTATTTGATAAATTATAAGTTTGCATTTCGAATTTTTTTATAACGCTTTCTTAGTTTATTAATTGCAACTGTAAATTCACGACCCTGCGAAGATAAATGTTTTAATATATGAACAATTGTTGTTCGTTTATGTTGATCAATATTATCAGGATTTTTGCAGATTTTTAAAATCGCTATAAAACACTTTTCTTCATGCGGCGAAAATGTTTTGCGCTGTGATTGCAATGCTTCTAACATAGATACCAAACTAGGCGAATATTGAATTGCGTCTGCAGGCGGAACATACTGTTGTCGAGCAATTGCGTTATCATCATCAAAAATTGAATTGTCGTCTTCTAATGAAATAATTCTTTTTGCATGCATTGCCCTTGCACGAGATGCAACCGTTAACCAATTTTTTGCAACAACGTTAAAATATGAAAACGCAGTTGTTCCTCTAGAACCGTCAAATTTTCCTAATGTTTCATATAAAAATGATACACAATCATGCTTTAACTCATCAGAATCTTTATACAATGCTACATATTTATGAATTCTAATTAAATTATCTACTAAAGCATAAAATGCTGTTTCAATTTTATCGTGATATAATAAATGTTTTTCTTCGACTGAAGTTAATTTTTGAAATTGAAGAATAGCATCTTGTGTATCTTTTGTAAAATAATGTTTTTTTGCATCTGCTTTTTTAAAGTTTTTCTTCTTCTTCTTCAATTTCAAAATTGTCATTATTTAATCCATTGGAAGTTAAATTTGTGATAAGTGTTTTAATTGCTGCGATATGTTTAACGAATGCACGAACGCTAGGATCGTTTGATAAAATATCACGTCTTGATAATGTCATAATTGATTTTACGTGACTATTTAAATCAACTTCAATAGATTCATATAAATTACGCAAATCCCAATATGCATTCCAAACTCTGTATAATGCAATGCTTAAAGCAATTATGCAAATTAGTAAAAATACAATAACGAAAATCATAATAAACTTTCTAACATATTATCCCACAAAGATTCAACGTATATTTCGTTATATTTTTGTCGAATTTGTTTTTGTAATTCCAAAGCCCAATCTTTTGGCATTGCATAATTTGCATATAATTTTAACAACTTTTGCTTAAAAGCATTAATATCAGGTTCTGCCCATTGTGCATTATTGACAAATATAAAGTTATCAATTTTGTTTTGCGGAACATTTATTAATTGATGTGGAATCTTTGTCCATTTGCCCAAATTTAAATATTCTGTATGTGCAGACCAATCAGTTGCAATAACTGGCAATCCGCAAGCAGCAGCTTCTAAACAAGGCAATCCAAAACCTTCACCACGAGTTAATGACACAAAACATTTAATTTTGGGATGTCTATACAACGAACCCATTTCAGCATTAGACAAGTTGCCATGCACAATTCTAATTTTAGGTCCTGATTTACAATTTTCAGATACAAATTTTTCAAAAACGTTTCTAACAATTGTTGCATCTATTGCAGTATTTCTACTGGAATTTGTTTTGAGAATAATTGTGCAGTTATTGTTATTGACAAAAGCTTCGCGAATTGCTTTAATTGTGTTAAAGATATTTTTTCTATCAACTTCAGACGTAAATCCGGTTAACTGTGATACAATTAAGATACCAAAATCTTCTTCAAATTCTACAGGACATTTAACGTTATCAAACAATTCGTCTGAAAATGATTCAGGAACGATTTTTATGTTATTGCTATTTGCACCAGCTTTGACTAAACTTGACTTTGCATGATTTGAAGGCACAATGATATGCTGCAGTTTATTGCATGATTCTGCCCATTGTGTTGATGCTAAAGTTGTTTCAATTCCAGCAGTAACACCAATTGTTGTTTTAGATAAACTTGTATCCCATTCAGATGGCAATTGCAATTGAATGCTAACATCATAATTAGAAGGCGCTAAATCAAATTTATCACGCAATGAGTCAATTGCTGCATCAGGACCTTTTAAAAACCAAGGAGTCGCTCCCCAGGGTAACGGTTGAACAGTTAAATCAATATTGGGTTTCTTTAAAAGCCATCTAGCAATCTGTCTAGCGTGTACGCCATATCCTGATTGTGTAAAAATTGGCGCTCTAAGTAAAACTCTTTTCATTTAATCACCATCACGTTATGTTGTGGTTTCCAGGTTTGCACCAAATTTCTTAATGATTCATCCCATGAACTAATCAATCGATGCATTGAAAATTCACGAGTTGCATATGTTCTTGCGTTCTTGCCTAATTCTGTTCTTGCGTTTTTATCAAGTGACATCATTTCAAATAATGCATTGGCAAAGCGGTCTGTATGAACTAAATCTTCATAAATATATGGAACTGTTTGTCCACCTGTTAAAGTTCTTACATCAGGATCTAAACCAATTCCTGTTGGTTTGTTAAGTTCATAATCAAAACATTGATGAGTCAATCCACCCGTTTTTGGAATAATAATTGGTCGTTCACAATTCATTGCTTCTAGCGTTGGAACACCAAATCCTTCATTCATGCTTGTGTTAATTACAACATCAGACATTGAATATAATGCTCGCATTTGTTCAAATCCAACGATTTCAGTTGAAAATTTAACGCAATGTTCAATGTTTAACATTTGCATTGTTGCAATTAAATTTGGACCTTCTTGATCTCTTGGATTTGTATGCATAATCAATGTTGCTTTTTGATTTGGTGCCAATTTAGAAATAAATTTTGACCATGCAACAAGCATATCATTTGGTCGTTTTCTTCTTGCGTTTCTACCAATCCACAATGCAACAAAATGATTTTCATCTGTAACGTTTAGCATATTATGTCTAAACATTCTTCGTTTATAATCAGGTTCTGGAAAGTATAATTCTTGTGGAACAGCGTGAGGAATGAAATTTGTTTTATTTGGAAAACGATCTTTTAACATTTCATATGTTGGTTTGTTAATGCAATTAATCAAATCAGTGTCCATATAAAATGGTTCATTAAATGATGGATACGGATCACAATCCCATAAGTGATTATATGCAATTGGGCAAACTGTTCTTATTTCATCAGACATTTCCCAAACCCAAACAAAAAATCTTGGATCTGTAAACAATAACACAACGTCTGGTTTTTCTGACATTAATGTTTGTCGCATTAATGCAGGATCACCAAAGCCGTCAACAGGTCTAATCACTAAATCTTCATTTGCTCTAATAACATCATATTTTTCATGCTTAACAGCACCACCAAAACATCTAAAGCTATATCTTCCCGTGTTTATTAATCCATCAATTAACCAACGTGCTTGTGTACCAACACCTGTTGGCGACATCGGATGATCACATAATAACAATATTTTAATTTTTTTCATTTAATGTCCATAATCAACAATATTTATATTGATTCTATAATTCAACGTTATATATTCAATTTACATATTTATATTTTTATTGTAATAATAAATAAAAAAAATCACACCGATTTACTCGAGTGTGATTCTTGATTGATGTTGGTATTGTCTATTGTTGAAGGGATAATATTGAATCGAGATGAAGTCTGTGTGATTTTGTGATGGTCTTCAAGGACAATGTATCGTTTCTTTGAACTCGCAGTATTTGCAAGCATCACCCTTGTTTTTTATAGCAATACCACGCTTTAACGAAGCAATTGAATTGTTCAAAACTTTTAACGTTTTATTGATTGTGATAGGACCAGCAGAAACAGTTACAAGATCACATTTTGCTCCTGGTTTTCCGCTGCGATTTAAAACAACATAACCACATTTTGCATCTCGTTCAACAAAGTTATGTTTCTTTGATAAAATATTTCTGTATAAAATAACTTGACCCAATAAAATTGCATCTCGTCGTTTTTCAGAAAACCAACCTCGATTAGAAGTTTTCCAATCTAAAACCCACAACGTATTATCACCTGATTTATTGGGAACAGATATAATACAATCTACATAACCTTTAAAACTTACATCTGGATGATTGTCGAGTGGTTCATATAAATAAGTTTCAGCACCAAACAAAGACCAATTTGGAAATCGCTGTGCTAAAAAATCAGGAACTTCGTTTAAGATATCAGTTGCTTCTTGAATTGCTTTATCGATTTTCCAGTCTACAAATTTCGGATGATCATGCAACCAGTTTTTTTCTAAATATGAAACTAATTCATCTTTGTTATATGAACCAGATTTTAAAATATTTTCACAACAATCATGCATAATGCTTCCGAAAACCAAATATGGACTTTCGTCATCAGCACCTAATTTTTTAACATGTTTTAATCTATGTTTCCAAGAACATCTTGCCCAATCAGAATATTCTGAATATGAAATATGATTTTTGCCTGTGGGCAATGAACTTGTGATTATACTATCAGACAAAATAATTCCTTTACTGAAATAGTAAATTTGTGGCAGTGTGATAATTTAAAGAATTTAAATTTTGAATATCAACTAATGTATCATCAACAATATTTTCATTTGATACAACAAATGGCATTACATCAGAATTAAATTTTAAAATTGCATAAATATTCTTTGGCGATATTCCCAAATTTGTCAATGATATAAATCCAGTTTTTGCTTCAGTAATTGTATTTGCAATAAATGCAAATTTTGTGTTTACTTCTTTGAAAGAAGCATGCGTTTTAAATTGCGCAAATTTACTGACGTAAGTGATATCTCTATAACGTGGAATAACTGGAATTATGTGTTTATAATTTAACAATTCTGTGATTTGTTTAACGTCGTTTGTAAACCAAAATGTTGGTTGATCTGTTGGCAAATTTTTAACTGCGTTTAAATCATTTGCAATTGAATTATAAAAATAAAATTTATTGCCAACAACTGAATCATTATTCACAGTTGATAAAATGGTTGTTGGCAATTGATTAAAAATCAATGACGCTGCTAATTGTTGTTCAAGATTATTTGAATTTGTTACGCAAGAAGAAGCAGACCATTCTAATGCATCATCAATTTGAAACCGAGTTCCTAATCGCCTTAACAATTCACGAATATCAGCATAAACCCAAGCCATTGTTTGAATTTTAGATAATAACAAAAATCTTTCTAAGATTTCATTAATTAACCAGTTATGTTCTGATTTAATGATGCATAAAATATCGTTATTCGATACAAATCTTGCATTAGATATTTTGATATCGACTGGCAAAACTTTATGATCTTTAAACGCTAACCATTTATCACAAAAGTTTACTTGTGATGTTAATTTACAAATCTCTGATTGAATCTGAATTTCTTCTTCATTAGGAATAAGCAATAACGAATTCAAACAATTTGCCACTGGCAACCACGGGACCAAAGCGCCTGGTGGCAAATTTATTCTGATTACTGCTTGCGTTCCATTAAATGGAACGCTCGGATTGTTAAAATTGAAATTCATTTGTTTATGAAACTGCTCGACCTTTCAAAAGTTCCCAATCACGTTCTGGTCGAACTTCGAGATTTTTATACCAAGCACCAAGCATCATCGTTGGTTTAATATCTAAATCTTGTGCAACACTAATTAAAGCATTGATATCTTTTGGAAAACATGATCCACCAAATCCGCCTAAACCATCTGGGCCAGGAACTTTCCAATGTGAAGTTCCCAATCGTGTATCAATAGAAGCGTATTCAATTACTTTATCATAATCAATATCAAGACCCTGATTATCTAATGCTTGACAAATTTGATGCAATTCGTTTGCAAGTGATACTTTAACTGCCAGTGCAATATTTGTTGTATATTTTACCATTTCAGCAGTTGTTGAAGACGTCTTAACAATTCTAACTTTTGGAAATGCAAATTCAAAAACACTTTTTACTGTATTGATATACGGTCGAGGTCCACCCAAAACAATTCTATCTTGATTTCGAAAATCATTCAATGCATTTACTTCAGTCAAAAATTCTGGATTGAAAATAACGCAGAGTCCAGAATTTTTAAATTTCAAATTCCATTTAGCTGTTGACCCAGGTGGGCATGTTGATTTAACAACTGCAATCCGTTGATGCTTTTGCTTACGAGGAAGTGCTGCTAATTCAGTTAATACGCTTTCAACGATACGTAAATCGGCTGCACCATTTGGCAACATTGGTGTTGGGACTGCAACAAAATATACGTCTGTAAAACTTGCTTGTGATTCACAATGTTCAACTAAACCCTTAATTGATTTATCTTGAACTGCAATCCCGCCCGCTGCTAGATTATTGTTTTTGTCATAAACATATACATCAATACCGCGTTCAGCAAACACGGTCGTTAATGAACCACCAACAAATCCATTTCCAATACAAGCAATTGATTTTCTCATTATTAATCCTATAAGTTATTGTTTAGTAACCAAAATACCGTAATCTGTAAAATATAGGGCATCAACATTGGTGTTCATAAAACATGTTAATGCATCCTGAGGCGATTCGCAAATTGGTTCTCTGTCATTAAAGCTTGTATTTAACAACATTGGCACACCAGAAATTGCAAACCACTTCGAGATAAAATCATAATACCAACCATTATCTTCTTTTGTTAGTGTTTGCAATCTAGCGCTGTTATCAATATGAATAACTGCTGGAATTTGATTCTTTTTATTGTCTTTGACTTGAATAACTGTGTTCATATATGGCGCATCAACATCATGCTTAAACCAATCTTTGACATGTTCACGCAAAATTGACGGTGCAAAAGGTCGATAACTTTGTCTATGCTTAACTTTTTGATTAACGTGATCTTTCATTGAAGAACTTCTTGGATCTGCTAGAATGCTTCTATGACCTAAAGCGCGTCTTCCACTTTCAGATCGGCCCGAGAACACAGCAACAATTTTTTGATCTGCTAACAACTTTAACACAAATTCGTCAGATACTTTATTAACATTTAATTGCGTTGTATATGTATCAACAACGTTCATAATTTCAGATTCGTTATAACTTGTGCCATAATATGGAACATTGTTATTTACACTTGGTGCCCATGCTTGTTTCTTCACAACATGCAGATAATGTTTTGCCGCGCCGATTGTCAATCCAGCATCATATGGAACCGCAGGAACAAAAATGTTTAAATCTGGGCGTAAATCATGCAAATGACCAACAAACATCGTGTTTAATGCAACGCCACCAGTTAAACAAATATTTTTTGAATATTGTGCAGCTTTATCAATTAAACTTAATAAAATTTCTTCGGTCGCGGCCTGCAAACCTGCTGCAATATCATACATTTCTTGTGTAGAAGACATTGCAAGTTCTTCTAAATCTTTAAAATAATGATGCTTTGGTCGATTTGGATGCTTTGCTGACATACCTTTAATATGTCCTTGTGGTGTAGAAGTTGCAGATAAACGATTTGTTGTAAATGCTTGTCTAAATCGATTAATGTATTTGGTTGAATCACCAAAAGCAGCCATTGCCATTACGCTACCAGCCTGATGTCCTTGAGGCCAACCACTTTCTAAACCAAATACGTATCTAGTTGCTCGAGTCCAAACACCACCAACGTTTAATTGATTTTCTTTGATCTTGTGCACTGCAGTTAGTGTATTTGCATCAGGAGCATGCCAAATACTTGTTGCAATCGTTGTATTTTGTGCATCATCATAACCGCCGCCATCAACAACAAGAACTGCACATTCATTAAACTTCGATGAATATCTTGCATCTGCAGCATGTGCTTCATGATGACTAATAATATGAAACTTTTTATTTAAAATTTCTAAATATAAAGGACTCTTCTTAAGTTTATCAGTTGACCAACAAGTTGCAATGATATCAATATTATCAAAATTCTTATTAAATTTCTTAAACCATTCTAAACTATCAGCAGCAGGCTCTTTTTCTCGAACATGTCTTTCAATTTCACAGTGTTGTAACACTTTTCCGCTATCGTCAAGCAATGCAAAATTTGCATCATGTCCAGACCAAACTCCTAAAATCATTTTAATTCTCCTAAAATTTTTGTAAACATATTTCGATATTCAAGATATGCGTGAGGTGTAATAAAATTTTGAATTTTATATGAAGCAGTTTCAATATTAGGAACTGCTTTTGTTAAATCAATATTAATTGACTTGCTATCTAAAATATTTTCTGCTAATCCAACTGGTGTAGAAATAATTGGAACTTCTAAATATGCACATTCCAATAAAGCTTGTGGACCACCTTCGCATCTTGATGAAACAACATATAAATCAAGCGCAGCATATAACCAAGACATACTCATTTGTGGAACTTGCTCTAGATAAATAAATTTGATATTTGCTTGCTTTAATCTGTTCATAACATAATTTCTTCTATAACCAGATAATAACACAAGCACATTTTTTTGCTTTGCAATATTTTCAACATAATCACAAAAAATATCTGGGCCCTTTTCCAATTTTGGAATATTATTGTCAAAGCCCTCAGAATCTCTCTGGAATGACCCGATGACGTACTGGGTAGTATCTATCCCGAGACTATTTCGAGCCAACTCGCGATCAATCTGTGTGATTTTAGACCATGTTTTGGTGTCAATCCAATATGGAACTGTGATGATTGGCTTTTTTGTCAATTTTTGCAACTGATTTTGCGTTCGTTCATTTGGAACATGATACGCAGTCACAAGATGATCATGCTTAAGAATATGCTCTCGCTGAGAAGATTTATCTTCAACGATATGATGAATTGTGGAGACAACTGGAATTGATGTTTTTTGCAATTGATCTATGCACCAGCCTGCCATAAACCAAATCAGATCAGCATTGCTTTGATATTGCGTAATAATATCATTGTTATCATTTACAAATTCAGAAACTAAACGATCAACGATCCAAGATTCTTTTGGTGAGTGTAACCAAATTTTCATTTTAATAAATCCATATCATGTGCAACCATTTTTTCAATCATTGCATCTAAGCTTGTTGTTGCTTTCCAATTTAATAAACTTAATGCTTCAGATTCATCAGCAATCAAATTGGTAACTTCAATTGGACGCGGATTACTTTTTTCCAAAATAAGAATATGATTTAACTGATCTTCTGAAATGTCTAAACACTGAGCAGTTTTTAACAAGAACGTTTTAATTGAATAAGTATTTCCTGTTCCAACAACAAAACTAGCGGGATAATCAATTAATAAAGAATCACGCATAGCAATAACGTAATCTGGTGCATATCCCCAATCTCTTGTTGGTTCTAAAGTTCCTAACGTAAGATGAGTTGCACGTTTCTTTTTGATCATTGCTAACGTTGATGTAATCTTTCTTGTAACAAAAGAATAACCACGTCTTTCAGATTCATGATTAAATAAAATTCCACAAGAAACAAAACTTCCACGTTTTCTATAAAGTTCACCCATTTGATGTGCTAACAATTTTGCAGTTGCATATGGTGATTTGGGATTAAATTTGCTTTTAGAGTTTAACTTAATGTTATTGCTTGTGCCGCCAAATAATTCACTTGTTGAAGCTTGATAAAATCTACAATTATTTGACGCAGATTCAAACATTGCATCCATAAATCTAACAGCACCCAAACCTGTTACGTTTAATGTATATTCTGGCGATAAAAATGATTGTCCAACATGACTTTGCGCTGCTAAATTAAAGATAAAATCTGGATTGGTTGACTTTACGAGCTTTGTAATATCTGAAGTTGATGTCAAATCAAGATCAAACACTGATAAATTTGCTTTGTTATTTTTTGCAATTCTTTGTGCATTTGTTAGATTAGGATTTAATTCCCAAGGAATATGATTGCAACGACGTGTTCCAATAACATCAATTTTATCACTTAATAATAATTCAGCAAGATATGAACCGTCTTGTCCAGTTATGCCAGTGATAATTGCACGTTTATTTTGCATTTAACAACTCCAAGAATAAATTTTCATACATTTTTG
>JACCDN010435678.1_pt1 | contig 12225 bp, 8 predicted proteins | sample 7441691 | NCBI WGS metagenome assembly JACCDN01 (sample SAMN15323439, study PRJNA562643) | freshwater metagenome | isolation source: river surface water | place: USA:Blue River Watershed | collected 2017-08-16 | reverse complement strand
GATGCGACGCAGCCATTCTGCCCGCCCGGTCTGCGATTCATCGTTGTGTGGCCGGAACGCAAATGAAATTCTTTCGTCCATGAGTTGTACCATCTCATCAACCACGTCATAATCCTCAGGAAGTACATCTCCGTCCTCGTCGGCGGCCTCGATTTTGATATCCGATTCCGAATTCTTCTTTTCGTCGCCGTCCGCATCCGCATCCGCATCTTCATCGGCGTTCTCATCCTCAAATTGGTTGTTGAGAATAGCTTCGATGTCGAAGTTTTTGTCGATATAAATCAGATCTTTGATACTGAGGTCGCTGCGGCACTTCGCACATGTGCCTTTTCCTTGAAATCTGTCCGCAAACTTCTGCATGGTATAGCCGCATGTGCTGCAAAACGCAGAGCAACAACACTTGTTAATGATGATACCCTCGGCGTTTTTGAATGTCGTGAAGCAGATGATACATTCGCCCTCACGCAAGTTAGCTTTCGTGCGCTCGATTGCCTTTCCCGATTCGTTGTAAATCGCGGTGTACTCGACACGAATTTCGTGAATTAGACTTTTCAAGTTCGCGTATCGGTACTCGGGAACTACGAGACTTAGAAATTCTTTCTTTGAGAACGTCTTCTTATGACCATCCGGCACGTCTGGCAGGACATCGAGAATGTTTTCAATGTCGGTCGCGCGTTTCAGCGCCACATCGGCGCCGCGGAAATCCTTATAACGGTTGCCGAGAATGCTGATGAAGATATTTACGATTGGTTGTTTCGACAGACCGACCGCATTTGCCGCCTGCTTAAAGGCATCTCCGTTCAACATTTCCATAAACTTTTCATCCGATTTGAGGTCGCCGATCATGTTGATCACAGCCGCGGCGTGGTTCTTCGACCGCACGAGGTGATACTTGATGATGTTTTGGCGAGCAGTATCGCAGATGTAGGGGATATTGTTGCGAACATTTAGCAGCTGAAAGAGCACGCTGTTCCTCACAAGATTACCGCAGCCGTACTTAATTGTCGACAACTGGCCCGCCGTCGTAACTTTGTTTTCGTATTTTTCGCCGGTGTATTCGCGCGCGGTCTTTCTCGTCGACGAAATCAGCCATGTGAAGTTCGCAAGCAGTGTTGTCGCATTGTCCGGCAGCACAACAGTATCGAAATCATCCATCACACACCTCTTGAACACCATGTTCATATTCGCGAGGACATTGTAAATATAAGAAACAACGCCTTCGTTACATGAATTCAGATGAATACCCAGCGGCAGCTCATCAAGTTTTCTTGTAATGCGGCCGTTCTTCACGAGCACGATATCGTACATGTTAATGCCGGACGCGGGGTTCAGCGACGATTGCGCCATCATTTCGAGCAGCTTCCGCAGTTCCTTGATTGTGTAAACGGAAAAATACTTCAGATCTGTGAACTGCTCGATCATTTGTTCCCATTGTTTGATGACGGAACTGCCCATGAAGATGAGTGTCGGATTAAGAATAGTCTTGTATCGCGTGCGAATCGCACTGACAAAGTCCTTCTTGAATCCATCAGTCGGCAGAATGTTGATGTCGGGGTACAGCCGCGGCGTCGGCGACAGCTTAATAAGCGCGAGCACCGTGATTGTCTTGCCGACACCCGGCGGGTCAGAGTAGACCGCGGCGTTATACGCGATTTTTGTGCCATCGCGAAACGTCATTACTCGCTTATGTTCAAGCTCAAGCATAGCAGCGAGTGCCGTTTCTTGGTGTGGAAACAGCGACAACTTAAGTCCCGGACTACTAATGCGGCAGTATTTCTCGTCGAGACTATACCGCACGACATTGCACAAGCTGGTAATATGTTTCTTTGTGCGCGTTCGTCGCTTCTGCTCGATCTCCTTCTGTACAAAATCTTTTTCGATTACGAACTTGCTTTCGCAAAGTCGCTGTGCGAGAGACACGCCATCTTTGAAGTATTCGCTGAATAGTGCCTTGAGAGGGTTCTCCGCCATAAGTAACGGCAATACAAAACAGATGCATAATTTTAACATAAATTTCAATTTTGAGATTAACTCGTACTAGTTATAGGCAGCGCGACATACGAACAATGGCGGACGTCGGACTTGCGCCCGCGATGGCGCCACTCGCCGTCGACGCAAAGGCAGTTGAAGGCGTCACCGCGAATGAAAATGCTCATATCGAATTGATTGTCGCGTCTATCCGAAAGGAAATGCAAGGAAAGCTGTTTAACCGAAAGAAGTTGTACTCGCTCATTATTGCGTCGATCAGCGTCACGATGAAGCTCGCGATTAGCGACGGCGAAAAGAAAAAGGCGCTTATCATGAAGGCGTTCAAAGTTATTCTGGATGAACAAAAAGAAATCACCGATGCGGACCGCGAGGAAATTCTCGCGGCGACAGATGTCGGCATCACCTTGTTGTATTATCAAAAAAAAGATGGCAGCAAGTGTTGCTGTTAGGAAACACCTAAGTTTCTTTATCCAAAGGAACTGCATCATATTTCGAGAACTTATTTTTTGTTCATTCCTCGAGTTCAGTGCCGGGTTGCATTGATTCGTCCGTTGACGCATACTGCGCCATCGCATTTGCATAGCGAAACATCTGCGAAGTCGCATAGTTATTGAAATTGTCCTTCGAAAACAGGTCGCTTTCGAAGTCCGGCGAGTAGTACGCGGACACAATCTTGCTGCTTGTCTCAATAGATTTGTCGATTTCCGACCAAAGACTCGCGTTCAATTTGCGATCGTTTTCAGGAATATTGTCTCTCAACTTATGCACGCATTCCTTGCTATCTGTCAGCAGAATAATTTCCTCTACTGACTTGCAATCAGGGTTCGCGAGTACATAAGAGATCGCTCTCGAGATGCCGTATACATATGTAGAACGCGAATTCTGCCAGACAGATCCCTTTGTTTTTCCGTAAATACACTTGCTGCGAATCGCGCCTTTCGTATGAAAGTAAATCGCATATGATGCGCCGGCTTGTTCGCCGCTCGCCGTCACAAACGCGATCGCATAGTTCGTGGACGAACTCTCGTTCACGCCCACAACCTCATCGAAATTTTTTGTGCTCAGACCTTCTTCGACGTTCCAGTCGATGGTCGGCTGCTTCATTTCCGCGAGCAGCTTATTGCAGTCGACAAAATTGGGGCAGTCGACGAATGATCGCCCGCCCATGGGGCTCGGGTGGGCGTATTCCAGGATTCTGCAGTTTGCGTGTTTGCTGATACTCGTCGACAGCTGCTTCGCCTCTGCTCCCCACAAGATAAAGATCAGTGTGCGACCGTGTTCTGCCGCGTATGAGATCATTTTCGCGATGAGATTTCGCGTGTATTCGTTCCAGATGCTTGTATGCGCCTTCTTATTGCCGACAGTCGTCGTAAACGCTCGGTTCAACAGCACGACGCCTTGCCGTGTCCACTGTGTAAGGTTGCCTGTCGTCGGCATGCGCGAGATTAGTTTTTGCTTCTCAAGGCATTTGTATATCTGCACGAGCGACTGCGGAATAGCGCCGAGACACGAAAACGCAAGTCCATGCGCGTGACCCGCGGTCGGATATGGATCTTGTCCAACGATAACAACGCGCGCATCCTCCAACGGGGTGAATCTCGCGAAGTTAAAAATGCTTTTCAGCGGCGGCGCAATGACCGCCTGCGATGCGTTGAGCTCTTCGAGGATCTTATCGAGCGAATTTCCGTCGAGCAGCCCCACCCAGTCATCGTCAATACCGTCAAAAATCTGATCGAGCGACATAGCTGATGGGTTGTTTTCTATCCTTTAAACAAAAAAAGATTATTTCAAATTTCAAAGCGCGTATGTGCAACTGCGTATGCAGTTGTCTAGGCGTCGTCGGGATCCGCAGCGGCCGCGGGGGCGTCTTCGTTGTCGTCGGCGGCGTCTTCGTCGTTGTCGTCGCCGGCGTCTTCGTCGTTGTCATCGGCGGCATCCTCGTCGTCCTCTTCGTCCTCGTCGTCCTCTTCGTCCGCAGCAGCAGCGCCGGATTCCTTGGCCTTCTTGTCTTCCTCGAGACGCGCCTGCTCCTTCTCTTGCTTCGTCTTCTCGGCGAGCGCCTCCAGTTCTTGCTGGGACATCTCGAAGACGTGTCGGCCGAGACCGCGCTCAGTGCGGATGCGAGTCATGTGCACGTTGTAGCATTCCGTCATCGCATCGACGGTCGGCGGGCATCGGCCGGCCCTCACATCTTCGCGCATCAGACTGATGGCTTCCGCAGCCGCGACTTGGATCGCAGCAAGGCCGCGTTCGACCTTCTTGAGCTCGAGGAAAGACTCATCGCGCTTGTCGATGTTCTCTCGCCAGATTGCTTGGAAGATCTTCTTGATCTTGGGAATGTGACCGAGGGTCCACTCCGAGATCGCGCTGTCTTGCAGATCCTTGAAGCAGCTGATTCCGGTGATATCCGTGGTCTCCTCGAGGAGAGTATGGTGCATCAAGATCGCGATGTAGATGTAGATCTTGTGCGTCAGCGATGTGCAGCCGAGATATTCCTCCGCGATCATCAGCAGTCTCTCGCATTCGCAGATCTTGTAGAACATATCGTAGCCGCGGAACGTCTCATGGATGTTCTTCTGGATATCCGACATCTTCGATGTGTCTTCGTCGGCCTTGAATTCGGCATACTTCATCTCGTCGGGAGTCCGCTTAGCGAGCCCCGCCCTGACGTAGTTGTCGATGAGCTCGTAGTCGAACATATCCTCGAAGTACTGCTTGTAGTCCGCGGAATTCGGAACGAGACTCATATCCCTGTTGGCCGCGTCGCTCTTGGCACCGGCCGCATCTCGATAACCGAGATAATTGACGGTGCGGTGGTCCTTGCCGGCGTGGTGCATGTAGTACGCCGAGAGAAACTTGAGATCTTCAGCGTTGGCCCTGTGATAGAAGGCCTCGACTTTGATCGTTTGCTTATCGGGAAAATGGTTAGCCACGGGCTCCGGCGTAGTGCAGGTGAGCTTGTTGTACTCTGCGAGCAGCTCGGGATATACCTTGTGCTCGCGAATCTGCTTCGCTTCCGCCGCCGTAATGACGTCGCGCTCGACTTTCTTCTTGGTCTCGGGGTCGTCAGGGATCAGCGCTTCCTCGGTATCCGAGAAAGGTGACGTGAGTTGCACGTTGAAACCGTAGTTCTTCAAGCCGAGATCCTTGCACAGAGGCACGAGTAGGTTGTTGTAGATGCGCGCGGCGTGATTGAACTTCTCATTGAAGTCGATATAGAGGATCGGAGCGCCCTCGATGGGCTTTCCGGTCTTCGGGTGAATATTGCTGCGCGTCTCAATTACGCTGTTTTCCTTAGGAAACAGCCGGCGCGCGTCTTGTCCATCCTTCACCAGAGGCCTGATGAGGTCGACACTCGAGAACATCGGGAAGTTGATATACAGGCCGCGATTCGCTTTGGTCACGCCGCTGTACTGCTCCGGGTCCATAGCGCGGAGCAAACTGAGCTTCTCTTGAATCGTGGTCGAATCATCGTACACAGCCTTCATATTGAAGGGGTATCGAGGCAGTCCCTCAGCGCGCTTATCCATGCGTTCCGTGAGATAAGCGTTGCCGGGGCGAAGATCGCTTCCCTTTTTCTTTTCCGCTTCGTTCATCTGGGCCGCGGTTTCGCGGTCTTCCTTCGTCAGAAGATCTCCTTCGATAGGCACAATATAGCAAATATCGCTGGGGTCAATGTCTGTGATGACGGTTTCGTCCTTAATCTCGTGGTCCAACGAAAGAGCATCACTCGAAATCAAAGCCATTTTTGTCGGTCGTTTGAAAGCTGTTCTCTAGGTATCAAACCTATAATACAAAATTCAATTTTTTTAAATCACAATAATATACGCTTATCTTTAACATGAGTACGTTATTGGCTATCATTATTGTGCTTTTCGTGATATGGCTGATTTCGGCAAAAAATGACGAATGCCCGTCGAAGAAGGAAGGGTTCGGCGTCGAAAAGCGGCCGTTCAATTACGGCAATGAGTACAATTTGGTCAATCCCTTTGATGAAATGGACTATATTACACCGGCATTTTATCGCTATTAGCGCAGCTTTAGCGAGCAAAGGGCTGATCGACAATGCGGATAATGTCGCCATACTCATAACCGTCCTGCAACTGTCGAAGATTCGAGATATACATCAGGTGATGTAAGATACTCTTTCTGTAATATTCAAATGGTAAGAGCCCCATTGCGATCAATGCGAGAAAAAGAATCTGGCCGCAGTTTGTTTTTTTGGAACACGGCTTTCCAAACAAACATGCGAAGCCGGATCGCACAACCGCTTTGTCGTAATACATGTTGTCGACGGCGAAACGAATAAACTTTAAAAGCAAAACCAAGTGTTCATCGGTAAGTTTCTTGTTGAGATGTCGGACATAGCAGTAGCCGCGGTACTTCGAAACGCGTTCATACAGCGGCGTCAAAAAGATGCCCGCGGGATTGTGATGCGGCAGTAGATTCATACCCGTCGGATTGTTTGCTTCAAACATATGCGGCACGCCATCTATGTGCACAACCATACCGATATGGCTGAAGTACGATCCGTGAACGAGCACATTGAGATTGTCGCACGCTTTGAACAATATCAGATCGCCGTCGCGTATGTTCGGCACGATGTCGCGATACTGAATCGACTCACATTTGAGCAGCCGATACTGCATCACATATACGTACAATATGATCATGACGAGCAAAACACATATCGATGTTACGACCGCAGCGTATGTACTGACGGGCATAGCGAAAACGACTTTGTCGTTTTGAATAACACACTGCAATGTTCTGAAAAACGACTTTGTCGTTTTTAAAATCCCATATATATAGTGTGCAGTATATAGAAAGTAAAAAACGACTGTGTCGTTTTTTCATAACGGTACACCGTTTTTTCATAACGATCATGGTCACCCTACTAACGCCTGATCAGATCGTTAAGCAAAGATGGATGACGGACATTGAGAAAAAGCGCATCACGAACGCACCGAGCATCGAATATATTACGGACTTTATCGCGGCGAGATACTCTGCGACGAATGCGCCTCCAAAAATCGCGCCGAAGTCAATGGGACACCGCGTCGTTATTCTGAACAGCGCCACGGGCAGCGGCAAATCGACAGTGGTGCCAGTGGCACTTTATCGAAAATTTCTGAAAGACAGCAAGAAAACCCTCGTGATCACGCAGCCGCGTCGCTTGACAACGATGGACATTCCCTATCAGATCGCGCATTATAACACGGATATCAAAATCGGCAAGCAAATCGGATATCAAACAGGTACACTTTCAAACCGCCCAATACGAGGCATTCTTTTTGCGACAGTCGGTGTGTTGTTGCAGATTCTCAAGAATAGCACCGACGAAGAGATTATGTCGAAATACGCGTTCTTCATCATCGACGAAGCCCATGAAAGATCGGCTGACCAAGACTTAGCACTGTATTACGTCAAGAAGTTCCTCGAAAAGAACTGGCATCTACCAAAATGTCCGCTGCTCATTCTCATGTCGGGCACAATCGCGCCGGCAATTTTCATGAAATATTTCGGCGTTCCAAAGAATAACTACATTCAAGTGACGGGATTCAGCTACCCGATAACAGAACATTTCTCAAAATACGATGTCAACGACTACCTCGCGTACGCATGCTACACTATCCAGAGCATTCACACGACGACGCCGAGCGCAAGAGACGAGAATAAGTTCGCGGACATTCTTGTGTTTCTTCAAGGCCGCGCACAAATCAACAAGCTCGTCGAGATGATCGACAGAATGAATTACGACATTTTTCGCAAAGGCAAAGAGTATGCGCAGACCGCACTCGAGTCAAAAAACATCGCCGACTTCTGGGTGAAAGGCGGCGCCGACAAAAAGGACACTTTGCCGTCGTACATTTTGGCTATTCCGCTGATGGGAGAGCATATTCGGCAAGGATCCGTTGAATATATGAACTTGTTTTCGCGGATTGACAATGTCGAAGTCGAGATTCGCGACGAAAATGGCGCCGTTGTTGCGACGGCATCGCCGACGCGCCGCGTTGTATGCGCGACAAACAGCGCGGAAACAGGTCTGACTATCGATACACTTGGATATTGCATTGACAGCGGCTGGCTGCAAGATGTGCAGTTTAGTCCGGTATATGGTGTGAGCGGCCTTATCGAGCGGAATGTCTCGCGCGCAAACAGCATTCAACGCAGAGGACGTGTCGGTAGAAAAGCGCCCGGCAACTTCTATGCGTGCTACTCTCAAAAAACATTCGAAAAGTTGCCAGCGTTTAACCAAAGCGAGATTATTCGCGAAGATATTTCGACACTGCTCCTCAGCATCATCTGCGCGGACGCAGAGTCATCGCTGGAAGAACTCACGAAGTCAGAATACGAAAACATAGTCAAAGACGCAGGCGCAAGCGCCAGTGGCACAACACACTTCGCGACGTTTCTGGAGTTCTCGCAAAAGTGGTATCTGCTGAAAAACACGAATGAGGTCGCGATCGATCTCATCGATTTGCCGCAATATCCATCCGCCGACAGCATCAAGTGTGCGCTTGAGCGGCTACATTGTCTCGGTTTTATCGATAGAAAATTGGCGCCGACAATGTTCGGATACTATGCAAATAGATTCCGCCGACTTAAGCTTGAGCAGATACGCGTGATTTTCGCGGGGTATCACACGGGCGCGTCGGTGCTCGACCTGATTACGCTGATCGCGATGATGACTTCCGGCGTAATTGCGGACCGCCGCCGATATAAGTTGCGCGATCCGCTGATGGTCGGTGAGGAAAAAGTCGCCGCATTTCACAACGCAATCCGCGACGAAAACATCGACTTGCTGTTTGTGTACAGCGAATTTCTCGGCCGCATCGATAAGATCGTCAAATACATCGAGAAAGGCAAGAAGATTCCCTTCGGCTTCATTGAGGAATGGTGCAATGAAAACTCGCTTTCATACTCAAACATTCTGCAAGCCGTGTCGCTGCGAGACGAAATCATCGAAGATATGCTGAGCGCTAACCTCGATCCGTTCTATTCGTCTCTTGATGCACGCCCCGGAACATTCAATCTCGTTAAGTTGATGCAGCGCGATATGACATCGGCACTTGACGAAATCAAAAAAATAAAGAAGTGCATCTACGAGGGCTATCGGTTTAACCTATGCGTATACGACAATACCGGTGGCGCGACTAAATATGTCAACGCATCAAACGGAATCCCTGTTGTTGTCAAGACGAAACTCGTCAAAGACGCGCCGCAATACATAGTCGCTTCCGACATTATGCTCGCGAAGAACATGTCGGATCCGTTCATATATGACTTTTACGGCAACGGTATCACTGTTCTCGATGGATTTGTCGATGTCGACGAGACTTTTCTTAAGTCGGTTTGAATTCCAAAAAAAGATATCTCCTAAAGGGGCTGCGCCCCTTTAAAACCCTGCTCCAATTCTATTCCCTGAAGGGACCACGTTCCTTTATTTTTTGTAGCGCCGCGCCTTATTCAGTCCAAGAAGGTCTCTTCGGCTGAGCCGCGGTGTGCTGCTGCGCGTAATCAAAGAACGCTTTCAACATAAGTTGCTGTTCTGCGCTCAGTGTCGGCGGTGTCGCCGCTGGCGTCGCCGCTGCCGCGGGCGGTAATGATTCTACTGCCGGCGTCTTAAGATCTTCAAATGAAGGGAGTGTCGGCGGCGACAATACAGGCGAATAAACCAACGGCGAGAGCGGTGACGGCGGAGTACGTAGCCGCGGCGGCGAATCATCCGCAGCCGGAAGTGTCAGCGGCGAGAGTGAACGCGGTCGCGGTTCTTCCAGCGGCTGCAGCGGCCCATACAACGGCACGATTTTCTTTTCTGTTTCTTCGGCCGCCGACGCAATTGACAGCGCCGCCGATGCGGCCTCAACGCTTTCCTCATATGTGGCGATGTTGTCGGCGCGATGTCGCGTCAGCAAACCCATTCTCTTTTTGTACTCTTCATATTCCGGCGCTAGTATCGCGACGCCGTGCCGATAAATGTCGAGCAGCATGGCGCGCTGCGACCAGTTAGTGAGCATCACGAGAAACGGCTTATTGTCCTCGAGAACGTCAAATATTTTCGAAATCAAATCGGACTTTCGAAGTTCGCGAATGATAATGGCGGGATCCACATCGCCGACATCAAATGTTTTTGTGCGCAAGTCAAGATTCGCGCCCACGAACACAACATGAGTTCGATACGCAGGCTCAGTTGCGCTGCCAAAATCCGATGAATCATATCCGGGTTCAGGCACAATGCAGCACAAACTGAACATCATAACATTTTTGTCCTGCGAATGTACCGAAATTCTGAATGCGATTCTGCAAAGCGCCCGCACTTCTCTGCAAACGAACTTAGTCTTGTCGAGCCTCAACACTTCTTTTTCATCGAGAACATTGCCAGTTCGGTCGTTATAATAGTAGACTCTCTCTGTGCCGGCGTATTTGAAGCATTTGATTGACATTTTTCATGATAGAAGAAATACTTTCAAATTTTTAAGGTATCGATACCGGCGCAAAATAGCTCCACACGGAGCACTCGCCTTATCTTTAAATAGGTTCCTTGTATGTGTCGTCAAAAAACGGACTGTATGTGATGTCGAGATGGCAGTAATTGACGGGATTTCGCGCATAATCGACGGGCGTATATGTGCCGGTGTCATTTGCGTCCTGCAGGAGCAGCTTGAAATTAGTCCAAAAAGTGTCATCGTGGCCATAGTCTTCCATCGATAAATGCGCGAGTTCGTGCAGCACGACATATTGCAGCAGCGAAAAGTTATGAAGTTTATTGTGCCCGGATGTCTTCTCGCGCAAGCAAACCGCAAATACACGGCCTTTGTCCTCGACGTATGATGTGTTGACGGCGTCTTTTGGATTGTTTTCGAGAAGTGCGTCGACGTTGTAATTGTGAAGTAACAGCTGCACCATTCGCCGCCGATACGGAGTACCCTCGCCGCGCCAAATATACTTGCCACGCAGATATCGCAAGTACTCAATGATGAACTTGTTGATCTCCGCGAGATACTCGGAGGCCTTTTCTTTGTCATCAAATTGCTCTATAACCTCATAACATCTGCCGTCGATGCTATTGCAAACGGGCTTCCGCGCGAACATACCCTCGATTTTGTCGCGGTTCTCATAGAGAAAAAATATGATTAGAATAATCAAAAACACTAGCGCGCTGTCGCGCCCGGTCATCAATGCGGTATGTATAGGCAAAGAAATTTTCATCGTGATTTTATTTTTTCATGAAGTCGATGAAGGCATCGTGGATACTTCTGTCCTCAATCGCGATGTGAATCTTCGCGAAGAACGTTGTGTACTTTCGCATAACATCGCAAAACAACTGAATCGTGTAGTACGTCGGGTACCAAAACGCATCGAGACAGTGGTCGTCAATAATGATTTCAGTGTAACCGAAGAAGATGCACGCCTTGAACATCGCCTCGACATGGTTCTTGTACATATTGGGGCTCGCCAACATCGTCGAATTTTCGCGTAGGCGGGGGTCATATTCGCTTGTTGACTGATCGACGAGCGATGTTTTCGGGCGAAAAGCAACATTCGACACGATCACCGGCATGCTGTATTTGTCGGCGAGGTCTTCGAAAACATTATAGGAGCCGTTCGTAAGGACTTTTCGGAACACAAAGACATACGGAATGTGAAACACGAACGTACTTTTGATCGGATAAACGAAGTAAAGGCGATTAATCGGGATGTTGTAAGTGCTCGTGTGGTACAGCGCCGTCTCGTTCGTGACGATGCCTTGGTCGGAATTTCCGCCGCCGACCATCGACGAAGCGCTGCATACGAGTGCGAATTTCTTCTTTTCATGCGCCAGTTGCTGCGACACTTGCATATAATTTTTGTGATGAAAGGTAATTTTGCATTCTTGGTGTTGCTGATTCCATAGACATCTGTGTTCGACGCCCGGCAATATATCCTCGTAATTCTGAAAAACAGTCGTTGTGATCTTGCTGTCGGGCGTCAATTTGATCATGTCGCCGTCGACAACGTCGACTTGCGACACTTTTTCGCGCGCACGTTTGTTTTCACAGATCAGATCGCAGCTCTTTTTGACGATGCGCCAATGTGTCTGCAGCTCATTTCGTCGCGCAAACTCCTTGTCTTTGATCGGCGGCGGCAGCGGCGGCCGCTCCTGCGCAAGGATCGACAGCTCTATTTCGGTCTCGAGATTCGATTTAAACATTTGCTTGCATTGTTGCACTACTTCGTTGTTGCCGCTGTCCG
>JACCDN010474094.1_pt1 | contig 12226 bp, 8 predicted proteins | sample 7441691 | NCBI WGS metagenome assembly JACCDN01 (sample SAMN15323439, study PRJNA562643) | freshwater metagenome | isolation source: river surface water | place: USA:Blue River Watershed | collected 2017-08-16 | reverse complement strand
TCACTATAAATGGTTTGTAAATGAAACAGGGGAGGAAATTAGTCCCGACCCACAACCAGCACGGCGGAGTAGTATTGTTGAACTAGCTCAAGGGACGATAGCTAAACTATCTACTACACCAATTGAGATCTTCCAAGCAGCTTCTATGACTTCAACGACAACAACCCCGTTATTCGCTGTAGTAATCTCATCTTCTAAGCATAATTCATTGGAAACACTTTCTCCAGAACAGGTCAAAGCGGTAGTTTCTCTTGATCATTCGGAAATTGAAATGTTAAAAGCAGGTGTGTCTGATCCAGAAGCTGATGAATTAATTAGACGGGGTAAGTCCCCGTCAGATGTTGCAGCACTAAGGAGTTTATCCGTAGAGCAAGTAAAAGCAATCACCAAATTTATACCTGCAGTGGAGGATGCCGTGCAAAAAGCAAGTACAGCTGATGGTTCGTCTCCTAAAATTTATGTTGTTAAAAAAGCTTCCAAAAGTAGCTTTAAGGGTGATCCCACGAGTGACAGTTATGTAAAAACTCTTAGTAAGAACCAGAAGGAAGAACTATACCAACAGACTCTGGAGAATATTAGCAATAATATGATTGCCGGCGGTGGCGGTGTAAATGGCGGGGGTGGGACGCCTCCTGATCCAATAGAAGAAATAAAAGGACAAAAACCAGTTGATTTTAAAGAAAATAAATTTGAGATTTATGATGAATTAATGCTGATTGCTACTGATCCAACTAATTCAAGAATCAGCGAGTTAATTACCCCGCTTCATGGAAATTTTTATGGTATTGCTGCCGGTGAGGATGGAATAAACGCAAAGCAAAAAAGTGTATGGGTTAGAGGCCTTTACGGTTTTATTAATCAAGGGCAGGAATTAGAGCAAATGGGTTTTAAGGGACATAACCACGGCGGTACGGTAGGTGTGGATGCTAATATTACTGAAGATAGTCTCATTGGTATTTCATATACTCGGATGTTTGCTAATTTTAAATATAAAATTGGTCCCGGAAATAAAGCCACCACTACTAGTGATGTTTTTTCCTTATATGGAATTAGTGAATTAACTAATGATTTTATCCTGCAAGGGCTTGCTTCGGTCGGCAAGATCCAAGTGAAACAGCAAACACAAAGAAAAATTGATATTAACAGATTTAGGACAGTTTACGGCAGTTTCGATGTAGATTCTTATAGCGCAGAAGCTGTCCTGAACTATAAGGTTCCCAATCTGCAAAAATACTACCTCATGCCTAACATTGGGCTACGTTTTAGCAAAAGTTATGATGAAGGTTATGAGGAAACAAATGCCGGATTATTTAATAGGAAAACTTCTCCTACCAGCTATACTAGCTGGCTACTGCTAGCGGGAATAAAAGCAGGAGTAAATTATAATTTGTCAGAAAATTTTTCTCTTACTCCCGGGGTGCATACTCAAGTAGGTAAGTATATAAATAGTAAGGCCAATGATAATCAAGTAGCTAGGGTACTAGAGGCGGTTATTGCTAATGTTCCGGTTAAATCCCGCGGTACTGCTTATAATATAGGATCTACTTTAAAGATAGATTATAAGAATAAGGCAGAAATTCTTTTTTCATATAATGCCCATTTGATCGGCAAATATCGTAGCCATCAAGGTTCTTTAAGCTTTAAATATTTTTTCTAACCGGATCGATGGATTATTATTATATTCATCCGGAAAAAAACGATAGTAAGCTTGAATTAATAGTATAGAACCCCTTAAATCAGATTGCCTATTCTATAGGCAATCTTTGTAAGCAATATTAAGATGCCTAGTTTATTAGTTAATCCACAAACTTACCCCCAAAAATGGGGATAAGTTTTTTAATTGTAACCCATCAGGCTCTTGTAAAACTTTAACAGGATTCCGTATTATCAGTAATATCAGAGACTTCGCCGGCGGCGTTAACAGACGGATCATGTTGTTCGGAAACCGATTCTCCTTTTCATAACCTCCATTGATTTTACATATTTTGATTAATATCTAGGTAGTATAAGAAATCTACTGACTTAGTAGATATTTTCCTACCTTTAGTACAGTGATACAAATAAATTAATACTATAAGTAAATTGTATACCATCTAAATTTGTAAAGAAATCAAAATTTATATCACGTATGGATTCTTTTAATATTCTAGGATTGATACTACAAAACCCTAGTTGATTTACTAAAAGCTTGACGAATTGTTTGTATTTAACCACAATAAGATCAGGGTGTTTATAATAATGTCTGACTTTACTGATCGCTAAAGTTAGTTTTTGTGCAAAGTTAATTTAATCATAAATATTGTTAGTGAAAATCATAAAGCTGCTATTATCATCCGATTAATAGTAGAATGGTAAAAACAACTGCCCTAAATGAAGAGTAAAATATTAATTTAAAAAAACGAGTAATTAAATTATATGGTTGTAGCTATAAATTAAATTGGGAAAATAAAAGGAGTTAAACCTAAAGAGCTTAACCCCAAGAACACTTAAGTATGAATTAAACTAAGCTGGCAAGCACGTTTTAAAAACAATAATTAAGTATTTTATTCATACTAACATTCTTGGTTAAGAAGTCAATGTTTAACTCCTTAATTAAGGAGTTATTATGCAATATGTAGAAAAATTACCTGCCCCCACTAAGGGAGAGACACGTAGGAATTCAAACCAAGAATTATTATCTTCTAATAAGAAAAAAAATTTATTTTCATTTTTTAACCTAGTTACAAGTAAATCCTATATACCGGTTAGTAACTGTATTTTTGAGCATATTTTAACTAACGTTTCTTTATCTCCTTTAGAAAAATTGTATTATTTTTTTGTCGATAGTTTAGCTACAATTAATGCTAATTCAGGAAAAAAAAGAGCTGCTGCCTTACCTAGCGAAAGATGGGCCACAAAACTTAGGTGTTCTAGAGCCCAAATATTTTCAATGCAGAAAAGTTTGGAGAAAAAGGGGTATTTTGTAATTATAAAGACCAAAAATAGCTGTGGTCAAAATAAAAGGAATATGATTATTCCTGCCATTCCGGATCCTATATTTGAGGAATTAAGCAAATCACCCAGTAAGCGCGGGGAACATCTTCCTTATGATCCATCAGTTGAATCAAAAAGGGATTATTTGGCTAGAACAAAATTATTCGTTAAGCTTAATTATAAATTACTTTATGCTATTACTGCAAGTGATGAGCTAAATTCGTTCCAGAAAGTAATATGGCTGGACTTTTATATGAAATGTTACAAAAATAGTAGTGTTTTATTAAAAAACATTGAGAAGAAGGATACGGATTTTTCATTTATTTCCTCTTATAAAGAGCTAGCTAATAGATATTGCTGCAATCAAAAACATTTATCTCGGTCTATAAAGTCTTTAGAAAAATTTGGTTTTGTTAACTCAAAGCGTTTTTATCTGAAAAAAGGATCTGCCGATCAAGATAGGCAGGATAAATGTTTATGGAAAATAAGCTTAAAACTATCAAAAAATAGCCGTGTATTGATGTCTCAAGCAATAGATCGAGCAAGCTTTAAGGCGGAAAAACTTGCTAAACAAAGCGGAACTTTTTCTGACCCTTACGTCGCTAAATTTAGTCTATTATTAAATAAAGGCTTTCAAACAGAGAATGTAAAAATTAGATCTACAATAAAAATCCCGATAACAAAAGTAGTTCAAGCAAATTGCATTGGAGACAAAGAAAATAGCAGAAATAATCCAAATCAAATTAAAGAAAATAAGAAATTAAAAGATTTTTATCCATTAACCGAAGAAGATTGTAAAACCCTCCAATCTCTCTCAAAAAGAAGATTTTCATTAAATAGCATGAATGAAATATTGCTTGATATGTCGAAACGCTTAACTGATCACTATTTTAAAAGCAAACAAGCATTTTTAAGCTATATGGGTAAGGCTTTTGCTTATGAACTGCGAGATGCGGTAAAAATAAGTAATAATGGTTTTAGAATCAAAAATAATTTAACATCCGAGGAAATAAACCATCGAGAAAGAGAAAAATACCTTGCTGAAATAGAAAATAATCCCGGTAATTCTCCTGATTTGCAACTAAAGAGAAAACTTGCTGCTGTTTTAAATCCAGCTCAGTCCTATGATCTGTTAAAAGCTTATAATTACATTACTATAGTAGGAAAAACGGCTTATCTTTATCTTAATAAACATATTAAATTATCAGAACTAGATAGAAAAATAATTTTAAAACAAGTGCAGGGACTATATGAAAATGTTAATTTGGTTAATGATTATTTTGAATTTATCGAAATGCTGGAAATAGTTACGAATGACGCTGCGGTTAATACTGAATTAAATCAGCAAACGGCACCAATATTACCTCTTAACAACTGGAATCATATCTGCTCTAAGCTAATAGATATTTGATAGTAAACATAGATTGTAACTGATTTAATAAATTAGAAGTGAAGAAAATGAGAAAAAATTACTTTTTATTTATAGGAAAGCAATTATTTAGTTGAACTAAAGATTTAACAGTATTAACTTAGTAGTATCATAGGTAGTAAAATTACCTAGTTTTGGATAAAAAGTAAGTTAATTAATTAGTTAAACTTAATATTTAATGGAGGTATAGTTATGTCAATAAACAGATTAGGATTAATACTAATAGTGCCGCTTCTAATGAGCGGGTGTGTTGTAAAGAAAAAACCGGTCGTTTCTACATATGTTGTTACTACGCCAGATAGAGTTACCGTACTGCGCAACAATTTTGAAAAAAATGTCGGTAATAAGATTTATTATGGTTTTAACAGTTATGTTCTTTCTGAAGAAGCGAAGAGTCACCTCAGAAGGCAAGCCGAATGGTTATTAACGCACCCAAGCGTTACTATTAATATAGATGGGCATTGTGATAAAACTGGGGATAAAAACTATAATTTAGCTTTAGGTCTAAAAAGAGCAGAGGCAGCAAAAAAATTCCTGGTAGAGCATGGGGTTGATGCTTCCCGCATAACAGTTAGCTCAACCGGTAAAGATTGGCAGGATGGTATAAGCTACAACGAGTCATGGCAAGGCAGGTTTGTTACTGTAATCATCTTAAGTGCCTAATATAACTTATAGCTAAAGAACTTAATAATATCTAGAGTCTACCATAAGAGAACTTTAAGGGGGTATTAACTATGAATACTCCCTTATCATACTTAATTTCTAAAATCCTTATAAAATCTACGATTTTAACTTATTATGTATATGCAAGGTAGGATACCTATAATGATGCAGTTCCTAAAACTGAATTTTATAATAAACATTTGATAATTAATAAAGATGATACTAGCCAAGACAATAATAGAAATCTAGGAACAGCTATTAAAGAAATCCGCTGGAAGCTACGCTACAATAAGTAGAAATTACTGATAAGACTTTAGTTTATGCAGCTTCATTACTAAAGAAGATTTAGAAACACCGCTATTTTAAAATTTAAAAACTAGTTTAGCCAAAGATTTACCAAAATCATCAATAATATTTTAATAAACCAGAATCTTTCTTAAATTTATTTTTTGTTTTTAAAAATTAACCTATATAGGACCGTATTTATAGCAAAAGAAGTCAAAAGGAATTAAAAATCTCGGGTCAAACATCAAAATATAAATTTCTTAAAGCTAAATTGAAGAAAATTATTAATTTTCTAGGACCTAGCTATACCTTCCTTATTCTTGCAGGCACTAAATCTTCTAAAATGTCACCCAGGTAAAAAATACGTGGTACTAAATAACGTATAGTCAATGCGGTCAGTGAGGTGGTAACTTTCAGTTAATATATTTGGCAAGGGCAAGTGCTGTTACTTTATGTGGCAGTTTTAATTTAAAAATGGAGTGATTATGAAAATATGAAAAAAATTAACATTATGGACGCAAGGTTTAAAGCAACAAATGCAAACCTTAGGCAAAAATGAACTAAATCAAAATAAAATTAAAAACTTAATATAATTTATTAAGTCAATAATTTACCGTAAGAATTATTAATTTTAAGGAGGTAAATATGAAAAATAAGGTTAAAAAAAAGATAATACTATTATTACTAGCAAGTACTAGTGCCACCCAGTTTGGGCTTCCTGTGCCTGCGAGTTTTGCCCAGGAGCAATTTTACGCCGCAGAATTGCTACCTTATTTGCGTATAGATTTTGGCCAGGCTCACTTTTTTCCGGTAAAGGGTTCTCCAAATGTAGTTGATAATAAAAAGCTGCATTCTACTTCTAATAGTATAGTTTCTGCAGGGCTCGGCCTTGGCCTAAACTTTGGGGATAAATTCCGGTCAGATATTACCTGGGTTCGTCATTTAGATCCGGTTTTAGAGAAAACTAAAGACGGTGATATAGTAAAGCGTAAGCCGTTGATAAATGCCTATTTTTTTAATTTATATTATGAAATAGCAAGTAAAGTGAGTATTTTTAATCCGTATGTAGGTGCAGGTATTGGACTTGCAAGGGTAAGTGATGATTTATCTTTATCTCTTATTAACAACAATAATAATTTATCCAGGAGTTCACAAAAAATAACCGGAAAAAATAACTTTGCTTACAGGTTTGTCCTGGGTAGCAGTTTTGATTTAAATGAAAGTATAAAATTTGACTTAGCCTATAATTATCATGATTACGGTAAAACTAAATCAACATTAGACAGTAGAAAAAATCAAATCGGGAAAACCCACTATAAAGCTCATGTAGTAAGTGTTGGTTTGAGGTTTGGGGTATAAAATTAATTAAATAAGGAGGTTCAAAATGGCTACAATGGTTGGAACACAAAAAAGTTTTACTCAGGCAATAAAGGAATTAGTAGAGCTGGATTATGATGCTCTTGGGGCATATGAATCAGCTATTAATAATCTTGAAAATCCTGAGTATAACAAAAAATTTGAAGAATTTAAATTAGATCATCAGCGTCATATCACTGAACTTAGTGCATTTCTATCAAGATGTAATGAAACTGCTCCTAGCGGTCCTGATAATATGAAAAAGGTCCTAGTAAAGGGAAAAGTGGAATTAGCTTCGCTCTTCGGAGACCAAAATATTTTAAGTGCTATGTTAAGTAATGAAGAAGATACCAATACTGCTTATGAGCGGATAAATGCTAGGATAGGGGAATCTGCAGATAAAGAGATAGCTAAAATAATTGCAGACGGACTTGCTGATGAAAGGAAACATAGGGATTGGATACAAAGTAATATTACACAGCAGGAGAAACACTAATTACAATAATAAAAAAGCCCAAAATGGAAGAGAAAATAAATAATAGCAAGCTTTATGAGCTAGTATTACATTCTAAAATTGAGACTGAAAAAAATAGGGATGAGATTAATAAATATTATACATCTTTATTTACTGCTCTCGTGTCACTTGCGCCGTTTTTAGACAAATTTACGTCTTCTGTGAATTTTATGGAGAAGTATAATATAAAATATGCATTATTATTACTCTCTTCTCTTGGGCTTATACTTTCCTTTAGCTGGGAGCTTACTTTAAAGCGTATTCATACTTATCTACAAGGAACAGATGAATTACTAATAATTCTGGAAGGTCAATCAAAAATATCTTTTATTAGCTATATGGCAAAGTATTTAGATAAAACTCATGCTCCGGCTCGAGTAACAAAGCACCAGATTATAATACCTTATGCGTTTTTTATTATTTTTACCATTATTTTTGTTTATTCTATAATGTCTCTTTTGGGTTGGTAAAGGTATGAAAAATGTTGATTTTCCTTTAGAAATAGCAATTTAAATAATAGCTTAATATATTTAAGGTTAACTTAATTTTTATTAATGATATTTATAGTTGACTTTAATATTCTTTCACTGTTATTCTTAAAAAAGTAATTAAAATTAATAAACACATATATTAGGAGGAAAAAAATGGAAAATAGTTTTTTTGGGGAAGATAATAATGAAGATGTAGAAGGCATTAAAAAAGATATCCAAAGCCTTGTTCACCGTTTAGGAAACTTGAAAGATCAGTCTGCCGTTGCTCTAACCGAGCAAGTAGAAAACCTATCTTCAGCAATAGGAGATTTAAAGGAGAAAGGAGTAGAAATAGGGAGAGACAATATGGCAGTAATGTATACCGCTACCCGTAAGAATCCTCTAAAAATGCTAACTTGCGCTTTTGGATTAGGAATTATTGCTTGCTGCCTGTTTAAAAGAAAAAGTTAAGAAAAATGTTAAAGGCTCTATTATCAGAGGTATTAGACTACTATCTTAAGCCTAAAGTAGAAAAAACTGCAGCTATATACCTAAGCTATATTTCTGCAGGTCTTGGCTTACTCCTACTTATTATTACTAATTTTGCTTATTTTTATTTAACACATCATACAATTTTCTGGCTGATTGTTAGTACCACCTGCTGCTTTATTATTTCTGCTATAATTTATAGTATAGCTTATTATATAAAGCAGCACAGCCGTCATAAACTGCAGCAATCTTTACCGATAGCTAGCTCTTTAGTAGAAAATATGCTAGAAAAAATTCTTATAGTTATTAAAAACAAACCTCTAACTACTTATAAATATGTTGCTGCCTTTACTTTGGTGTTAACTACAGGTGCGCTTGTTATATACCGATATGCAAAAAAATCAGAAACTAGCAAGAAATCCAATTAATTATTTAAATTTTTCTCAAAATATTTTTAAATTTGTCTAAGGCTATATGGCAATAGCTTTATTTTTACCTTTTTTGTTTTAAAAATATTACTAGTAATTTACTGGTAAATTACTAGTAATATTGCAACAAATAATATAAATTTAATTTTTGCATACCCAATTACCCTAGAAATTGGTTTAGTGTAAATGTACCCTATTTGTTGTATATGGATTAAAAAATCTAAAATTTGTGGGGTAATAGATGCATTTAGGCGAGAATGAAGAAGCGTTGTCTATCCTAGAATTAGGCCTTTGCCTAATCCATGCTTATCAGAAATTAAAATTTTATTTAGAAGAAGCGGAAAAAATTTCTAGTGGAGTTAAATTGAATATAAATGAGATAGTTATTCTTCATATAATCAGGATCCAAAAAAAGCCGAAGTCAGTTACCGTTATCAATTTACTCGCCGATTTTTACGATGAGTATACTATAGCCTACACTATAAAAAAATTGATCAAATTCAAATTGATAAAAAAATTATCTTCTAAAGAAGAAAACAATGGTACCAGTTATCAAATCACCGAAGAAGGTATTAAGCATACCGATGCTTATACTGTTTTACGGCGGAAAACGCTATTTTCAGCTTTTGCAGAAGATAAGGAAATTAATATAAAAGAGCTAACTAATCAGCTTAAATGTTTAATACGGATATATACAAAAAGTTTCCAAAATTTGATTTTTAAAGGTTAAATGTACTTTCCGAAAATAGACTTAATCAACGGTGTATATTTTACCCAAAGGGAAATAGAAGTCATTTCGTGTATTCTAAATGTACGCGGAGTAAAAAAGATTGCTGCTGTCCTATCTATTTCCCCGCGGACGGTTGAAGGGCATATACAAAATATTATGCTTAAACTCTCTTGCAATTCCCAAGAGAGTGTAAAAGATTTTGTAGAAAAGTCAGAGCAAATTTTACAAATTAATCAATATTACCTCGATCTCTTAATTACTAGCTTTTTCAAGCAACAATTAAAAGGAGTAGTACCGTTACTTAAAAAAAAGAAAGTAACGTGTATTGTCCATTATCAAAAAAATGACGTCCTCGATTATATAATTAAATGCTTGGGATTTGCAAATGTTAACGTTATTCTTAATCAGAATAATGAATTAAACGATACGGAAATACCGGTTATTTTATTTGATGCAAATGAAGCAGATCTTAAGGAGTATGAAGGATATAAAAGTCTCATCCTTGTATGTAGAGAACAAAGCCTTAATGCCGATAATTTGGGAAGCTTTACTTCGATAAATTTTATTGATTGCCACAAAGCAGAGGACATCCCTACAGGAGTATTTAATATATTAAAGATATTAGCTCCTGATATTGACTTATCTAAGCCTATAACAGAATTTAATAGATTATATAATAATATACTGAATTTAGGTAATACTAGTATTGCAGGGACGCAAATAACTATAGAGGATGTTAACCCGCAGAAAATTAATACCGATGTAGGTTTTTTTAGTAAGAAGAGATGGATATTATTGTTTATATCTATTTGTGTAATAACTGCTCTAGTTGCTATTTCGTTTTTATTCAAGGGCTCGCCGTATCCATTAAACCCGGCAAAAGAAATTATACAACCGCAGGTAGCTTCCAATTTCTCACTTTTACATAGAACCGTTCTGCTAGAACGCCCTGAACTACTTACAAAAATTGGAAACGCCTTCACAGGTAATGACCCAATTGAGACTGTAGTACTTGTCGGTAACGCCGGTGCAGGTAAAACAACCATTGCTCGTCAGTATGTTACAGGGCAACCAGCCTCGGTTTTATGGGAAATAAATGCGGAAACTAAAGAAAGTCTAATATCTTCAATTGAGCAATTACTTTATGCTTTATGCGATTCCGGTAGAGTCCGGGAAAAGTTAACTAAGATAATAGAGATAAAGGACTCGGAGCAGCGAGAAAAGCAGCTGATTATGCTATTAGAGCAGAAATTAAAACAGTATCCTAATTGGTTCCTTATTTATGATAATGTAGAAACTTTTAAATCAATTCAACCTTATTTCCCTTGTAATGCAAAAGCCTGGGGGAACGGTAGAGTAATAATTACTACTAAGGATATTAATATTAAAAATAATAACCACATAAAAAATAGTAATATAATTGAAATAGAAGAACTCTCAAAAAGTGAAAAATACGATCTCTTTTCAAAAATTGTAGAAAGAGGAGAAGTAGATAAAGAACTCTTTGCTGATAAAATAGCTCTGGAAAACTTTTTGGAAGAAATACCATCTTTTCCTTTAGATGTATCTGTGGCTGCTTATTACTTAAAGGAAACCGGCATGCCGTACGATAAGTATCTAGAAAAAATTACTTCGCCAAATATTGAGTTTACAGCTTTGGAGGAAAATATTCTAGAAAGTACAAATTATTATTCTAAAACTCGTTACAGTATTATAACCTTATCGATTAAACGGATAATAGCTGCCAATCCTGACTTTAAAGATTTACTATTTTTTGTTTCTTTACTTAATTCTCAAAAAATCCCTAAAGAATTACTATTGATTTATAAAGGAGAAATAATAGTTAATAGTTTTATAGCCGAACTTAAAAAACATTCTTTTATTTCTACTAACTTACCCGTTGAGATAGATAATCATGACTATTTCCTTACATTTTCTATGCATCGTAGTACTCAGACAATTATTCTGGCATACTTAACAGGTTTAATAAATCTAGAAAGCCAAAAAAACTTATTAAAATCAATCATTAATCCTTTGGAAAACTACATTTCTAGATTAGCCGAGGCTGAAGAAACTTTAAAACTTAAAGCTTTACAAAGTAACTGTGAAGCAATTCTAGCCCGTGGCCGTAACATTATGGACGGAGAAACAAGAACCTCTCTTGATACTTCTCTTGGAGTCGTATCTTACTATATAGGGGACGATCTAAGAGCAAAAGAAATCTTGGAATCTAATTTACACAATCTACAAATTTACAATCACAACGGTATGACTAAGTCAGCCTGGGCATTATTGCATCTGGGTTCTGCTTATCGAAAACTCGGGAATTATGATAAGGCTATAGAATTTCTTACCCAAAGCATTAGCCTTTATAAAACAGCAGCTGAAAATAATCCGGATATAGGAAAAGCTTTAATGACCCTTGGTAATGTTCATAGGTCAAAAGGGAACTTCTTGCAGGCTAAAATAGCATTACAAGAAGGTATAAACGTATATAAAACCCAGCCTGTTGTAAACCATGCAGGTATTGCTAAAGGCTTACTATACTTAGGAGTAATATATAGAGAAGAAAGTGATTATAATAAGGCTCAAGTCTTACTTGAGGAAAGCCTTGAAACCTATAAAACATACCACTACCCTTATTACAGTTCATTGCATGCAAGAATATTAACTCATCTGGGAATCTTACATTTAAGGCTTGGTGATTATAAAATAGCCCAGGATTTTTTACAAAAAGGCATAGACATATATAAGAAAATTCGTTTTGAAAATCATCTTGATATAGATATGAGTATATTAAATCTTGGCGAAGTTTACGGTGAACAGGGAGATTATGATAGGGCTAAAGAATTTGTTAATAAGGCTATTGCAAATTATGAAATGCACTAT
>JACCDN010324539.1_pt1 | contig 12226 bp, 10 predicted proteins | sample 7441691 | NCBI WGS metagenome assembly JACCDN01 (sample SAMN15323439, study PRJNA562643) | freshwater metagenome | isolation source: river surface water | place: USA:Blue River Watershed | collected 2017-08-16 | reverse complement strand
TCATGTCATCAACGGTGCAGACAAAATTGTCGCCGACGTCGATGCAATGTCACAGGCTGGTGGTTGGTTTGGCGCAATTGTTGGTGAACCACTTGAATCAACTTTGAGTTGGGCGGGTGCACTTGTTCTTCTTCTTGCAGTTGGTCTTGCGGGTGCAATGTTGATAACCGACACCACTGTTCCTGAATTAATCGCAATTGTTCGCCAATGGTCAAACAAAGCCGGCGGTAAAGCTGCGTCTGCTGCACGTACTGCAACAACCAACCGTGACCGCGGTTCATATGACGATCTTGTTGAAGTGCCTGGCGAAGAGAATCGTCCGCGCCCATCGAAGAAGCCAAGCATTTACGATGCTGCAGACGATGAAGATCTCGCACCGCAAAAAGAAAAGCCTGCTCGTAAACCACGGGTGACACCAACCGAGGCAAAGACGCCAGAGTTTGTTGGCAAGCCAGGAACAAAGTCAAAGAACAGCGACGATGAGTCGTCTGCACCAGCCGTGTCGTCAACGCCAGGTTCATGGACGCTGCCACCAACCGATGTTTTGGGTCTTACTGAAACATTCCAAGTAGATAAAGCACGCGTTGCAGAACGTGGTCGCCTTCTTGAAGAATCGCTTGCATCACACGGCGTGGAAACTCGCCTTGTGGGAATGACTGTTGGTCCCACAGTCACCCGCTTTGAACTTGAACTTGGTTCTGGTGTGAAGGTTGCCAAGGTCACCAGTTTGAACCGTGACATCGCGTATTCAATGGCCGCAACAGACGTGCGAATCCTTGCGCCAATTCCGGGTAAGTCGGCCGTTGGTGTTGAAGTACCAAATGAATCGCGTCAGTTGGTGTCGTTGGGTGACCTCATGGTCAGTGCCGAAGCTCGCGCTGCAACGCATCCGTTAGATGTTGCTGTTGGTAAAGACATCGCCGGCCGTGCGGTGTTCGTCAACTTGGCAAGCACGCCACACATGTTGATTGCTGGTGCCACTGGCGCTGGTAAGTCAAGCGGTATCAACTCCATCTTGACCTCGTTGCTAATGCGAAGCACACCAGACCAAGTTCGCCTCATTCTCATCGACCCGAAGCAAGTGGAAATGGGTCAGTACGCCCGTTTGCCACATTTGCTCACGGCGCCCGTCACCAACCCTAAGAAAGCGGCGAATGCTCTCGGATGGGCCGTGAAGGAAATGGAACGTCGTTACGACTTGTTGGTGGAAGTGGGCTTCCGTGACATCGGCGGTTACAACGCGGCATTCGATAAGGGTGAGATCAACGATCCAAATGCTGAAGAAGGCACAAAGAAGTACGAGCGACTTCCGTTCATTGTTGTAGTGGTGGACGAATTAAACGACCTCATGATGGTTGCCGCGCGTGACGTTGAAGAATGCATCACACGTATTGCGCAAAAAGCACGCGCAGTGGGTATTCACCTCATCGTTGCAACACAGCGCCCATCGGTCAACGTGATCACGGGCGTCATCAAGGCAAACATTCCTGCACGTATGGCATTTGCTGTTAGCAGCCTCACAGACAGCCGTGTCATCTTGGACCAGCCAGGCGCTGAGAAGTTGGTTGGTAAAGGTGACATGTTGTTAATGCCTGGCAACACCAACGTTCCGCAACGTATTCAGGGTTCATGGGTCGATGAAGAAGAGGTGCGCAAAGTAGTTGCCCATTGGCGTCGTCAATCCCCAGAAGTTGTCTATGTGTCTGGCATTGAAGGTGAAGAGGGTGGCGGTTCATCTGCTGGCGGTAACGGTCCACTCTTTGGTGGGTCTGGCAGCGAAGACGATCTCATTCGCCAAGCCATCGATGTTGTTGTGCGTTCTGGCCTTGGCTCCACTTCTATGTTGCAGCGCAAGTTGAAGGTGGGCTTCGCTCGCGCCGGTCGCATCATGGACGAACTGGAAGAACGTGGAATTGTTGGTCCAGCACAAGGCTCAAAGCCACGAGATGTTCTAATGACAGTTGAGGAACTCGAAGCATCGGAGGGCTGACATGGCCGCAGTGGCACTAACACAAGTCTGTGACGGATTGTTTTTTCCAGAGGGGCCTGTGGCAATGCCAGATGGCTCGGTCATTGTCACTGAAATGTTCGGGTCGAAACTCACACGAGTTGCACCCGACGGAACCAAGTCCACTGTTGCAAACATTGTTGGGCTTCCAAACGGGTTAGCACTTGGCCCCGGCGGGTATCTCTATCTCTGCAACAACGGTGGTGCTTTCACGCCAATGGAAATGGGCGGACTTGTTTATCCAGGCGAGTTTGATCCAGATAAGTACATCGGCGGTCGCATTCAACGAGTTGACATCAACACTGGAGAAGTCATAGACCTGTACACGCATTGTGGAGACATTCCATTGCGTGCACCAAACGATTTAGTCTTCGACGAACATGGGGGCTTTTGGTTTACCGACCACGGAATTCGTCATCATCGCACTGCAGATAGAACTGGCATCTATTACGCCAAAGCAGATGGCTCATTCATTGAAGAAGTGGTATTTCCGGTGGACTCACCAAACGGCATCGGTTTGTCGCCCGATGGTAAGCGTGTCTATTGGGCCGAGACCCACACTGGTCGGGTGTATCAGCGCGAGGTGATTGCGCCGGGCAAAGTTGCGGCCATTGGCATTGAAGTTCCCACCATGCTGTGTGGCTTGCCTGGTTACCAGCTCTTCGATTCGCTCGCAGTAGATGGCGAGGGGAACATTTGCGTGGCCACGTTGGTGAATGGCGGCATCACAGTTATCTCCCCCGACGGCGAGGTTCGCGACTTTATTGAGGTAGACGATCGCATCACCACCAACATCTGTTTCGGCGGGGAAGATTTCGGTACGGCCTACATCACTGCATCCAGCACGGGCCGTCTCTTGGCCATGAAGTGGCCATACAAGGGGCTGAAACTTCACTGGCAGTAGGCTCGTCTCTGATGGGGCAACGCTTTTATATCGAGACATTGGGATGCCCTAAGAATCAGGTCGACTCAGAAAAAATCATGGGAACCCTGCTGGCCGACGGGTTGACGCCAACAGACGACCCGTCAAAGGCCGATGTTGTCGTTGTCAATACATGCGCATTCATTGAGGACGCCCGCAAAGAGAGCATTGACACCTTGTTGGCGCTAGACGACCAACGGAAGCGTTCTTCTCGTCTTGTTGTCACCGGTTGTATGGCCGAGCGTTATGGCGATGAACTTGCTGAGGCGCTACCCGAAGCAGATCAGGTTGCCGGTTTTGGTGTTCCGATTCAGTTGGGGAAGAAGCCACTGTCTGTCACCGGAGCAGTTCCAACGTTTGATTTATTGAATCTCCCGCGACCAAAGTCTTCGGCACCATGGGCTTACATAAAAATTGCAGAAGGCTGCGATCGTAATTGTGGCTTCTGTGCCATTCCATCTTTCCGCGGACCACAGCGCAGCCGCGACGTGGCATCCATTCTTACTGAAGTGGAACAAGTAGATGTGCGAGAAGTTGTTCTTGTGGCACAAGATCTGGCTAGCTACGGAAAAGATCGCCCCGACGAATTAGGTGCGGGTTCCATTGTGCAGTTGGTGCGCGATGTGTCGTCAATGGTGGATTGGGTGCGCTTGTTGTATCTCTACCCAAGCGATCTGTCGGATGAACTTATTGACGCCATTTTGGATACAGGGGTTCCGTACTTCGACTTGTCACTGCAACACGTGAGCAAAGAGCATTTGCGCCGCATGCGTCGCTGGGGAGACAAAGATCGATTCTTAGAGCGCATTGAACGAATTCGTTCCATTGCGCCAGACGCAACATTCCGAAGCAACTTCATTGTGGGTTACCCAGGAGAGACTGAAGAAGATCACGATCAGTTGTTGGACTTTGTTCGCGAAGCACAGCTTGATTGGTGTGGATTCTTTACATTCAGCCCAGAAGAGGGAACTCATGCATTGAGTCTTCCGAATCATGTTGAAGAATCTCTGATGAACGAACGCATTGCAGAGCTGCGTGAGATGCAAGATGCCATCACTGCAGAGCGGCGCGATGCGCTTCTTGGTGAAACCATCACTGTGTTGGTAGACGAACCAGGCATTGCGCGGTCATCTCGTGAAGCACCCGAGATTGACGGTGTGGTGCAAGTGCCAGAGTCTTTAGAAGTTGGACGTTTCCATTCAGTGGTTGTCGAGCAAGTGTTTGGCCCCGACCTCATTGCCGTACCAGCGGAGAACAACAATGGCCGTTGACGAAACCGCCATCGTCACATGGGCCAACATGGTCACCGTTGGTCGTGTGTTGGCCTCGCCATTTCTTTTTGCCATGATTCCAGACGAGCGCGTGGGTTCATGGGCTGCACTAATTGTGTGGGTTGTGTTGTGTGGAAGTGACGGCTTCGATGGCTATCTGGCGCGTAAGCACGGCATCACACGAAGCGGCGCGTTCTTAGACCCACTTGCAGACAAGATCCTGGTTCTTGGTGCAATGTTCACGTTGGTGAGTCGGGGAGTGTTCTGGCTGCTGCCGGTGGTCATCATCGCCGCGCGGGAAATTATCGTGAGTTTGTATCGCGTGTTTGTTGGATCTAAAGGTGTGTCTATGCCGGCCAGCAAGTTGGCAAAAGTAAAGACATTCAGCCAACAGTTGGCTGTGGGCTTCGCTTTGGCTCCCATCACCATCAATGATGCAACGTGGACGTTTGTTGTGTGTATGTGGATTGCTGTTGCGCTTACTCTTCTCAGTGCAGCGCAGTACGCGTGGCGGGCTACGGTTTCGTCTCGATGACCAGTACGTATTCAGAGAGCGATATCGCTGAGATTCAGCGCCGCACTCTGCGCACGTTGACCCTTGGGCAAATCGTTGGTTCGGCGGCGTTGGCTGCATCGGTCACGGTTGGCGCATTCGTAATTCAAGAAATCTTGGGAAGCAAAACGCCGTGGGGTGGGTTAGCAACGGCTACCACCACAACCGGTACGGCAGTTATGTCACAAGTGTTGTCGCGTTACATGATTCGCAAAGGTCGCCGACCAGGTCTACGTAACGGTTATGCGCTGGGAACAATCGGTGCACTTCTTGCAGCGGTTGGTGCAGAGCAGTTCAATCTCTTTCTCTTTCTTGTTGGTTTGTTCTTGTTTGGTAACGGACAAGCGGCGAATCTTTTGGCGCGCTATACGGCAACCGATCTTGCGTTACCTGAAGAACGTGGCCGTGCAATGTCGCGCATTGTGTTCGCATCAACTTTTGGTGCAGTATTTGCGCCGTTGCTCATTGGGCCAGCAGAAGCTGCGGGCCAGGAATGGTTTGGTTTGCACAAATACACGGGACCCTGGCTGTTGTCGGCGTGTGTTTTGTTTCTGGCCTTCTGCAATATTTCTCTTCAGCTTCGGCCCGACCCATTAGTGGTGGCTGGCGGAATTCGCGCACGTTCCGACGCAAAGTTGCCCAGCATTACAGAGGCTGTAACGGTGATTGTGTCCACCATGCGTGGTCGGCTTGCGTTGTCCAGCATGGTGATTTCTCAAGTAGCAATGGTGGCGGTCATGACCATGACGCCGGTGCACATGAAACTGCACGGTCACGAGAGCGTGAGCCAATACGTTGTGTCACTTCACATTGCGGGCATGTATGCATTCAGTCCATTCGTTGGAAAGTTTGCCGATCGAAAAGGCACAGTGCCAGCGGTGATTCTTGGTGCTGCCTTGCTGGTGTCCTCTGGCGCGCTCTCTGCACTCAGTGGAGAGTCGTGGCCCATCTTGTTCCCATCGTTGTGGCTTTTGGGAATCGGTTGGAACTTTGGGCTCATTGGTGGATCTTCAATGTTGATCGAGTCCGTTCCGGTTGAGAAGCGAGTCACGGTGCAGGGGGCAGCGGATCTGATGATGAGTTTCTGTGGAGGAATGGCTGGGTTGTCGTCTGGTTTCATTCGCCGAGCAGTTGGTTACCACTTGCTATCAGTCTTTGCTTTAGTTCTGTGTGGTGTCTTGTTGGCATTTGCCATGTTTATACGCACGTCTGAACGAACCTCGGAAACGGCAGCCGCATGAAGTGCAACGTCGTTGCCGTAGGAACTGAGTTGTTGCTTGGGCAAATTGTGGACACCAATTCGTCTTACATTGGTGAACAACTTGCTGCAGTTGGAATTGGTTCGCATTTGCAATTGAAGGTGGGTGACAATCTTGAACGCGTTATTGAGGCGTTTCAGATTGCATTGAAAGACGCAGACGCAATCATTGTGTGTGGCGGTTTAGGTCCAACGCACGACGACCTCACTCGCGAAGCAATTGCCGCGGTGATGGGAGTGGAACTGCAACATAACGACGACGTGGCGGCAGTCATTGAAGAAATGTTTGCCAGGCGTCAACGCAAAATGGCGGCAAATAATCTTCGTCAAGCATTAGTGCCTCGTGGTGCAACAGTGATTCCACAAACTCGTGGAACAGCACCCGGTCTCATTTGCCCAGTGGGCAGCAAGGTCATCTACGCAGTTCCAGGCGTGCCACACGAAATGCATGACATGTTGTCTCGTGCAGTTCTGCCAGATCTGTTGCAACGAAGTGGCGAACAATCAGTGATTGTGAGTCGAGTGTTGCGAACATGGGGAGAGGCCGAGTCTGCACTCAACGAACGTCTCGATCCAGTCATTGCAGAACTTGAAGAACTTGGCAATCCCACTCTTGCGTTCTTGGCGAGTGGCTGGGAAGGAATAAAGGTGCGGCTCACTGCGAAGGCTTCAGACGCACGCGCGGCAGAACAGTTGTTGGCAACATGGGAATCGAACGTGCGTCGCCTTGTGGACGATGTTGTGTTTGGCGTAGACACAGACACCATGGAATCTGTTGTGTTGCAGTTGTTGCGCGAACGCGGTTCCACATTGGCAGTTGCCGAATCGGTCACGGGTGGATTAATTGGTGGCCGCATCACCAATGTTCCTGGTTCATCATCTGTCTTTCGTGGCGGAGTTGTTAGTTATGCCAGTGATGTGAAGTTCGATGTTTTGGGTGTGACGCCAGGACCTGTTGTTTCAGAGAGTGCTGCGGTTGAAATGGCTCGCGGAGTCCGACGAGTGTTGAACAGTTCCGTGTCTCTCGCAGTAACTGGTGTGGCGGGGCCAGATGAACAAGACGGCAAACCAGCTGGCACGTTGTGTATTGGGGTGGTGTTAGAAGACGGCTCAGAGCATTCCACGACCAGTGTGTTGCCAGGCCAGCGTGATCAGATGCGTCAATTCAGCGTGATTACGGCACTCTCGTTTCTTCGCTCACTCCTGCTGAAAACTCCTCGGTAGAGTGGAGTTATTGCCTCCGTAGCTCAGTTGGATAGAGCATCGGACTTCTAATCCGCAGGTCGCAGGTTCGATTCCTGCCGGGGGCGCCAGGCTGTAAATCGTGGGAATGACCCTCCCAACCCTTACAATTGCAGGGTGGATTTTAAGAAAGATGACATTGTCATCTACCCCCAGCATGGTGCCTGCAAAGTAAAGGGCACAAAGAAGCAAGACTTCTTTGGTACGGGGAAGAAAGAGGAATACCTCATCCTCGAGACCATCATCAACGAAATGACCTTGCGTGTTCCGTTGGCCAAACTCGACGAGGTCGGCGTTCGACCACCCGTGTCGCCAGACGAACTTGAAGACCTTGTTGCCGTGTTGTCAAAGGCAGACCCACGCGTGCCGTCTAACTGGTCACGTCGATTCAAGAACCACCAAGAGAAGTTGAAGAGTGGCGACGTGTATCAGGTGGCAGAAGTGGTTCGTAACCTCGCAGCGCGTAACCGCGATGCGTCGTTGTCGGCCGCAGAGCGCACCATGTACGAGCGCGCTCGCACCAACCTCATCTCTGAAATTCAGCCTGCACGTAAGTGCACCAAAGAAGAGGCTGAAGAGTTCTTGAATCAGGCACTTGAAAAGGGCGTCTTGAAGCCTGCCAAGGTTGCCAAGAAGAAAGTGGAAGCCGAGAAGAAGGTCGTTGAGTCAGACGACGACGCCGACCTCGACGACGATCTGTAGTCCCATGGCCCGCGTTGGCTTTTGTGGTTTAGGTGTCATGGGCTATCCCATGGCCGGTCATCTTGTAGCGGCAGGGCATTCTGTCTCCGTCTACAACCGCACTGGTGCAAGGGCGTTGGAGTGGGTTGCTGCGCACGGTCATCAAGCTCTTCCAACACCTGCCGAAGTTGCGGCCGAGAGTGATGTGGTGTTTCTGTGCGTCGGTAACGACGACGATGTTCGTCAGGTGATGCTGGGTGAAAATGGAATTCTCGATGGCGCACACGAGGGCCTCATTGTTGTTGACCACACCACCACCTCTGCGATCTTGGCTCGCGACATGTACGAAAGTTGTGCCGCGTACGGAGTGGTGTTTATCGATGCTCCTGTATCTGGTGGACAAGCTGGTGCAGAAAACGGAACTCTCACCGTGATGTGTGGTTCTGTGAGTCCTGCAGAGTTCGACGCAGTGTCTGGAATTATCGCTGCCTATTCGCGTTCATGTGTTCGCCTTGGTGGTATTGGTTCTGGTCAACTCACAAAAATGGTGAATCAAATTTGTATTGCAGGTTTGGTGCAAGCGCTGTCTGAAGGCTTGGCATTTGCAGACAACGCCGGTCTCGATGCGCATGCAGTGCTTGATGTCATCTCCAAAGGTGCTGCACAAAGCTGGCAGATGGAGAACCGCGGTCACACAATGGTAGATGGCCAGTTTGATTTTGGTTTCGCTGTTGAGTGGATGGTGAAAGACCTTGCATACGTGGTGGAAGAAGCACAACGTAACGGTTCGCAAATTCCCGTGACTGAAACAGTCCTCGGGTTTTATAGAGAAGTAGCGCACTCTGGTGGCGCCAGAAAAGACACCAGCAGCCTTATTACGCGCTTGCCGTAATTAACCTTCAAGCACCACCGAGGCAAACACGTCGAGAACTGTGCTGACCTGTTCATCTGTGATGACTAGTGGTGGGCAGAACGCGATGACGCCTGGAATTGCTCGTGCAATGACGCCACGCGAAATCATTTTGTCTCGTACTGCTGTTGCATCCATTCCATCGGGAAGTTTTCCTGCCCAAATTGCACCTGCGCCGCGGTAGCCAGTGAGAGTTCCATCGGCGGTGAGGGCTTTCAAACCGTTCTCAATGAGACCACCAACATGAACTGCTCGTTGCAGTAGGTTTTCGCGCTCCATGATTTCGAGATTCTTGATGGCGGCTGCACACACTGTTGCATGACCGGAGTATGTGTAACCCGTGCGCAAGAAAAACGATGGGTCTTGCGTGAGTGCGGAATTGATTGCTGTACCCGTGATGACGCCACCAAGTGGTTGATAGCCGCTGGTGACACCCTTTGCGAAGGTGATCATGTCTGGGGTAACGCCGTAGTACTGCGCGCCAAACCAAGTGCCCAATCGGCCGAAGCCAGTGATGACCTCATCGAAAATGAGATATGCACCGTTGTCGTCGCACAGTCGGCGAAGTTGGCCGAGATATTCAGACGATGATGGCCATACGCCACCTGCGCCCTGCACTGGTTCAGCAATGATTGCTGCAAGTCGACCTTTGTTTTCGTTTACTGCAAGCGCCATTGCTTCAATGTCGTCTGCATCAACTTGAATAACGCCTTCTAGTAATTGTCCGTAACCCACTTTGTTCAACGGAAGACCTTGTGCGCTGGTGCCGCCATAGTTAGTGCCGTGATATCCACGGTCACGGGTGATGATGACGCTTCGTTCTGGGTGGCCCGATTGAATTTGTGCGGTGCGGGCAAACTTCATTGCAGTGTCAATGGACTCTGATCCACTACCGCACAGGAACACGCGCGCATCTGCAATGGGGGACAGTGATGCAATCTTGTCTGCCACTGCTTCGGCAAGTGGATTAGTAAATGGATCGAATGTTGAGTAGGTCTCTAGGGTGCTCACCTGCGACGCGATGGCTTCTGCCATCTCTTGTCGTCCGTGGCCAATTTGGCAGTACCACAAGCTTCCGATGGCGTCGATGTACTGGTTTCCCTTGTCGTCCCACAGTTGTGCCATGTCTCCACGAACAATGTTGATGAACGAATCAGATGATGGTTTGGCAAATGAGTGAAGAAACCGACTTGGCATGACTCAACTGTACGCCACCACCTCTGGCGGTGTCACTTAGAGGCGTTCAATAATGGTGGCAGTGCCCATACCGCCGCCAGTGCACATGGTGATGAGGCCGGTGGTTTTGTCTTGACGCTCTAGTTCGTCAATCAATGTTCCAATCAACATTGCTCCCGTTGCGCCAATGGGGTGGCCAAGTGCCATTGCTCCGCCATTCACATTCACCTTGCTGGGATCAACACCGGTGTCTTTGAAGAACTTCAACACAACGGCCGCAAAAGCTTCGTTGACTTCAAACAGGTCGATGTCATTGAATGTCATGCCTGCTTTTTGAATTACGCGTTGTGCTGCTGGTCCGGGCGCGGTGAGCATAATGACGGGCTCAGTTCCGGCAACTGCTGTCATGATGATGCGGGCGCGTGGCTTCAGCCCGTGTGCCTTTGCGTATTCAGGTGATGTCACCAACACAGCGCCTGCACCGTCGACAACGCCAGATGAGTTTCCACCATGATGAACGTGATTGATTGCTGCAAGTTGTGGGTACGCCTTCAACGCAGTTTCGTCAATGGACAAACCATTTGGGTCCTTCTTGTATGCACCCATTTGTTCAAAACTGGGAGACAGTTTTGCAAGGTCGGCCATGGTGGTTCCGGCACGTGGGTGTTCATCGACTGCTAGTGCGAGTGATCCATCGTCGTGGAAGATGGGAATGAGGGAACGTTCAAAGCGGCCCTCGGAAATAGCAACAGCTGCGCGACGTTGGCTTTCAACAGCGAGTGCATCGCACTCTTCGCGGGAGAAACCTTCCAATGTTGCAATGAGGTCTGCAGAAATACCTTGCGGGACCATGTCGAATTGTTCACGAAGGTGTGCGTTGTTGGCGGTGAATCCATCAACATGCATGGGGGATGGGCGCGACATTGATTCAATGCCACCTGCCACCACCATGTCTTGCATGCCGGACAGCACGCCCATTGCTGCGAAGTTCACCGCTTGTTGACCAGAACCACAGAAGCGGTTCAATGTGACACCTGGGGCATCGAGTGACCAACCAGCATCGAGTGCGGCCATGCGGGCGATGTCCATCGAATGGTCGCCGCTTCCGGCGCCACATCCCATGACGACATCGTCAACATCGCCAGTGTCGAAACCGACGCGATCGCGAAGGCCGTTCAGAACCTGAGCCAAGATGCGTTGCGGATGGACGTTGTGCAGGGCACCTGTGTCTTTGCCCTTTCCGCGTGGTGAGCGAACGGCGTCAATAATCCATGCTTCGCGTTCCATGATGTTCCTCCAATTGCGTGTGGCTACTGCAGCCAACCTCCACGTGGACTAAACCTTATGGCACGGCATTTGGGCCGAAATCATTGGGGATGCACATGAGCCAGTTTGAGACCCTTGACGTATCGGTTTCCGGGGAAATTGGAGCGCTAGAACTCAATCGTCCAGCGCAACTGAACGCCTTATCTCGACAGACCTTGCAAGATCTGACTGCTGCCGCTCGCTGGTTTGATAGCCAACGGCAGGTGAAGGTTGTTGTGGTGTCTGGCCAGGGGCGTTCCTTTTGTGCAGGATTCGACCTCAATACTTTCTCCACGCCAGATCCGAACTATTCCACCCGTGACATCGCAGACATCGGACGGTTGATGGCCGAGGCAATCTTTGGAATGAATGCTCTGACAATCGCTGCGATTCAGGGGAACTGCATCGGTGGTGGGTTAGTACTGGCGAACAGTTGTGATTTGCGTCTTGCCGAAGAGGACTCGCGATTTGTGATTCCCGAAGTTGACCTTGGCATTCCTCTTACGTGGAGTGGCATCCCACGTCTAGTACGGGAGATTGGTCCCGCAGCAACAAAAGAACTGGTGCTGACGTGTCGTCCATTCGGCGCAGACGAAGCTAAATCGTTGGGATTCATCAACACCATTGTTCCGAAAGGCACAGTAATGACAGCAGCACAAGAATTGGCAGAACAACTTGCATCAAAGTCTGCGTATGTGTTGCGAACAACTAAGCAACAAGTCAATGCTGCATTAGAAGAGATGGTTCACAGTCGCGACTTTGCATCGGATGCCGACATTTTTGCTTTTGCAGTGCACGACCCCGAGAGTCGTGCGGTCGGCGAACGATATTTGCAATCAAAGAAGAAAGGGAACAAATGACAAAGGTATTTGTACACGGCAATCCAGAAAGCGCAGACAT
>JACCDN010166023.1_pt1 | contig 12226 bp, 13 predicted proteins | sample 7441691 | NCBI WGS metagenome assembly JACCDN01 (sample SAMN15323439, study PRJNA562643) | freshwater metagenome | isolation source: river surface water | place: USA:Blue River Watershed | collected 2017-08-16 | reverse complement strand
GACAAGAAACGCATCAAAGGCTTGGGCATTCCGCTGACGACGAGCGAGGTGGAGAACCCCGCCGACGCCGTCTATTCGATTTCAGAGTCCGAGTACGAGGCGATGCAGTTTTCAGAGAGCGAAATCGCCCTTCTCACGGCGGCGGGAGCGATGTGGCGCGACACCGCCTTCACGAGCGACGTCCGAGAGGCCCGAATCAAGTTGCTCGCCGCCGACGCCGCCGGCGACCCCGACCTCATCGCGTTCGTTCCCAGCATTCACACCGCCGAGGACTCCTACCCGATCCTCTCGGAGGCGATTATCGAAGGCCGGGCAATCAGTTTTCCGTACCTCAAACCCGGCGACGCGAAACCGGAACTGCGCACGGTGTCTCCGCTGTCGCTGCTCAATTTTGATGGCCGGTGGCACCTGCTGACCCACGACCACGATCGCGATGCGGAACGCACCTTTCTCCTGCGACGAATCGTCGGAAAGGTGGTCGTGGTTGGGCCAGCGCTCAAACGCCCGACCGAGGAGACGACTCGACAATTCGGCGAGCACCTGTCCGCCTTGTGGGACTCACTGGCTGCAACGGTGCGCGTGACGCCACAGACGAAGGCAGCGGTTGCCCTACGGAATCGCCAGGGAACAACGGTCGACGGTGATCTCTACACCGTTCACTACTCGGACGAGGCGGTCTTCGCCGACGAATTGTGCGAATACGGTGCCGAAGCGGTTGTGCTCGACCCTCCGTCGCTTCGGTCCGCCGTGATTTCCCGACTGCAGAGGCTGGTGGACGACCATGCCTAAACCCCAAGGTGACAGCGCCACCGATCGGCTCAACCTGTTTCTCGCCATCGTGCCCTTCGTTCTCGCTCGCGGAGAGTCGACCGTCGACGAGATTGCGACCCACTTCGGTGTCAGCCCAGCCCGAGTCATCGAGGCGGTCAAGGCGATCGCGTGTAACGGCGGGCCGCGCGAGGCACGCTTCAATTTCGACGAGGAACTGTTCAACATCGACTGGGAAATCTGGGAGCAGGGTCGGGTGTCGCTCGTCGTCGCCGAACGACTGCGAACGCCGGCGCCACTCACGAACAAGCAGCGGGCGATGATGCTTGCGGGGCTACAGCTTCTCACGGCGCACCCCGCCTACCGTCGACTGCCCGGGCTTCAGCCACTCGTCGACAAGCTACGCGCCTCGACCGACGGTGATGTCGTCGAACGGTTCGCCTTCGAGGTCGGCCCCGAGAAACCATTCTCCGAAGAACTCAACGACGCCATCGAGCGCGGTGTCCGTGTGACGTTCACGTATACGAACAACAAGGGGGAGAGGACAGACCGGACGGTCGAGCCGTATCGCTTCGTCGTTGACGACAACAGGCTGTACGTTTCCGGGTGGTGCCTCACCGCGGGCGGATTGCGCACGTTCAACCTTGACTCGATTGAGGACCTCGCCGTCACCGAGGACGTCATCGAGGATCGTTCGATTGACGTCCGTGACCTCAGCGGCTCGCTCTTCGAACGCCACGACACCGATCTCGAGGTAACCGTCTCGATTGACTCCGCCGCGGCACCACTCATCGCCCCGTATCGCCAACCTGGTGATGTCCCCGACAAGTCGGGTGATCGCGAGTCGGTGGTGTTGCCCTTCGCCCACACCTCGAGCGCGATTCGCATGATTTCGGTGCTCTCCGGTGTTGCCCACATCGTTGAACCATCGACGGTGAGGTCTGAGGTTCGCGATTTTGCTCGCGCCGCACTCGCCGCGTACGACGCGAGCGCGTAACGCTCGTACACTGGAAGAGAACGAACCCGAAGGAGCCCACCATGCTCGGCAACCTCAACGGATGGCATTTCCTCATCCTGCTCGTCGTCATCCTGCTCGTGTTTGGCGCACCGAAGCTTCCCGGACTCGCCAAGAGCCTCGGCCAGTCGCTCAAAATCTTCCGCAACGAGATGAAGTCGCCGGAAACAGACGACGACTCGACTGACAAGCCCGCCAAGTAGCGATGGCGCGAAATCCCGAGGGGCGCATGTCGCTCGGGGAGCATCTCGTCGAATTTCGCCGACGATTGTTTCTCTCCGCGGCGGTCATCGCCGTCGCCGCAATCGGAGGATTTTTCCTCGCCGACGCGGTGTGGGCGGCCCTCAGCTCCCCGCTCACGGTCGTCGCCGAGTCGAGCGATCGGCTCGCGCAAATCAACTACACGTCCATTTCCGAGGCGTTTGATACGAAATTGGCAATTGCGATGACCGTCGGTGTCGTCGTCGCGAGTCCGTTCTGGTTGTGGCAGATTTGGGCGTTCATTACTCCCGCGTTGGTTCGGCGCGAAAAGAATTACGCGCTCGGGTTCTTGGGGTCCGCCGTTCCGCTCTTCCTCGCCGGGTGTTTTGCTGGCTGGTGGGTGTTCCCACACGTCGTCGAATTGATGACGGGCTTCGCACCGGACGGCACCACCACACTCCTCACCGCCCGCTATTACCTCGACTTTTCCGTCAAGTTCATCCTCGCCATCGGGGTCGGGTTCGTCCTTCCCGTATTCATCGTCCTTCTCAACTTCACCCGCGTTCTCAGCGCCGTCTCCATCCTCAAAGGGTGGCGTTGGGCGATTGTGTCGATCACCGCATTCACCGCCCTTGCAACCCCCGCGGCCGACGTGTTGTCGATGTTCCTCCTCGCCATTCCCATGGTGGCGCTGTACTTCCTCGCGGCACTCATCGCGCACCTTCACGACCGGCGAGTGGCAAAGAAGGAAGCCGCCGCACTCGAGGGAGTGTCGTGAGCGTCACGCTCGACGAGTTTTGTCGCGCCCAACCGTTCCCTCTCGACCACTTCCAGCTCGAGGCCTGCCGTTCACTCGAACGCGGTCACGGGGTCCTTGTTGCCGCACCGACGGGTGCTGGTAAAACTATCGTCGCCGACTTCGCCGTCTACCTCGCGCAGCAAAACCTTGACGACAAGGCGTTCTACACGACACCGATGAAGGCGCTGTCGAACCAAAAGTTTCAGGACCTCGTCGCGGTCTACGGTCCGGAAAATGTCGGACTGTTGACGGGCGACACGAGTATCAACCCGACCGCACGAGTCGTCGTCATGACGACCGAGGTGCTGCGCAACATGCTCTACGCGCAAAGCGACCTGTTGACCAACCTTCGTTTCGTCATCATGGACGAGGTTCACTACCTCGCCGACAAGTTCCGCGGCCCGGTCTGGGAAGAGGTGATCCTCCACCTTCCGCAGAGCGTGGTGCTTGTGTCACTGTCGGCGACGGTATCCAACGCCGAAGAGTTCGGTGAGTGGCTGGCGGTTGTTCGGGGGAAAACTGACATCATCGTGTCCGAAGATCGACCCGTTCCGCTGTTTCAACACGTTTATGCGCGGGGTGACCTGTACGAACTCTTCGAACCGGGCGGAGAATTTCAGAACCCGCCCCGCATTCACCGAGACGTGCAGGGGTTGGGTCGTGGGCAACCTCGCGGTCATCACGGGCGTCGCGGCTTCCGCCACGGGGGAGGAACCCGCACGGCGCCGATCCAGGTCGCGCGAACTCTCGCCGACCATTCGCTCCTGCCCGCCATCTACTTCGTCTTTTCCCGAATCGGGTGCGACAACGCGGTTCGAGACATTCTGTTTTCCGACACCGTTCTAACGACCCCGGATGAACGACGCGAAATTCGCGAGGCGATCGAGCAGCGCACCTCGCACTTGTCGGCGGATGACTTGTCGTCGCTCGGGTTTCACGAATGGGAAGACTCGCTCCTCGCGGGTGTCGCCGCGCACCACGCCGGACTCATCCCGGTGTTCAAGGAAACCGTCGAACACCTGTTCCGACGCAAACTCGTCAAACTGGTGTTCGCAACAGAAACGCTCGCGCTCGGCATCAACATGCCCGCGCGGAGCGTCGTTCTCGACAAGCTCGACAAGTTCAACGGCGAAGCCCGAGTGCCCATCACCCCTGGTGAATACACGCAGTTGACCGGACGGGCCGGGCGGCGAGGAATTGATGTCGAAGGGCACTCGGTGATTTTGTGGCGGGACGGGATGAACCCGCACGCCCTCGGGATGCTGGCATCACGTCGTTCCTATCCGTTGTATTCGAGTTTTCGGCCGACGTACAACATGGCGGTCAACCTCATCGACCGATACGGCAGGGGAGAAGCCCGCGAAATCCTCGAGCGGTCCTTCGCTCAGTTCCAGGCGGACAGCGCGGTGGTGGACGTCGCACAAACGGTGAAAAGCAACCAGGAGGCGCTGAGGCAGTATGCCGAGGCGATGAACTGTCACCTCGGCGATTTCCGCGAGTATTCGCGCATTCGCCGCGAGTTGACCGACCTGGAAGGCAAATCCAACAAGGGCAGCCACACCCCTCACGCCGTGCAGAAGAAGCGGGCCGATCAGATTGAGAGGCTTCGGGGTGCGATGCGGAAACATCCCTGCCACACCTGTCCAGACCGCGAAAAACACGCGCGCTGGGGCGAACGGTTTTGGAAACTGCAAAGCCAAACCGATCGGCTTGCGAACCAGATTCGGTCAAAGACCGGCGCTATTGCAAACATTTTTGACCGAGTGTGTCGAATTCTCGAACGCAACGGGTACCTCATCCCCGCAGACGATGACTACACGCTCACCGCCGCCGGGGTGTCTCTGCAACGCATTTACGGTGAACGTGACCTGCTCGTGGCGGAGTGTCTTCGACGTGGACTGTGGGATGACTGCGACGGGCCGATGCTCGCCGCCGTCGTGTCTACCGCAATTTTCGAGGCGAGACGCGACGACGAAGTCGACCTTCAGCGCCGAGTCCCACGTGGCGATTTTCAGGCCATCACGACGGCGATGGAGCACGTGTGGGACGATATCAACTCGGCCGAAGACAAAGAGGACCTCGAGGTGACGCCTCCGCTCGCGTACGGTCTGGCGCTCGGAATTCATCGGTGGGCGAAGGGTCAACGCCTCGACGACGTCCTCAAGGAATGTAACCTCGCGGGAGGTGATTTCGTGCGCTGGGCGAAGCAGGTTGTCGATTCGCTCGACCAAATCGCTCACGTCGCGCCACCCGCTCTCGCCGCCGTCGCTCGAGACACCATTCCGCAGATTAGACGCGGAATCGTCGCCGATTCCGCCTCGCTGTAACCGTTTAGACTGGCATCGTGAAGTCGTTGCTGATGCGCCCGCTCCTCGCCTCGGTCGGCGCGATCCTCGCCAGCCTGTCGTACCCGCAACCAGGTTTTGGGCTTTTCATGTTCCTCGGTTTGCCGATGATGCTGTTCGCATTTCGAGGCGTGACGCTCGGTCGCGGCGCACTCCTCGGATTCCTCGTCGGTTTCATCTACTACGGTGCGGTGGCGCGCTGGTTGACCGTCTACCTCGGGATCGTTCCGTGGCTCGGACTCGTCATGGCCCAGGCTGTCATCTTCGCCGCTGGTGGGGTCCTGCTTGCCGCGGCCTGGCGGAGTATCGATCGCTTTGATCTTCGAACAGTTCGCGGGGTTGTCTTCGCGGGAATTCTCGTCGGCGCCGCGTGGACCGCGCGTGAAGCCATCGCGGCACAGTGGCCGTGGGGTGGTTTTGCGTGGGCAAGGGTGAGCCACAGCCAGGCGGACACTCCGTTCCGGTACCTGACGACCCTCTTCGGAATGTCGGGCGCGAGTGCGGTCATCGTGTTCGCTGTGACCGTCGCAGTTCTCCTCGCACAGTGGGGTGGCGGGCGCCGCGCAATAGTAAAGCGGGTCGCGCTAGTCGCAGGGTCGCTCGCGGCACTGTTGCCCCTCCCGTACCTGCTGCTCGTGACCGCTCCGTCCGGTTCGTTCCGCGTCGCCGCGGTTCAGGGAAACAGCGATTCGGCACTCTTTTCGACCGCGAGACGTGGCGATGCGATTCAGAAGCATTTCGACGCGATGCGGGCGCAGTCGATTGGACCCGTCGACGTTGTCGTGTGGCCCGAAAACGCGATGGACATCAATCCGCTTGAGGAGCCGCAAATCGCGGCGTTTGCCGACCTCATCTCCACCGAAACCGATGCCCCGTTTATCTTCGGAACCATCACCCGCGACGGGGACAAAACGTTCAACTCTGCGCTGCTCTGGCAGGCGGGGGAGGGAGCCGTCGACCAATACGACAAGGTCCACCCGGTTCCCTTCGCCGAATACCTGCCCGAACGCGACTTTTTCTATCCGCTCGCTCCGGACCTGTTCGACATGGTTCCACGCGACTACGCGCTGGGACAGCGCGACCCGATTTTCGAGTTTGGCGAGGCCAAGGCGGGCATCGCGATCTGTTACGACATTGTCGATGACGGGTTGTTCCGCTCGATCTTGGCTCAGGGCGGCAACGTCATCATCGCCCCGACGAACAACTCCGATTTTGGTCGAAGCGACGAAAGCATCCAGCAATTGGGCATCGCGCGGATGCGTGCCGTCGAAACGGGCAGAGCGGTCGTCAACACATCGACCGTCGGAGTGAGCGCCATCGTCGCGCCAGACGGAAGCGACATCGCACGTCTCGCACCCTGGGAGCCCGGCGTGATGGTGGCGGATGTGCCGCTGTCCACCGTGGTGACCCCCGCTTCCGTCATCGGGCTCCCGCTCGAGTGGGCACTCATCGTGGGCGGACTTGTGCCCGTCGTCGCGCCGCTCCTCGGTCGCCGTGTGGTCGACAATGAGTAACGCGCTCGTCATCATCCCCACGTACAACGAGATCGAGACACTCGAATCGATCGTGCGTCGGGTGCGGGACGCATCGCCGATTCACGTCCTCATCGTCGACGACGCGTCTCCCGACGGAACCGGTGCCCTCGCGGATTCGCTCGGTGCCCGCATCTCGGACGTGTCCGTCCTTCACCGACCCGCAAAGCAGGGGCTGGGACCCGCGTATGTCGCCGGCTTTCGGTGGGCACTTGGCCGTGGCTACGAGTTCGTGGCGGAAATGGACGCCGACGGTTCTCACGACCCGGCGGTGCTGTCCACGCTCGTCGACATCGCAAACAAATCGGACGCTGCACTAGTCATCGGCTCACGATGGGTAAGGGGCGGGTCAATCGTCGGATGGAGTCGCGTGCGCGAAGTTATTTCGCGAACGGGTAATGCCTATGCGAGATTCGCCCTCGACTCACAAATCCACGACCTCACGGCCGGTTTTCGCGTCATTCGCGCAGACGTTCTGCGGTCGCTCGACCTCGACACGATTTCATCGAGCGGCTACTGTTTCCAAATAGAGGTCGCCTTCCGAATCGAATCGCGCGGCGACACCGTCATCGAACACCCCATCACCTTTCGCGAACGAGAAGCGGGAGTGTCGAAGATGCACGCGGGAATCGTCGTCGAGGCGCTCTGGCGAATCACCCGTTGGGGGTTGGCGAGAATCGGTCGTCGCTAGGCGGCGCGGTTGTTGAACTCACCGGCGGCGCGCATTTCTTCGCGTCGCTGGGCGAGAATTTCTTCGAGTTCCTCGATCGTCCTGCGCTTGAGCAGCTGTTCCCAGTGAGTGACGGTCGGTGCCGGCGGAGTCGGGGCATTCGGGTCAACGCCTTCGACGGGTTTTCCGTTGGCGTCGAGTCGACGGCCGACCTGCCCGGTGTGAGGCGAGGTCCACTCGTAGGGGAGGTCGACGCCCTCCATGAAGGTGACTGCAAACTCTTCGCCCTGATTGGTGCGGAACGTCACCGACTGGGTTTGGACAAAATCGACACCCTCCTCGGTTTCGAGACTGATCGACCCGAGTCGAGTGCCGCGAAGGCGCTTTTCGCTCATTCTGGTGTCTCCTTATCGTTCGTGAACACGCCTCTAGAAGACACCGTCAGGCTTGTTTATTCCCGAATCCCGGCTGTGTGAACGCTATGAATTGATCACGCCGAGCGCGATGTCGGCGCGGTCCGTGACGATGCCATCGACTCCGAACGACACGAGCCGCCGCATGTCCGCTTCCTCGTTGACCGTCCACACGTGAACCTCCAGCCCGAGCCGGTGGTATCGGTCGACCAATTCCGGGGTGACGGTGGGAAGTCCGTACGCGCTCACGGGGATCTGAACAGCCTGAACGCGGGTGAGCGCGGGGGAGAGACCCAACCGCACGGCGGCGTAAACAGCGAGAAACTCGGTCGCCGACGCGCTCGATGCGACACCGGGGAGGTTTGCGAGCGCCGCCTTTCGTCGACGTCGCGAAAACGACGACACGAGCACTCTCGAGTGCGCGTCGGTTTCGGTGATGGCGTCGATCACACCGGGAATGGCGGCCGCGTCCTTGATGTCGATGTTGAAACGGGTGAGCGGAAATTCGGCGATCGCCTGCTCGAGCGTGATGAACCCTTCGCCGCCCAGGTCGATGTCGGCCAGTTCCGCGGCGCTGAGGTCGCCGAGGCGCTGGGATTGGCCGGCAACGCGCCGAAGGTTGAGGTCGTGGGAGATGACGGCGACTCCGTCACGGGAGGCGACAACGTCGGTTTCGATGTAGTCGACACCGGCCGCCACAGCTGCGGCGAAGGCACCACGGGTGTTTTCGGGGTGCTCGGTGTGAAGGCCTCGATGGGCAAACACGCGCGGCCGATCGCCCTCGAAGTAGGGGAGGGGGTCAGCTCGAAACGTCACGGGGGAACCGTATCACGGGCGTTTTGCTTGTTAGGGTTGTCCCATGAGCCTCAACCCGTTGAAGCCCGGCCAACTCGCCGGAAAGGCCGCCTTCGTGACCGGTTCGTCGCGGGGGATTGGCGCCGACACCGTGACGTATTTCGCCGAGGCGGGTGCTCGCGTAGCGATCAACTACCGCGACAAAGAGGCCCGTGCGGAGAAGGTCGCGGCGGGGATTCGCGACAACGGCGGTGACGCCATCGTCGTGGGCGCCGATTTGACCGATTTCGAGTCGATTTCGGCACTGCGCGACACACTTCTCGAGGAATTTGGCGGTCTCGACATTCTCGTCATGAACGCCTCTGGTGGGATGGAGGCGGGCAAGGGCGAGGACTACGCGATGCGTCTCAACCGCGACGCACAAGTGAACCTGCTCACCACCCTTCGGCCGCTCTTGCACGAGGGTTCGCGGGTCGTGTTCGTCACGAGCCACCAGGCCCACTTCATTCGCACGGTCGACACGATGCCCGAATACGTTCCGGTGGCGTTGTCGAAGCGTGCTGGGGAGGATGCGTTGCGCGCCATGATTCCCGAACTGGAGGCTGACGGAATCGAGTTCGTCGTCGTATCCGGCGACATGATTGAGGGCACGGTGACGGCGACACTGTTGGATCGGGCAAACCCGGGTGCCATCGAGTCGCGGAAGGCGGCGGTGGGGAAGTTGTACAACGTCCAGGAGTTTGCCGCGGAAATCGCTCGTGCCGCGGTTGAGCCGGTTCCCGCCGACAACACGCGACTGGTGGGCGACGTGAGCTACTTCACGTCGTAGATCGTGGCGACTCTCGAGTTTCCGAAGCCACTCGTCTTGGCTCGACTCATTGTCGGGCTTTACCTGTTCGGTTTGGGTATCGCGTTTCAGATTCGCGCGGTTCTCGGCCTTGCGCCGTGGGACGTGTTCGGTCAGGGACTGTCGAATCTCACCGGACTGAGTTTCGGGTTGTCCACGGTCCTCGCGAGCGCCCTCATTCTGCTGTTGTGGATCCCGCTCAAGCAAATGCCGGGGTTGGGGACGGTGTTCAATGCGCTCCTGATCGGTCCTTTTGTCGATTTGTCGCTGCGGTTTGTGCCGTCGGCGGCGGAGTGGGGGTTGGCGGCCCAGATCGGCTGGTACGTGCTCGGAATGGCGATCATCGCGCTCGGTACGGGGTTGTACATCGGCGCGAGGCTGGGCCCGGGTCCACGGGACGGCCTCATGACGGGCTCGGTGAAGCGATTCAACAAGCCCGTGTGGTTGGTTCGGACCGTCATCGAGGGCGGTGCGACGGTGATCGGGCTCGCGTTCGGCGGACCGGTGGGACTGGGGACGCTCATTTTCGTTCTCGGCATCGGACCGATGGTTCAGGTGTCGATGCGTGCGTTCGGATTGGTCGGGAGGGACGGGAAATGATGTACCCGAATGGTCTCGACCACGTCACACATCGTGAAACGGCGCGAATTGTCCTGCACGACCGTGACGGACATTTTCTGTTGCTGCTCACACACTTCGATGCGGGTGTCGGGTTGCCGCCGAGGTGGATCACCCCGGGTGGCGGGATTGACGAGGGGGAAACCGTCATCGAGGCGGCGGTTCGGGAACTTCGCGAGGAGACGGGACTCGTCGTGGATGCGGGGTCGCTCGGCGACGTCGTCGAGTCGATTCCGGGCTGGTGGGAATGGTCGGATGGACAGCGGTTTCATTCCTACGTCGATCATTTCTTTGTTCTCGGGGTCAATCGATTCGAGCTCGACACGTCGGGTTGGACAGAATCCGAACACCACGATGTGCTCGACATGCGATGGTGGAGTATCGCCGAAATCGACGCCGAACAGCCATTTCTCGGGCCTCCGGGGCTTCGAGAGGTGTTAGAGCGGGTTTCCCGGTCGTAGGCTTTATCCGATAATACACATTATGTCAGAAAAGGTTGAGAACGTGCCCTCCCTCGAATCCCTCGCTGCCTTCATGCAGCCGTTCGTCACCAACGGCGCCATCCCCACAACTCTCGTCGTTGGATTCCTGCTCACACTGTTCTCGACGTACATCGCCCGCGGATCCGGTCGCACCCGCGGGCTCACCATCGCCACGCTCTGGTCGCTCGCACTCGTCACCGGATTCACCCTCAGACTCGGCGACGCCCACAGCGAGGCACAGTACATCTGGTTTGTCGACCCCGTCCTCTGGGCCGACTCGGTCGTCGTCGGAGCGAACTGGATCCTCAACGCCGTCCTGTTCGTCCCCGCTGGTTTCACCCTCGCGATGTTCTTACGCTCACCGATTCGCGCGGCCCTGACACTCTCGATCGCGTCGTTCCTCATCGAAACCGTCCAGCAAATCACGTCAGTAGGAGTCCCCGACCCGAGTGACTTCGTTGCGAACTCGAGTGGCGCCCTCATCGGTGCCATCATCGCGCTCGCCGTCCTGCTCGCGCGTCGCGTTCGAGGTCGCTAAGAGGTCGCCTCGACCCAGGCGTTCAGTTTCGATTCCGCAGCCCCCGAATCGATGGTGCTCTCGGCAATTTCGACCGCCTCTGACATTCTCTCGACAAACGAGCGGTCGCGTTCCGCAACGCGGTGAGACAACCGATGTGCCACAATTCCCGCGGCGGTATTGAGAACGACGATATCCCTCGCGGCAGACTTCTCCCCCGCCAACACACGCCTGGCCGTCTCCGCGTTCTGCTCCGGGTCCCCGCCGCGAATGTCGTCGAGCGTCGAGTATGTGAAACCAACCTCGCGCGGATCGAAATCGTGAACCGTGACCGACCCGCGAGTCACCTCGACGACGTGGGTGTGTCCGGTTGTCGTGACCTTGTCGATGCCGTCCTCGCCCCGATACACGAGAGCGGTGGCGCCGCGCTGCTGAAAAAGCCCGACCGCAAGCGGAATCCGCGCCGGGTTGGCCATGCCGAGAGCGTTCGCTTCGGGTCGCGCCGGGTTACACAACGGTCCGAGAACATTGAAAATGGTCGGAATACCCAATTGTGAGCGAACCGGCCCCGCATTTTTGAAACCGGGGTGAAACACCATCGCGTTGATGTACGTAAGTCCAATCTCAGCAAAAACGCGGGAAACTCGCTCCGGTTGAAGCGAAATATCGACACCCAGCGCGGTAAGCACGTCGTTAGCGCCGGACTTGCTCGACGCCGCCCGATTTCCGTGCTTGATGACGGGCACACCGGCGGCCGCGGCAACGATCGAGGCAATCGACGACACGTTGAGAACCCCGACGGGGTCGCCCCCGCTGCCGACGATGTCGACGGCGTCGCTCGACACATCGAGCGGGAGCGCCGCAGTGAGAATCGCGTCGCGAAAACCGACCACCTCGTCGACCGACTCCCCCTTCACCCTCAGCGCAACGAGGAACGCCGCAAGCTGCGCGTCGGAAACCTCGCCGTTCATGACCGCGGTCATCGCCGCCGACGACTCGGCGACCGTCAAGGAATCACCCCGAACGAGGGTGTCGAGGATTCCGCTCCAACCGGTGAAAGTCACTCCCCCACCCTATCGCGCGAGCGGGTCGGGACTTTGGACACAAAATTTGCGAAAAACGGCGGAAAACACCGCCAGAATGGCAATTGGGGCCTCGGAAGTTCGCCATAATAGATACCGTGACTAGTGCATCTACGCTTCGCTCCGCTCCGGTCGTCAATCG
>JACCDN010083709.1_pt1 | contig 12227 bp, 16 predicted proteins | sample 7441691 | NCBI WGS metagenome assembly JACCDN01 (sample SAMN15323439, study PRJNA562643) | freshwater metagenome | isolation source: river surface water | place: USA:Blue River Watershed | collected 2017-08-16 | reverse complement strand
TGATACCTATCTGCATATCCACAGTACACGGCAAAGGGTTGCCTGTACTACTGGAGTCAATCAAGCAATACGCGCCAGAGGCGTTTATTTATCTTCGTGGACCTGAGAAGGTGATCGCTGGATACGAGAACTGCCGACTGATCTTTGGCGAGGCGCGTAACTTTGGCGATGATTACAACGAAGTCATTGATGATGCGCTGAAGTACGCGCAAGGCTGCATCGTCTGCAATGACGATGTTGTCTTAACGCCAACCAGCTACCAGCGTTTGCTTGAGGATGTCGAGATCATCAAGGAGCTTGTGCCGCAAGTCGGTTGGGTGGCAGCGCGTAGCGATTCTGTGCGTGCTGCTCAGAATATTAGGTTTAACCCTGATGGCGACCCACTTTATATGAATCGGTTTAAGTCCGAGTCGTTCATTCGTGAGGCTGGTGTGATTGCACCGATCTTTGCTTACATCTCGCGTGATGCTTGGGTGCATGGTCGGTTTGGACCTTTGAACTGGTACTCGGACGATGTGTCCTGCTTTGACCTGAACCGTCTTGGGTACTGTCATTTTGTTTCTTCTAGCTATGTGCATCATGTCGGGTCGCAGACAGTTGGGTCTGATGTTGAGGCGTTGAATGCACAAGCTAGACCTTGGATAGAGGCTAACCGTCCTGAATATGTTGCAGACTTCTTTGGTTCTTAATTTGGGTTGTGGTCGTGATTGGCGCGAGGACTGCATCAACGCTGATGTTGAGCGCAGGGTCAAGTCTGATTGGTGTCTTGACATCCAGAATGTGTATTGGGACGGGGTTCTAGTTACCCGTTTGGGCGAGTTCCATGTCAAGCGCGGGATGTTCAGCAAGATTCTGGCGAACGATGTGCTTGAGCATATTCCAGATTTGGTCAAGGCGATGACCAATTGCAAGGACTTGCTGGCTGATGATGGTGAGATGCACATCCATGTGCCGTATGACTTGAGCCTTGGGGCGTGGCAAGACCCTACCCATGTGCGTGCGTTTAACGAGAATTCGTGGGCGTATTACACGAGTTGGCATTGGTATCTGGGTTGGGAAGATCGGTTTTTCTTGAAGCACATGGAATTTCGTCTCTCAAAGTTCGGGGAAAGCCTAAAATTGCCACAAGATGAGGTTTTGAGGACACCGAGGGCGGTGGACTCGATGTTTGTGATTCTGCAAAAGGGCAAAAAATGAATCCTTTATTAGAGAAGATTGAAGACGCGCTTGAAGATCAACTTGAGGCGGCTGACCCTGAGAGCGAAGAGAACGCGCCAGCCAAGATGGATGACACCGAGCTTGAGGCGATGATGGGTCAAGAGATCACAGACGCTGTGTCCTACATTGACTCAGACCTGTCACCTATCCGAGCTCGTGGTACTGAGTACTACCGCGGCGACCCGTTCGGCAATGAGGAAGAAGGTCGTTCACAGGTCGTTGCGATGGAAGTGCGCGACACGGTGTCGGCGATGCTGCCGAGCCTGATGCGTATGTTCTTCAGTTCTGAGAATGTTGTCGAGTTCGTGCCTCGCGGTCCTGAAGATGTCAAGGGAGCGCAGCAAGCTACCGACTACTGTAACTATGTGTTCCAGAACGACAACAATGGTTTCATGATCTCTTACGCGACCTTCAAGGACGCTCTGGTGCGTAAGTGCGGGATTATGAAGGCTTGGGTTGAGGAAACCGAGTCTGTACGCATTGAGGAATATTCAGGGCTGGATGACCAGACCTTGCAGATTCTGATGCAAGAGCCAGAGGCAGAGACAAAGATTGTCGTGTCCTACCCTGACGAAGACGCAATGCAGATGCAGCCAATGATCGACCCAATGACTGGTCAGATGGTGCAGATGCCGCAACCTATGCTGCACGATGTGCAGATTAAGCGAGTGATTACTGACAAGCGTATTCATGTGGCTTGCCTGCCACCTGAAGAGCTGTTGCTTTCTCGTCAGGCGATGTCTTTCCAAGACTCCCCGTTCATTGGTCATCGCAAGATGGCTTATGTGTGGGAGCTGGTCGAGATGGGCTACGACCAAGACGAAGTCATGGAATATGTTGGCTCATCCGACCTCAACGACAGCGAAGAGGCTTTGGCTCGTCAGCCTTTGAACAACCAGCAATTCCCCACAGAGAGCGCCAATCCAATGATGCAGCGCGTGCTGTACATCGAGGGTTACGCCAAAGTTGACTATGACGGTGACGGGATTGCCGAGCTTCGCAAGATGTGCTTCATGGGTTCTGGCTACAAGATGGTTCGCAACCTGCCAGCCTCTTACATCCCGTTTATTGAGTTCCCATGCGACCCTGAACCTCACACATCGCCACTTGAGGCGAATTCGATCTTTGACATCACACGCGACTTGCAAGAGATCAAGTCAGAGGTGCTTCGTAACACCTTGGACTCGCTGGCTCAGTCGATTCACCCCCGTACAGTCATTGTTGAGGGTCAGGTCAATATTGACGATGTGCTGAACAACGAGACAGGCGCTGTGATTCGCGCCCGTTCTGCTGGCATGGTTCAGCCTTTGACCACGCCTTTTGTTGGTCAAGCTGCATTCCCAGTTCTGGACTACATCGACCAGATCAAGGAAGATCGTACAGGCATGAGCAAGGCGGCTATGGGCTTGAATGCTGACGCTTTGCAGTCGGCTACCAAAGCGGCTGTGAACGCCACGATCTCTGCGTCTCAAGGTCGCATTGAGCTGACAGCCCGTCTGATGGCTGAAGGCATGAAGCAGTTGTTTAAGACCATCCTGTTTTTGGTCACGACCCATCAGGACAAGCCACGCATGATTCGTCTGCGTAACGAGTGGGTGCAGATCGACCCCCGCGCTTGGGATAACTCGATGGATGTCACGGTCAATATTGCCTTGGGCAATGGCGATGTGAACGAGAAGATTGCCACCTTGACGCAGATCGCTGCCAAGCAAGAGGCGATTCTGAACCAATACGGTTTAACGAATCCTGTTGTTTCAGCACAACAGTATGTGCGTACCTTGCGTAAGGTCGTTGAGCTGTCAGGCATGAAGGACGCTTCGGCTTACTTCAACGACATTCCTGACAACTGGCAACCCCCACAGAACCCACCAAAGCCAACACCTGAAGAAGTGCTGGCGCAGGTTCAGGCTGAGTCGATCAAGGCTGACATTCAGAAGAAGGCTGCTGAACTGGAGTTGCAGCGCGAGAAGATGATTCGGGATGACGACTATCGTAGAGATCAACTGAATCAGGACTTAATGCTCAAGAAGTATGAGCTTGAGTTAAAGTATCAAACACAGATTGACTCGGCACAAATAATGGCGATGCAAGCTGTGGACAGAGAAGCTGTGAAGCAAGAAGGTCAATTGCAAGCGCAAGCGATGCAAGCTGCACAGCAACCCATCAACCCACAAGGAATGGTCTTTTAAGTGAACAATGAAGAAGCCGTAAGAAAAGGGAAGAAGGCTGAAAGTCTGATACAGGACGAAGCCTTCTCAGCAGCTTTGCTGCAAATGGAGAACGATGCCGTTTGGCTTTGGAAAAGCACGAAGCCAGAGGACAGCGTGAAAAGAGAGAGTGCGTGGCACATGGTTCAAGCCATTGAGCAGTTTCGTTTACAGATCAACAAGATCATGGACAACGGCAAAGTGGCTCAAAGAAACATTGACCGCGCTCAGAAATCACAATAAGGAATCTTGGAAATGCAAGGAAATACCGCCAATCCTTCGGGAAGCGTCCAAACAGGACCAATGACATTGACTGATGCAGTCGGTGTTCTCGACCAAATGTTGCTGCCTATTGAGGGAGAACAGCCAGCAGAGGAAGAGACGCAGTTAACTGATGGCGATGAGCCAGAAGTTGCGGCTTCAGAGGAAGAATCATTAGAAACGCAAGACGAAGAGTCTAATGAAGAAACCAATGAGGAACAGTCCGAAGAAGATGAAGAATCTGATGAGGAAGAACAGCCACAGGTCTACACCGTCAAGGTTGACGGTAAAGAGATTGAGGTGACGCTGGACGAGCTTCAGAAGGGTTATTCAAGGACTCAGGACTACACACGAAAGACGCAACAGATCGCTGAAACCCGTAAACAGGTTGAAGCTGAAGCTGCTGCTATTCGTGCCGAGCGTGAACAGTACGCTCAATTGTTGGGAGCATTGCAACAGCAGCTTGAGTCTGCTGCCGAGCCACAAGTCGATTTGGAGCGTCTTTATCACGAAGACCCTATCGAGTGGGTTCGTCAGCGAGAGTTGTTGCGTGACAAACAGGAAAAACTCGTAGCTATTCAATCAGAACAGCAGCGACTTTCTCAATTGACACAGCAACAGCGCATGGAAGAGATGAAAGCCAAACTTGCTCAAGAGCAAGAGGCATTAGTCGCTGCGATACCTGAATGGAAAGATTCCAAGAAGGCTAAAGCAGAAAAAGCCATGTTGATTGAGTTCGGTCAAAAGGTCGGTTACTCAGAAGAAGAACTCAAGAATGTGTTTGACCATCGTGCCGTTTTGACTCTGCGTAAAGCAGCGTTGTACGACCAGATGATGTCCAAGCGTGGACAGATCAAACCAGTTGTGAACAATGGTCCTCGACCAGCCAAGCCTAGTGCAGCGGGTAGAGTCTCTCCAACAAATGAAGCTACACGCGCAAAACAGCGTCTTGCAAAAACTGGTCGCGTTGATGACGCGGCTTCCGCAATTGCACTTCTTTTGAAATGAGGCACTTAAATGGCTATCGTAACTAACACCTTTACCACCTTTGATGCCAAAGGCATCCGTGAAGACCTGTCAAATGTCATCACCAACATTGCTCCTGAAGAAACTCCCTTCATGAGCAACATCGGTCGCGAGTCGATCAGCAACTCTTTGTATGAGTGGCAGACCGATACTCTCGCGGCAGCTGCAGCGAACAAACAGCTTGAGGGCGACGATGTGACATCGTTTGACGCTGTGACTGCTACTGTGCGTATGCAAAACTACGCTCAGATCAGCCGCAAGACCATCGTTTTGTCAGCTACTGAAGAAGTGGTTAACAAAGCTGGTCGCCGTAGCGAATTGGCTTACCAAATCGCCAAGCGTGGCGCTGAGTTGAAGCGTGACCAAGAATTCACCATGTTGAATGGTGCTGTGGCTGCTGCTGGTAACACCACTACTGCTCGCGGTACTGCTTCGTTGAACGCATTCGTTAAGACTAACTACGATATGCAAACCAACGGTGCTAACCCCGACTACACCACTTTGCCTAACTCTGCTCGTACAGACGGTAATGTGCGTACCTTTACTGAAACCATCTTGAAGAATGTGATTCAAAAGGTGTGGTCTGCTGGTGGTACACCAAAAATCTTGATGACAGGTCCTGTCAACAAGCAGCGCGTTTCTGGTTTCTCTGGCATCGCTTCTTCACGCTTCAACATTGATGGTGGCGCAAAGCCAGCAACATTGGTCGGCGCGGTTGACATCTATGTTTCAGACTTCGGAAATGTGCAGGTCATCGCTAACCGCTTCCAGCGTGAGCGTGACGCTTGGGTGATCGACCCTGATTACGCTAAGTTGATGACTTTGCGTCCTTACCAACAAGTTGAGTTGGCTAAGACTGGTGACGCTGAGAAGCGTATGTTGATCGTTGAATGGGGTCTGAAAGTGACCGCTGAAAACGCTCACGGCATTGCCGCTGACTTGATTACTTCTTAATCAAACCAAGGAGAGGGGAGAGAGAAATCTCTCCCCTTTTTTACATGAACGAAAAGAAACTATTTGATAAAGATGATGTCACAGGCATCACAAAAGTCTGGCACTACGATGCCGAAAAAGATGAAGCAACGATTGAGACGCTGCAAGATGTAGCACCAATCATTGAGATGAATAAGATTGACCAGACACAGTCTGGCAATACAGGTTGGAAGGGTGAATGGCATCATGTTGCCCGTATCCCGCTTTCAATCTATTACAAGCTGAAGGCTGAAGGCAAGCTGGATGATGAAGCCTACATGAAGCGCTGGTTAAACGATTCCGAGAACCGTTTTTTCAGAGTTAAAGAGGGCAATGTATGACAGAGCAAGAAGTCAACTACATTGCTGTCTGTACGCCAGCGCGTGACATGGTTCACGCTAACTACACCTTTTGTTTGGTCAACATGGTCGCGTATCACACGATCAACACACCTGACGCTGTTGCCTTGAAGATCAATCAGGGAACATTGATTCAGAACCAGCGTGCTGACTTGTGCCTTGAAGCAATGCGTGAAAACTGCACTCATGTGCTGTTTGTCGATTCGGACATGACATTCCCGCAGGACATGATTGGTCGTTTGTTGGCTCATAACGAGGACATCGTGGCGACCAACTGTGCGCGTAGGCGTATGCCGACAGGTCCAACTGCTAGGGGCATGAACTCAGAGCTGGTCTACTCGATGCCTGAGTCAACTGGATTGGAAGAAGTGCAGTCTATTGGCATGGGTGTCATGCTGATCTCACGCAAGGTGTTTGAGTCTTTGAGCGAACCGTGGTTTGAGACACCGTGGCGCACCGATAAGCGTGGCTATATTGGTGAGGATGTTTTCTTCTGTCGCAAAGCGCGTGCTGCTGGCTTTAAAATCTACATAGACCATGACCTCTCGAAAGAGATCGGTCATATTGGCACTTTTGAATTCAAGCACGATCACACTTGGGTGATGCGTGACTTGGAGAAAGCTAAAGAGGCAAGTTGATGGCACTCAGCACATATTCGGAATTAAAGACATCGGTAGCAGATTGGCTGAATCGTTCAGACCTGACTTCTGCTGTGCCTGACTTTATTTCATTGGCTGAAGCGCAGGTCGAGCGCCGACTGCGTACCCGTCAGATGATTGTCAGGGCTACCGCAACCATTGATTCTGAATATAGTGCTGTTCCAGCAGACTTCCTTGAGGCTCGTTCTCTGAAGTTGCAGACCAATCCAATCACGCCAGTTGGCTTTGAGACGATTGACTCTCTTGATGATCTAAGCACGCAATACACATCTGCTGGCAAGCCTAAGTTCTTCTCAATTGTTGGCGGTCAGATCAGGACTGTGCCGATTGCTGATTCTTCTTACACGGCAGAGCTTGTTTACTACGCGAAGCTGAGTAAGTTGTCTGACAGCAACACGACAAACTGGCTTTTGACCGCTGCTCCTGACATCTATCTTTATGGTGCTTTGATGCAAGCTGCTCCATATCTCAAGGATGATGCGAGAATTGGTACATGGTCGCAAATGTATTTGACAGCGTTGCAAGACCTGCAAACTGCTGATGATCGTGGCTCTACTTCAGGCGGGGCTTTGGTTGCGAGAGCGAGAACTTTAGGATAAAGGAAAGATATGTCATCTTTTAGCAATTACACCGAAAACCTGCTGCTGAATTGGTTGCTCACAACCAACTCTGCAACCCGTCCAACAGCTTGGTATGTTGGACTTTTTACCGCTGCACCATCGGACGCAGGTGGCGGTACTGAGGTTTCAGGCAACGCTTATGCGCGTGTGGCTACTGGCACGATCAGCGTGTCTGGTACTGACACCACGGCAACAAACGCTGCTGCAATCGAGTTTGCTGCGGCTTCTGGTGGCAATTGGGGAACGATCACCCATGCAGCTATCTTTGATGCTTCCACTTCAGGCAATATGCTGGCTTGGGCTGCTTTGACTACATCACGCACCATCAATGATGGCGATGTGTTCCGCATTCCTGCTGGCAGCTTGACAGTCACCCTGACCTAATCATGGCAGCATACGGCTCTGGCTATTATGGCGGGGGCAAGTACTCCTACGGGGTAAGCCTCGGGGCTTTTGCCGTATCTTCTGCCAGCACCGTAGCCATCAATGCAAAGCGCGTCTGCATAGGCGCGTTTGCCGTTTCTAGCGCCAGCACAGTTGCTGTTGCAGCCAATGTTGTCAAGTCTGGCGCTTTCTCTGTTTCCTCTAGCAGTTCAGTTGCAGTCGCTGGTCAGCGTTTGGCTAATGGTGCTGCTGCTATCTCATCATCTAGTTCTGTCTCTATCGCTGGTTTGCGCTATGCGATAGGTGCAGCAGCAATCAGCGACACAAGCACAGTTGCTGTCAATGGCGTGCGTTATGCCATTGGCGCGTTTGCTTCGACTGATGCCAGCACAGTCGTTATCAATGGCATTCGTGTTGCATTGGCAGAGATGTCAATCCTTGACGCAATGACGATGGTTGTTGGTTCTCAGGTGATTGTGAATCAGGCTGTCACGATTGAGGCATCAAGTTCTGTTGTCATTGATGGCGCTAGAGTTCAGTTTGGTTCATTTGCATTTGTTGACGATTCAACTGTTGTCATCAACGGTGTCAAAAAATGGGAAAATGAGAGCGATACACCTGAGACATGGACTGCACAGCAAGACACATCTGAGGATTGGACAGCGATAGGTGATTCAAGCGTTACATGGACTGACGAGTCAGACACTCCTGAAACTTGGACACCTATCTCTGCAAATAGTAAATCATGGCAGATCGCCGCAACGAGGTAAAAAATGGCAGATTCCACAACTTCCAACTTATCACTAACCAAACCAGAGGTCGGTGCTTCAACAGACACATGGGGTGGCAAACTCAACACCAACCTTGATACGCTTGATGGTATCTTCAAGGCTGATGGAACAGGCACATCTGTTGGTCTTAATGTTGGCTCTGGTAAGAAGCTGATTACTACCGATGATGCAACCATTGCTGGTTTACGAGTCGGCAAAGGCGCTGGCGCAGTATCTACAAACACCGCTGTTGGTGCTAGTGCTTTACAGGCAAACACTACTGGAAATGCTCAAGCTGTGTTTGGCTACAACGCAATGTACACAAATACAAGCGGCGCTGAAAACACGGCTATTGGCTACAACTCGTTGTACTACAACACAACTGGCAATAACAATGTAGCTATTGGTCGTTCGGCACTCCAATCCAACACAACAGCAAGCAACAACACAGCCGTTGGTTATCAGGCGGGGTACAGCAACAGCACTGGAACAAACAATACTTTTGTTGGAAGGTTGACTGGGTACTCCACAACTACACCAAACTACAACGTTGCAATGGGTTCTCCTGCGCTGTACCAAAACACAACAGGGTCAGCAAACGTTGCTATTGGTGACGCATCGTTGTACTGGAACACTACGGGTAGCAATAACACTGCGCTCGGGTCTTCCGCCCTTCAGTCTAACACCACAGCAAGCTACAACACAGCAGTGGGGTATCAAGCTGGGTACAGCTTAACGACAGGACAGTACAACACCCTGATTGGAAGCTTTGCTGGATCAAATGATATTCAAGCAACAACTGCATCTGCTTGTACCGTTATTGGATATGCCGCAGATACAAATTCAGCATCCTCTCAATATGAAATCGTAATTGGGTACGACTGCACAGGTTCAGGCAGTAACTTTTTTACCTTTGGTAAGGGAGCAGGTGTTGACCGTGTTTACAACGGGTTTACATCAAATGCAACATGGACTCGTGTTTCAGATGTAAGAGCCAAGAAAGATATTACGACAAACACAAATCTTGGACTTGCTTTCATCAACGATTTAAGAACAGTGACATATAAGTGGAAAGCTCCTGCCGAAATGGACCCAAATTTCATTGGGTATGACGCAGAAAAACCAGAAGCTGAACATAAAGAAAAGATGTACGGTTTTATTGCTCAAGAGGTAAAAGCGGCTCTTGATAAGCACAACATCACCGATTTCAATGGGTGGCATCAACTTCCAGAAGAACAAGGTGGAACGCATGGTATTTCTTATGAAATGTTTGTTGTTCCTTTGGTAAAAGCCATCCAAGAACTCAAAGCAGAACTCGACACCGCAAAAGCTGAAATTGAAACATTGAAAGGTCAAGCATGATTGAACTAACACCCGAACAACAAATTGCCCAGCACTACGCTGCGTGCATGGACAGCGCGAACCTAATCAACTCTGAAAAACCAGAGAACATTACCGATGAGGAATGGGCTGCAACTGTTGAGCGCAACAAAGAGCACCTGCGCCTGATGTTGGCCAAGGACTTTTGGACAACCGAAGACCTTAGTGCAATTCAAGCTGCGAGTGTGTAATGGCGACAGTTGACGCGACTGATGCTCGTCTGTCTACGCATGAAGAAGTTTGTGCGATGAGATACGAGCAGATCAATGCAAGACTTAAGCGCCTTGAAGGAATCATCATCAAGGCATTTGGTGTCTTGACGATCAGCATGGCTGGTGTCATTTGGTCAACCATTACGCACTTGAAGTGAGGTGAACCATTGACCCTATCTCTGCAATGCTTATGCTGTCAAGCGCAATTAAGGGCATACGCTCTTGTTGCGAAATGTTGTCAGAGGGCAAAGCAGAGATTCAACGCATTAAAAAAGGCGTTGAGGACGCTAAAGCAATCGCTAAAGATGTTTCTGGATTCTTTGGATGGCTTGCCAGCATACTTCGAGGCTCAGAGCCAGCTAAAAGAATACCTGAAGCAGCACCAGAAGCAAAACAAACAAAACCAAAGAAGGATGACTATGTTGACCACATTCCAACAGAAGATGAAGTCGTTGACCAGTTCATTCGTCATGTCGGCAACTACTTTAAGGCACAGGCTTATCTCGTTGCTTACAAAGAAGAGCTAGAGCAAAAAGTGTTTAGCGCATCGTACAAGGACAACAACGAAGGTGCGCTTGAACTTATCTCTATCGAGACGAAGCTAACGAAGTGCGGTTCTGAGATGCGGTGGCTGATGAATGAAGCACCACCACAGCTAGGACCTCTTTACAGTCGTTACAAAGCGATGTACGAGAAGATTTTGATTGAGCAGCGTAAGACTAGGGAGAGGGACAGAAAGAACGAGAAGCAAAGAAGGATTGACCAGATCAGGACTGAGAACGACAGAACTGATCGCTGCGTACCGCATTGGGTTACCCTTGGGCTTGTCATCATTTTCTGGTTGTGCATATGGAAAATATCTCAAACTATGACGCAAAGGTCTACTTTTGGGGCATGGTCTTATTTGCAACCGTCAGCTTCATTGCCTTACCAATTACTGCCTTTATCTATTTTGACAACAGAGTTCTCAAAAATGAGATAGCGGCAGAGATAAGAGAACTGAAGAAGCTAAAGCGTGAACTGAAATCAACAGAGAAGGAAGAGTAAATGGCACTAACCAGAAGCGAGATGGAGATCATTATCAAGAAGCGTGCTGCTGTCTTGCTCATCATATTGGCTGCATTGGTAGCCATTAACAGCTTCTTCAAGGACAGCAACTCTGGTCGCATCATGAAGGACATAATTGCTGCCAACAATCAATGGGCTTGGTATCAAGCCAAAAATGTGCGTGCTGCCATTTACAAGACAACTGCTGACCTAGTGGATGACAAGAAGCTGTCGCAGCACTATCATGGCGAAGCGCAGCGCATGAACGCTGACATGGAAGAGATCAAGGCACGCGCTGTTGCTTTGGAGACTGAACAGAAACAATTGTCAGCCAAGTCACCTTATTACACATACTCAGCGATGCTGATGCAGTTGGGTTTGGTGCTGTCTACCGCAGCGATTCTTGCTGTGTCTATGCCTTTGTTTTATGCTGCCGTGGCTGTTGGCTCGTCAGGTGTTTTGTTGTTTGTAATTGCTTTAGGGGTCTAATATGCTGCCAATCGTCATGTCAATCGTTAACGGCTTGATTGCCAACAATATGCCGAAAGTGGCAGACGCTGTGATTGAGAAGGGTGTGGATTATGTGCAGGAGAAGATGGGCATCACCCTGAAGCCTGAACACGAAGCAACCAAAGAGGATTATGAGAAGTGGAACGCTGAAGCTGCCAAACATGAGGAATTCATGGCAGAGCTGGACGAGAAGTCTAGACAGCGTGCTACTGATATGCAGATGAAGGCGATGGAGTCTGAAGACCCATTTATTCGCAGATTCTTGTACTACTTCATTGGTTGTTGGTCGGCATTTTCAATGATCTTCATTCCTTGCTTGATTTGGGCATCAATTCCTGAATCTGGTCAGCGTTATGCAGACACGATTCTTGGTTATGTAATGGGTACTATCGTCACCTCAATGTTTGCATTCTTGCTTGGTTCTAGCCAAGGCTCACGCATGAAAGACAAAAAATGACACCTACACGCGAGATGTTGGTTGCCGTAAAGATCAAAGACCCTGACAAGTGGCTTGAGGTTATCAAGAATACCTGTCAGGAGTTTGAGATCAATACGCCAGAGCGCATTGCTTCATTCTTGGCGCAGACTGCTCACGAGTCTGC
>JACCDN010130690.1_pt1 | contig 12230 bp, 11 predicted proteins | sample 7441691 | NCBI WGS metagenome assembly JACCDN01 (sample SAMN15323439, study PRJNA562643) | freshwater metagenome | isolation source: river surface water | place: USA:Blue River Watershed | collected 2017-08-16 | reverse complement strand
GCTTGTTCTTCTCAAAAGGGAGTGCCTTTAACTGATAGAAAATATTTTCTGTCGAAAATCCACGAATGCAGAACGTATTTTTTCCACGATCTATGCGACAAATAAGCCCTGGTGTCTCCGGCGCATTTTTCGCAATTTTTGGCATTTCTATATTTACTAGCGCTGAATGCTCGGTTTCACAATTTAGTGAAGAGCAAATTTTTCCGGCTTCCTTTTTGTCATTAATTGCTAGCGAGGTTATTTCATCTATATGGACTTTTTTAAACAATTCTTCGTTTTCAAGTACACTCAATCCTTTTTCATAAACCTGGTCTACAAGATCAAAAAGAAAATCCTGATCATTTTCATCGGGATAGAGACGATTTGAGATCTCAGTGACAGAAGGTGCAGATTCGAACTCATCTACATCGTTGCCATTTTCATAAAGTTCCGCGCTCTCAATGTTATCGATAATTTTTTCGAAGTCGCTTAACTCAGGAGTTGAAGACTGAATTTCTTTATTAATTCTGTCTGTAAGCTCTAAAGTTTCTTTCAAAAGAAAATCCAAGCTGAAATCAAATTGATGACCAGCACTTTCATCGAGATGAGTATTCATTCCATTATTAAATGTATCCATTCAAATCCTTTGAAATAGACTATTAAAATATTTTAGTAGAATTTGATTTTATTTGACAAGCAATTAAGAAATTTAAATTGCCCAAAAGCTACCAAAGCAAAATAAAAACTTGGATAAGCAAGGTAACAAGGAGAGGTGAAAAATCGATAGGTAGATGGGATGGAAGTTTTTTTCTGATTGGATTGAGAGAAAAATCACAAATCTGTTTCAATTTTTGTCTCCATATTTCTCTATTAAATTTCGGGAAAAATGACAAAATAGCATCTAAGAATAAAAGAACGATATAAATATTAAGAAGAACTCTAATCACAATTCATTCCTTTTTTTGAGAAAAACGTGACAAACGCATGTACCATAGAAGAAAAAGCACATTAAAAAGAAGATCCACACTAATCCCAAAACCGATGAATATAATTCACCATAAGACTGCATCAATCCTTTTTTAACCGAATAAATATAAATCCAAAAAAGATCTTTTCCAACATAAACAGAAAAAGCAAACGTCGAAGCTGCAACAAAGGCCTCAGTCCAGCGAAGTTTCCAGTTAAATAACCAGCGGTAAAGAATTGTGAAATAAATAAAAACCAATGCACTATGAAGTCCTGATGATCTTAACCAATAAGCTTTTCTTGAATCAACGGTTTTTACCCAGGTTAAAAATGGGCGCATAATTTCAAATGTTTCAAATAAAAAACTTGTTACAAAGTTATTTTTAAAAAACTTTAAAAAATAAATGATAACTGGAGGAAGAATAAAAATTAGAGAAACCATAACTAAAGTAATTCCAATAATCACGAAACCTTTTAAGATTCTTGACCAAGAAATTGCTGTTTTATCTTCTGTTATAATATATAAACCAGACCATATCGAATTTAAAAATGTAATTGCTGAAATTCCCAAGAGAAAAAAGTTAATAACCGTAAACTTTGTTTCCGCAAATAAAGGCCCCTTAATCATTGATTGGAGTTTGATTAAAAGCTCAGGTGCTACTTCTGGAAAAAACCTAGATCCAATTAAAAAAATATATTTCTGAGTTTGTGATAAGTTTCCAAGAAAGAACCCTACTCCTCGGATCAGCAAAAGCAGCGACGGAATTATTGTAATTAAAAAATAAAATGTCGATGATGAAGCAAGAGTTGTTCCTCTTTTTTGGTGAAATACTTTTCCACTTTCAATAAGGGTAAATATTAATTTTTTTAAATACGAATAAACGAACATTTTTTACCTTTTACTTAATACACAAGTCTTTTACGTCAAGTGAACAAGCCTTTTTTTTAAATCCTTCCGCCTTTTGGATTTCCCCTGATTTTTGATAATATTTAAAAATTTCAAAACAACTTAATCCATAATCTAAGTCACAAGATTTATTTAAAAACCTTAGCCCTTCATCGATATTTCCGGATTCAATTGCACCCTTTCCCACAAAAAAGCAGCTGGCCGAATTCGATTCACGTTCACAACTCCAGCGATAAATGGATTCTTGAAATAAAAGAAACAATAAAACAATGATGGCAAAACCACATAAAATTAATAAAGGCTTATGCCATTTTTGATGCAAAAAGGATTGAATCGATAAATTTAAAATAGCGATAATTGTTCTCCCTTTATAATTCCATCATAGCTTTTATTTTGAAAAACCAGAACACTGTCAGCGAGGGGTCTAATCTGTTTTTCAAGATAATAATCATAGTCTACATCCTGATGCGGCAACTGTACAGGGACAGGTCCTCTTTTTGTCACAACATAGTCGACACTAAAGACATGCTCTTTGCGATGAGCTTCAAGTTTTCTTGCTGCAATAACATGCATTGGAGTTATTTTTGTATACTCGATTGTTTTTTTAGATAAACGCTTCGTTATTTTTAGTTCTTCATTAAATTTTCCCTCAAGGAATTCTCTAACAAAATCCTTCAAATGTTTTTCTAAATCTTGGCCCGTTAAAAATTTATATAAAAAGTCATATTGAAATTTTCTAGCGACAAGACTCCAGTCTTGTCTTACAAATTCCATCCCCGTAATAATTAACTTCATCTCATTAAAATTTGGGTTTCCTAACTCTTGTGGCAATAAGCTTCTTTTTGAAATCAGTCCCGCATATCTTTTCTTCGCTCCTATCGATCCACCTCTTACAGGAGATAAAAATAAACGATAGAAAATTTTATCAAATTGCAATTCCAATTTAGATTCAGTTCCAAATTCATCGCGAATTTTGTTAGCTAAAAATTGGTTTATTTCTTTCACCAAATTCCTTGCATAATCAATATCGACAATTTTTAAGTGCACAAAGATAGAATCAGTGTCACCATAAAGAACCTGATGTCCCTTGTTTTCAATCCACTCCATAACAGTTTTTAAAATCCAATGTCCGGTCTGTGTAATCGCCTTTGGCAAATCTTCATGATAAAAGCGACAACCAAATGATCCCATGACTCCGTAAAATGAATTCATAAGAATTTTTATCGACTGTGATAAATTTTCATCATTGAGTAATTTTGCCTGATTCCTTTTTTCTAAAAGTTCGTCAATAAGTTTGGGTAAAAAATATTCCGTTCGAGAGAACTCCACTCCACTAGGATTCTTTAAAGGATTTATCTTTGCTTGAATTCTAGAATATGGATCAATTTTAAAAGTGCTAATGATTGTTGGATATAGACTTTTAAAGTCAAACACCGCAACGCCAGTATGCAATCCGACAACTGGTTCCAAAACAAACCCACCAGTTGAGCCATGCAATCCTTCAATATCCAAGACGTTGGGAGCGACCATTGAAGCTTCATGAAATAAAGGAAGAATATGATGATCAAAGGCCATTGTTGAACCACCAATCTTTTCAAATGCCAATCCAGAAATTCGCACACGACTTTTTAACAGTTCGATGATATTGAGTTTCAAGAAAATATCTAGTACAAGTGTTGCATCCTTTAAATTGTAAATCGCAAGACTTTTAGGATCTTCGCGATAACGTCTTTCGATTTCACCCCATTTGTCATCAACTTCATCCTCATCAATATCTTTTGTTTCAGATAGAACACTTTTGGCCACTGTATTCAATTTGAAATTTTCATAAGAGAAAAAATTATTCTTTAAAATTCGCGGGCCATCTAAAATAACTCTTCCATTTAACCTTGCTCTAAGCTCCCCTCGCATTCCCTCAAATAGCTGCAATTCTTTTCCTTCTCGCCCCAAATTTAGTTTTAAATGATTTTTTTTGGCAACTTCATCAATAAATTTCAAATCAAATCCAATCACATTCCAACCGACAATAAAATCAGGATCAAGATTTTTTATATCTTGAATAAATATTTCAATAAGCTTTTTTTCTGATTCTACAAAATTTGTGTCTGTGGGAAGATCAATGTACTCTCCTTGATGAAATGTCTTATCTCTTAAAACAAGAGTCTTTGTCTTATATTCAGACTTTAAATGATTTTCTTGATATGCATATGCAAGTGAGATAATTTCATTTTTTTTACTAGTCTCTATGTCAAAACTTAACAATGAAAAATGAGGGTTGCAGTCACAGGGCAGTATTTCATCTGCCAAGAATTCGAGTTGTCCATTAACAGTTTGATAAGTACCTTTTGCTTTAAAGCTGCCAAAAATTTTTTGATCCATAAGAAATCTTTCAACAGGCTTAATGTCTGACTCATAAGTTTTATCATGTAATAAAATTTCTTTTTTAAATTCTAATAGATTTCCAAAAACTAATTTTTGAACCGGTTTTTTTTCAAAGTTCTGCCAAGTAGAGGATCGGTCATCTGTATCAATAAAAAAGTATGGTTTAAATTTTTGATAAATGACTTTTACAACTTGGTTTTCTGCATTACGTGAATAGAAATGCAATTCAACCTGATTGGCCCCTTTTAATGCGAGATTATCTATTGCATTAATTGATTGAATAAAAAATTTATTTTCCATAGCACTCAGTATACACTAATTAGCACGACTAAATAAAAGAGGAAAATATGAAAGATTTATACCCCGAAATTGGGCCATATAACACAGGTAAATTAAAAGTCTCAGAAATTCATACCATCTATTTCGAAGAAGCTGGAAATCCTCAAGGAAAACCAGTTGTTTTTCTTCATGGCGGACCAGGTGGTGGATTAATTAATAATTACCGTCGCTACTTCGATCCCAAAAAATGGAGAATCGTTTTGTTTGATCAAAGAGGTTGTGGCCAAAGTACTCCCTTTGCAGAATTAAAAGAAAACACGACATGGGACTTGGTCGAGGACATTGAAAAGTTGCGCCTTCATCTGGGAATCAAAAAATGGTCGGTATTTGGAGGATCATGGGGATCAACGCTCGCTTTATCCTACGGAATTACTCACCCAGATTCTTGCGAAGCTTTTTTCCTGCGTGGAATCTTTCTACTTCGAAAAAAAGAAATCGATTGGTTTTATCAGGAAGGTTGTTCAAAAATTTACCCTGATGCTTTTGAAAAGTATCAGGCTCCAATTCCGATAGCTGAACGACATGATTATGTTCAAGCTTTTTATAAAAGACTCACTTCCTCTGATGCAAAAACGAGAAATGAGGCAGCAAAGGCTTGGTCAATTTGGGAAGGAACAACTTCAAAACTTATCCCCGACCCAGATGTGGCCGATCGTTTTGGAGAAGATCAATTTGCTGATGCATTCGCCAGGATCGAATGCCATTACTTTATCAATAAAGGATTTTTTAATGAAGATAACTTTATTTTAAATAATGTAGCTAAGCTAAAATATCACAAAGCCATTATTGTACAAGGAAGATATGATATTGTTTGTCCACTCGAAAGTGCCTGGGACTTACATAAGGCATGGCCATCAGCAGAATTTGTGATCGTTCAAAATTCGGGCCACTCGCTGTCAGAAAAGGGAATAACAAGTGCACTCATCGATGCCACTGATCGATTTTAACCTTACCCTTAAGCAATAGGAACATTTTTCCATATCAAAGAAATTTTACTCCCAAATAAAATTCCTTAATACAATTAAACAAAAGCAATGTATTAAGGATATTTATGAACAAATCACTCCCGGTTAGAATTCGTTTACTCATTATGTGGCTATCATTTGTTTTCTTTTTCCTCGGCTGTGGAATCCTGCAAGTGATGAGCCTAAATTCCGTATCAAAAATTCTCGCCAATATATCCCAAGTTCAACTCCCAGCTGTTCACAATATGACTTTGGTAGATATGATGCACGATGGTCTCATGGGTGCTGTTTATAAATCACTTACTATTGGTGAAAAAAGTGATGAAGCAACTAAAAAAGCCATGAGTGAAGAACTAACTGAATATGAAACAAATTTCGATCTCTATTTTAAAAAAATAGATGCACTTGATATTGAATCTGATACAAAAAAACTCATCGATAGCGATCGGCCTTTTATTCAAAAATATGTACAAGTTGGAAAAGAAATCGTAGAGCTTTCTCTTAAAGGTAAAAAAGAAGAAGCAGAAAAGAAACTCCCTGAATTTCAAAAAGCTTTTGATGATCTCGAAATTAAGCTAGGCGAGCTGGGGGAAAAAATTGCGAAAGACTCAGACGCAAAAGAAGCACTTGGGAAAAAAGTTTCAAAAGATTCTAAGAATCTTAGTATCATGTTGATTGCCATTGGTCTTCTACTCACAAGCGCCATCTCCATTTATATTATTAAAAAGTTAAGTGTTGATCTAACTAATACGGTCGAAGTACTTTCACAAAGTGTTCACGACGTACAAAACTCAAGTCAAAAACTAGACATTATGAGCAAAAAATTGCACGAATCTGTTGAATCGCAAATAGGTAGTATTTCAAAAAGCGCCTCTGCAACTGAAGAAATATCAGCAATGCTAAGAACAAATACTGATTCAATTGCTCGCGTAAAGCGTTCATCTCAATCAGCGAATCAATCCGCGATGAGTGGAAAAGATAAAGTAGTCGTTTTAAAAGAGGAAGTCACTAATATCTCAAAAAGTTATGATGATATAGAAAGTGTTGTTAGCATCAACAATGGCGAAATTGAGAAAATGGTTACTGTCATTTCTGAAATAGCAAAGCATACCGAAATTATCAATGAGATTGTTTTTCAAACAAAACTTTTAGCATTTAATGCTTCCGTTGAAGCCGCACGTGCGGGAGAAGCAGGAAAAGGATTTGCCGTTGTTGCTGATGAGATGGCAAGCCTCGCTGACAAATCAGGAAAAGCTTCTGCAAATATTGCGCAAATGCTATCGAGTTCACAAACTTTAGTTAAAGATATTGCTCAAAATACAAAAAGTAATATTTCAAAAATTATTGTATCTGGAAAAGATAAAATTTCACAAGGGCATCTTGCAGCAGAAAATTGCCAACTTCAGTTAGAAGAAATTCTAAAAATTGTTGGTGAATTAGATAGTGATATTTTTAATATTACTGAGGCGATTAAGGAGCAAGCAGCAGGAGTTGATGAGGTTAACAATTCCATGAAATCACTTGAAGGCAGCACGCATGAAACCAGAGACATTTCTGAAAAATCAAAAGAATCTTCAAACGACTTGCACCATCAAGCTCACTCTCTTCGAGTTACGATTCAGGATATTAGAAAAATATTAGGAGCGAAAAAATCCTATTCTGTTGACCCTTTAGACTAAATTTTTTTAATGAGAAAGATTCCGTCCCGAATGGGTAAAAGGGTGACATAGAGATCAAATCGATTAGTAAGATGATCATTGAGCTCACGAATATATTTTGTATTTCTATGTTCATCTTCTGAATCAGTTGGAACTTCTACAACTTGCCCACCCCAAAGCACATTATCAATAACAATAATTCCATTGGGAGAAAGCATCTTTAAAGTCTTTTCTAAATACATAGGATAATTTCTTTTGTCCGCATCAATAAAAACAAGGTCAAACTCCCCCGTTAATTTATCTAGTGATTCAAGCCCTGGTCCAATTATCGATTTAATTTTTTTTCCGTGCTCGCTTTTTGCCCAATATGTTTTTGCTAATTCAACCGTCTTCTCGTTTATATCTAGAGTAATAACTTCTCCATTCTGAGGAAGTTGTTCGGCCATTGCAAGCGCTGAGTAACCGGTAAAAGTTCCCAGCTCTAAAACTCTTTTGGCATTAATACTTCTAATTAAAAAGCCTAGAAAACTTGCTTCCATTTTTCCGATTAGCATTTGTGCTCCATGCACATTTTCCCTTGTATAAAGCTCTAGTTCATCACAAACACTTCCGGGTCTTCGACTTTTAGAAATACAGTACTCTTCGATTTTTTTATCAATAAATTGCATGCTATGCTCGCGGCTATAATTTTTTCTATCATAGTTATTTTTACAAAAGGAGGCAACCGTTCTTGCTTTTTAATTTTACTTCATTGAAAATTGCATCATGGTTAGAAAAATTCTTCTCAACAATAAAACTGGTTTTATTAGCTATCAAGAAAATTACCTTGCTGACCCAAAAGATATCCTGGGGAAATTATTAAAAGAAATTTCTTTTAATCAAGAGTTTCTTTTTCTTTATGGGCGAGAAGTTCTCGTTCCTAGACTTATATCGTGGCATGGAAATCCTGGGATTAACTATAAATACTCTGGAAAAAATCATCTTACACTTCCCTGGACACCAACCCTGCTTTTTTTAAAAGAACTTGTTGAACAAGAAACTAATGAAAGTTTTAATAGCGTTTTATTAAATCTCTATCGAGGAGGAGCTGACTATATGTCATGGCATGCCGATGACGAAAATGAACTTGGATTAAGTCCAGTGATTGCATCTATTAGCTTAGGAAGTGAGCGTATCTTTGAAATAAAGAAAAAAGAAAATTCTAAACCAGATCTTTCCTTAATTTTAAATTCTGGAAGCCTTTTGGTGATGGGAGGATTACTACAACAGTTCTATCACCATCGCTTAAAAAAGGAAGTTAAAATACGCGGAGTACGTATTAATTTAACTTTTAGAAAAATTTTTAACCGGCCTTTTTAGATTTTTCCAAATTCTTAATTTCACAGTATAGATTAAACTCTTTTTTAATATGCCCTGGATCAAGAATCTCGATGCTTTCACGCATTTGATAAAGCCATTCAAAAAATGGGTCACAAACTTCCATTGTAGCCGCCCAAATTAAATCCCCTTCACTGTTGGCAGTAACAAAAGGGCTTCCTAGATGATGAAATCTTGGCATGAACTCTGTGTTATTCTGGGCAAAAATTTTAAGTATAAGTCGCTCTTCACGACCATTCACTAAACGACTGGCATTAATAAATTCATTGATCTCCAATGTGGTGAACCTTGAATCATAAACTTCAAATTCTGATAATTCGACATTCGCAATATCTTCTAAGCCAAAATAGGCCAATGTTTTATCAAATTTTTCTTCGCCAATTAGGCAGAGGGTACCATCAAGATAAACTATGCGCTCTGGATACAATTGAACTTCTTTATGGTTAAAAAATGTAAGCTTCACTACGCGTTTGCTTACTATTGCTTGATCTAGTTCTAAAAGCCACAATTCCATTTTCTTTGACCTTTTATCACCTATAAATTGAATTTTTTCATTTTTATAATAAAGATATTTCTCATGAATTTTTTCAAAATATTTCATTTTTTGTGCAACAATTCTATCGGCCACAAATTGTGAATCCATCACTTTTGAGCATTTTATTAAATACTCTTGAAATGCCATCCACTCTGAAAAAGAAAAATCAAGTGAAATTTTCCAGTCTTTAGCAATAGGGTATATGTGACCGTCAACGATCCGTACTTCAATTCCATATGTTTTTAAATGCTCGACACATTTTAAAGCTTCGCTTTCATCAATTCCATGGGCCTCAAGAAAAGAGTCAAATTTTCTCGCTACTTTTAAGTCTTCTGCTGCTCTTAAAAGTTTCCACCAATCTTCTTTCCAAAATTTTTGATTTTCACGCAAACCACTAGAGCTCATGATCAATTTCCTAGTTAAAAGGCACACTACTCTTGTCGGGTATTGTGCTTTGGAGCTTGAATTCTTTTTCAAAAAAGCGAGGAATTGATTTTTAACTCATTGATATTTTAAAGGTAGGGGCAATTGAAATTTGTAGGACCGGCCTTCGATTATGAGCTCGTATTTGTGTGCCTCAAGGTAGAGCCTTGGAGAATTGGCAAAATCATCCCCATAAATAGGATCCCCTATTATCGGGAAACCTAGTGCTTTTAATTGCACACGTATTTGATGACGAAGACCTGTTGTTAAATCAACTTGCAGCAATGTTGCATTGTTTTTTTCATCATAAGAAAGTGGAGTTAAAAATAATTCTGCTCGCTCGCCAAAACCGACATCCAAAGAAGCTAACATCTTCTCACCTTTTTCTCCACTGGCCTTTAAGTAATGAACATATGTACCTTGAAGCCTACAATCACCAGTGACAAAACAATGATACTGTTTTTTTTTAACGAGACCACTAAAACCCTTTCTAACTTGCTGATAGAGCTCTTCTGTTTTGGCATAGATCACCACACCTGAAGTTTCATAATCTAGCCGATAAAGTAACCCTCGATCATAATTTGCAGAATTAACCGTAAGCAAATTTCCTCTTCCTACCTCTCGCAGATAAGAAAGCAGATTATCCCCTTCATTATATGAAAGTGGATGCATATGGCAGTGATCGGGCTTAAAGATTCCTAGAAAATTTTCATCTTCAAAAAAGATATGTGGTTTTTTTTCTCCAGAATATTTTGGAGAAATCATACCGTGATTGATGATATCGATATCTAGATCAATAGCTTCATTTTTTCTGATTATTTTTTGTAAAAATTTTTTTGAGAAATTCTTTTTTAAAAATTGGCCAGAGAGTTTGAAAGTTGATTTTAACCAATTTTCAATACTGATGTCTGATACTAAACTTGTTATTTGAATTTTCATTATCTAAAGGCATAGCATGAATTTTCTTTTCTGACGCTTAAAAAAGAAGGCCCGCGGAAAACCACGGGCCTAATGTAAAACCAAAAGTCCTACTGACAAGAGGTTTAAAATTCTTGATTACTTGAAACAGTACGATCTAAATAAGCGAGAACTTTTTCTCTTAATGATTCAAGAGGTAAATCCTCTCCCTCAATCAATAGCTCCGCCTTCAAAAATTCCACAGGAAACCCTACTAGCCCTGCTAACTCATCAACCTTAACTCCTGTTTCAGCTGATGCCGGTGCAACATTTAGATCACTGGGCGAACCTTTAATCTCTAAAGCACTCATAAACACTCCCTTGTTTTCCTGCACGGCCTATCTATAAATTAATCGATCCTTCGAAAAAATGAATAGATTTTTTTCCTGGCCTTAAGTCAAAATTAATGACGCAAAAAAATCGTATCTTTACCCAATCTTTAATGTCAACTTGTGAAAGCTTTGTAAGATCAGATGTAAGAATATATTAGAATTGAGTGAATTCTTATAGATAGCTAATCAAAGGCATGAAAGAAAATATTGTAAGAAACTAATCTCTGAAAGCTAGATTTTCAAAACTGGTGTATGCACCAACAAAAGCGAGTTTTGCTGTTCCAGTTTCACCACCACGATTTTTCCCGACAATAACTTCGGCCACTCCGGGTTCCTTAGTTGATTCTTTATTGTAATATTCGTCACGGTAAATAAACATGACGATGTCGGCATCCTGCTCGATTGCTCCAGATTCACGAATATCGGCCATCGTAGGACGCTTATCAACTCTGGTTTCAACTGATCGATTAAGCTGCGAAAGTGCGACAATAGGGCATTCTAGCTCTTTTGCGAGCGTCTTTAGCCCGCGTGAGATTTCTGAAATCTGTTGTTCACGCGATAACATTTTGTTCGTAGACTGCATCAGTTGAAGGTAGTCGATTACGATTAGTCCCAGACCTTGATCTGCTTTAATTTTTCGACACTGTGACTGAATGTCCATTAATGTGCAGGCACCTGAATCGTTAATGTAAATTGGTAGTGTTGAAAGCTCTCCAACGGCCTTAGCGATACTTCTAAGATCAGTATCTAAAAAGTCTTTTTTACGAATTCTTTTTGAGTCAACCTTTGCCTTTCCAGATAGAAGACGCATAGAAAGTTCGTTTGCTAACATCTCGAGTGAAAAAATTGCGATGGGAAGTCCGGTAAAAGTGCAAACGTTCATCGCAACATTTAAGGCCAGTGCTGATTTTCCCATAGCAGGGCGGGCACCTAAAATTATTAATTGTCCTGGTTGCATGCCAAGAAGTAACTCATCTAATTTATTGTACCCAGTTGGAAGTCCGGCAATCTCGCCTTTTCCTCGGCTTGTGTCTTCTAGATCTTTTAAGTTTTGCTTTAAGCAAGAATTTAATTTTATCATCCCGCCAGTTTTAGCGTCATTAGTTAGTTTAAAAAAACTCGCCTCAACCTCTTGAATAAAATCTTCAGTATTTCCTGAAAACGTTAATCCATTTTGCACAACTCGCTGAGCAGTTCTTAAGATTTCTCGCATCGAAGCTTTTTCACGCACGATTTTTGCATACTCATAAGAGTTCGCGACCGTGGCTTGGTCTTCAACAAGTTGTAGTAAAAAAGTTTGCCCACCGATCTCTTCTAGCTTCCCACGTTCTTGTAGCTTTGAAGATGTTAAAATGGATTTGTTTGTTTAAATTATTTTCAATACCAATTTTTGCTAGTGAAATAAAGGTC
>JACCDN011210192.1_pt1 | contig 12231 bp, 10 predicted proteins | sample 7441691 | NCBI WGS metagenome assembly JACCDN01 (sample SAMN15323439, study PRJNA562643) | freshwater metagenome | isolation source: river surface water | place: USA:Blue River Watershed | collected 2017-08-16 | reverse complement strand
TTTGAAACCTGTTCCTGAAAACCGATTTCGAAGGGCCTACCTTCATCTTTTATGTAGCTTCCGTTTTCGAGGTGTGAAAATATTTCTTCCACCTCATGTTTGTGCTGTAGCACACGCATTTCTACGATAAAAATGCGTCCCTTGTTATCGGTGCACTTCACATCCACAATAGTGCGCTTAAAGGTTGGGATCTCAGGGACTTGCTCAGAAGGTAGATATTCTAAGGATTTAATGGGTGCATCCTTAGGAAGGGGCAAAACCGCATTTAAAAAGCTCTTTAACAGGTGAGGATGATCGCCGAAAACCTTCTTAAATACTACATCCGAGCGCGGATCTAAATATTTAGCCATCTTCCCCCCCCCCTTTAATTCTATGAGTATCAGTTGCTATTCTAAGGTATTCAACCTAGAACATCAACTTCCAATATAAAGTAATCTTGCTAAGTATTTTGTATTCCCCAATCGGGCAAAACTCACACAGCCCCGACACTTGAACGACTCTGTTCAGAACCCACCTCACGCATTGCCCAGTGAAACTTTTTTTGGATTCTACACCTTGTGAATTTTTTTTGCCTATCCAGTTGTCACTTAATTTAGGTTCTCTCATAGATTTGTGAATCATGATAGCCTCGTGAAGGCGCTCTATTGAGCGTTCTTTGGTTTGGTTACAGATCTTGAATTGCTGCCTTCTCATCTTGATCTTCGATTGGCTTCCCGACACCCTATAGCGCATATCATTAAGTGACAACCGGATAGGCAGGAAATTTTTCGTGGTGTAGTCCTTAACTTTTAAACGACCATTTATTTGCATAATCGGATAACCTCCTTTAATCATGCACAAGGACTGCAGAGGCTTTGCACATTGATGACTGGGTTCTGATTCAGACGTAAGCGATCCACGAACTACATCTTTTAAGCGATCGCTTACCAATAACCACAATGAAAGGGAAATAAAGCCTTTTGTAATGGCGAGGAAAAATTTTTTATTTAGTTCCTCTGTCAACGGCGCATATGCTCTATGCCTACATTTAAGCCTGATCCGTACAGCCAAGCGTCATGGTCTTGACCCCTACCACTATTACGTCAAATTGTTAAAGAGCATCCCCCACTGCCAATCCGTTGATTATGAAAAGCTCCTTCCATGGAACCTTCAGCCAGATGATCTCAAAGCCCCTTAACAACCGCAACATGTAGTTCTTGGATCGCTTACCCAGAAGCCACGGACTAAGGCTTAGCCCTCTTATTGATTAAATCATCAATATTATTCGGCTTATTGGCCGAGTCATTGCCTTCCAGTGGTATCTCTTCGACACTTTGAGCATCATCATCTCTATCACTTTGAATAGCTGTTTGTGATGCCGGTTGGTCAAGATAACTAGTCATATGAGTCACCGTACGGCTCAAGGGAAGCATTTGATCTTCTATGTTATCCAGAATGTCATTGAATCCTATCAAAAGTCTCCTTATCGTGCCCGCATCAAAGGGTACAGGTTGCTGTAGATTATGCTGTAGTTGTTGAATACCCACGGAGAGATTACCAACTTGTCTAACCACACTGTTTACATTGGGTGCAATATGGTTGAACTGATTCCCCAACGCGCCTAATAGTAGAGGATGTACATTTATAGGAGGATTTTCTTGACTTCCGTTGTGAGACAATAAGTTTTGTATTTCCGAAAATCTACCTGCAATCTTATGACTTGCTTCAACAATATTGGTAGTCCTTGCTACACCCTGCATCGCAAAAGTGTTCAGATTTCTTCGGGTTTCATGATTAGGCATGGGCATCTGAACCACATCCGTTTTCTTTGATGATTGAATAGACACATTACGTTTTCTTCTTCCCATTTTGAACCCCTAAAAAAAAAAAGCTTTATCTCACATAAAAATTCTTTCCATCGAGAGACCAGTCTACTAGGCTTTTCCAAAGCAATCAATCGCACCTATTCAAGGATTTTTCTATAACCATGCCTTTAAGTGTTTCACTCTGTAAACTTGAGGGGTTGAATAACCAGGTCTAACCCAGTTACGCATAACTGCCACAAATAGTGTTTAGAGACTACCTTGTTCCCAAGATTTTTAATTTATTTTTGACAGTACACACCAAGACATAAATCGAGAAGCATCGGATAAGGATACAAACGCTCCATGACCTTAGCCCAAGTTACCGGACTTTAAATGATGCAATATATCCTCAACGCCACCAAGCGACCTTTCAACGATACCCGACTCTCAAGTGAAGCGTCTGGAAATGAGACTTAACAACAGGCTAAAAAAGGTTTTAAAGTACAAAGCTTCAAGACAAGAGAAGTGTTCTTTGAGTCTCAACCACACCGAGTGTTGCTTCGGTCTTGAATTAGAACACCGAAAGAAAAAATAAAACATTTTTAGCTATTTTAAAAGCAAGAAACAGTTTCTTTCGCTAGGCTAGCATTTTCTAAGATTTCTATCCTGAAAGCTACCGGTAAGATCAACTCATACATTTCGATTCTCCTATTGGCCATCGTTTTTTACTCCAACCATTGACTGGGTTGGCTGGCTGAGTTTAAACTGTTAAGTTTTCATTCTAGGGAGGAGGTGGCCGAATAGATGGCGATCAAGTGGCCTAATTAGCATGGCAATCGGGTGGTATGATTAGCATGATCAACCGAATGGTGTGATATGCATGGCGATTAACACCCCTCTCGTGAAGAGCTTATTGTTGAATAGACACAAGCGCCTAGCGTATACTGAGGTCGATTTAACACGTGGATGAAATAAATGTTTCGCCAGAATAATTAATTTTAGAAGCCCTATTCGCTGTTTATCGTTTTGGGGTATTCTACGCGATTCAAAATAATAGAAGGCGTTCTTAAGTATTCAAGTATGGAATTTTTTAAAAAATGAAGATCCTTTTTTGTCATGTGAATCAAAATATTACAACTACAATCGCTCTATTTAAAAAATATGAATAAAAATAATGGCTGGATGATATTAATAGAGGGTCTGGATCTAGCTGGAAAATCAACTCTTACAAGAAATTTGGTGAATCATTTGAGAGAAGCAGGGGAAGAAATATCCTACGCCCGTAATGCCTTAGTACCTACGAATCCCGTCGCTGTAAAAGCAGATATTCTAAGAAGAGAAGAACATACGGGGTTATTAGAAACTGGGGCACTTTTTCTTGCTGCACATCTATATGATGCTAAAGTTTTTCAATATCCTAAAAAAGGTACATTTCATATCCAGGATTCATGTTGGTTACGTACTCTTGCATATAACATTCTTTACAATACGCGCTTTATACCAGATTTAGTAAAGACATGCCAGATTCTCCAGCCGAAATTTGATCTGGTTATTTACCTCACAGCTTCGAATGAAGAAAGAAGAAAAAGAGTTTTTAAACGCTCTCAGGAGTCTCAAGAGAATGATATGGCTGATTACCTATCTTGGCTAAATCCAGAAAAACTTAAAAAAAATGATGATATATTATTCGAAGAAACTTTAGCGATTTATCCAGAAACAAAAAAAATCGATACAACAAACATGTCTGAGGATGCGGTTTTAAAGGAAGTTATCCGGCTGTTAAAATGCGAAATGCTACTATTAGAGAAGGGTTGAGAAATAATGAAAAAAATAAATATGATAATAGTTGGTTTAGGCCTACACTCACGAAGTTTATACTTGCCAGTTTTGTGTAAGTATAAAGAAAAATTTAATGTTGACATAAAACTTGGAGTTGACCTAAAAGATCAAGAAAATATAATACGAAACTATCTTCTTACTAAGAACATGGAGATGGAACTTTATTTTATCAATCCTTTTAATTGGGCTGAGAATCTGCCGGTTGAGCTAGATGTATATTTAACTGATTTTGTAAAACAATTTAATATTGAAGCTGTTCTTATATCTACCGAACCTTTATGCCATAAGGCCTATGCAAAATGGGCTCTAAGAAATGGCCTTCATATTTTAATGGACAAACCAATTTCCACGAGAGAAAATCCCGTATCAGATATGGAGCAGGCTATTGGAATTTATAAAGATTACCAGGATCTAAAAAATTTATACGATAATCTTCAAAAAAATAAAAAAACAATTTTTTCAATAAACGCACAACGTAGATATCATATATGTCATCAGAAAATAATATCTTTAATAAAAGAGGTGGCAAATAAATTCGATGCTCCAGTTACTTCTATTCAAAGTTCTCATGCTGATGGTCAATGGCGAATGCCAAGTGAAATAGCCGCTCCGATTACTCATCCCTTTTGTCAAGGTTATGGAAAATGTTCTCATAGTGGATATCATTTTTTCGACATTCTACACCAATATTACTTGGCTGGACAACGAGAAAACAAAGCACCTGATGTTTTGCAGTTGATGACGTCTTTTGTAAAACCACGCGGTTTTCTGATGCAATTTAACGAAAAAAATTATTTCGATTACTTCGGCGAAGCCTACAAAAATACAAAGCTCTCTAACGATTCAAACTTATCTTCCATATTCGAAAACTATGGAGAAATAGATGCTTCCATATTACTAAGATTTATTAAAAATGGAGAAAATATATGCAATTCAACAATCAATTTGTTGCACAACAGTTTTTCACGAAGAGCATGGCTTAAACCAAGAGAAGACCTATACAAAAAAAATGGGCGCGTAAAACATGAGTATCACTCTATTCAACAGGGTCCATTCCAAAATATACAGGTTCATAGCTACCAGTCGAATGATGATCATAGCGTTAATAATGAGGCTGATTATCTGCTTGGAGGAAATAACCATTTTGATATTTATGTCTTCAGAAACTCAGTCATGTTTGATAAAGATGAGCTACCTTTGAGAATCTATAAACTAAAAGATCTTGATTTAAATAAAAACTACAATGAAAATGAATTATCTAATGATCTAGCTAAAGAATTTGTTCTAACAGAATTCTTCGGTTTTATTCGGGGGAGAATTAACAAGAATCAATTAATTTCAAACATAGATAGTCATTCAATATCAGTAAAGATTATGAGCTATGTTTATCGTTCTCATATTAATCAAATACAAGGAGACTCACCTCTTGTAGAATTTAAATTAATGAAAGAATAAGAACCCCATAGGATTGGATAATAAATCCGTTCTCACTAATCAGCTAGTAATGACTCTCCATATTTTAGTTTTCCCACTAAGCTTAGCCTCATGAAAAAGTTTTGAAAAATCATTCTCAGTCAATTTGCTATATTCTACTCGATTTATCTTGATGTCTTTTATATTATCTAATAGATCTAAGCCGCCAAGAGGCATTTGTCCACCTGTAGACTGCGATCCTCCATTATCAATAATAATTACTCCAAGATTGACTTTGCGAAATATGAGTTCACTAATAATGCCTGCCCCTGCATGCATTAGAGAAGCATCACCTGAAATACAAAATGGATAAACAATACCCGCTTCACATAACCCTATGCCTATAGGAATAGAAGCGCCAAGACATAAACAAGCTTGTATAGTGTCTGTATTTTCTTTCGTAAATTGCCCCAGATCGCCAACCACAAAGCTAGGATTTATTTTTTTTAACCCATTAAATAAATTTTCCAAGTGAATCCAATTGATATATCGTCTACTATGATTCGGAATCAATCCGGTATTTGAAGAAACTTTTATAGAGTCTAAAGACCAAATAATAGATTTTATTGTTCTTAGCGCATAATCATTTCCTTGTTCAAGGACAGCTACTTTTTGCTTAAATTTTATAAAATGATTGATTAAATTTATGGGCGCTGGATAAGTTTTGACACGTAAAATCTCACAATTAGAATAATTAAGTAATTCTCTTTGACAATTGCCAAAAACTATACAGCCATCTACCATTAAGGATGCTTTTAAATCTTCATTTTCATAGAATTTTTCTACAAATATTTTTATTAATTTATTTTTTTTCTCTAAATGATCTCTTTGTTCCCTGGAGTAAAATGGATGTATCAAGTATTTTTTTGAGGAATTAGCCAAACTGAATGACTTTCGTATTAGATTTTTTCTTTTATATTTTCCGCTTAGCTCAAAAAATTGATTGGTTAATCTTATGACAATTGGTATATCTAATTGTTCAGAAAATAAAAAAGAATTACAGGCAATATTATAAGCATCTTCCAAGGAGCTTGGCTCAAACCATAGGCCTCCGAAAAAGTCTCTATAGCTTCTTGAATCTTGACGGCACTGTGAACCTTGAACTTCAACATCTTCAGTCAATACAAGCACTAAACCCGCATTAATTCCGCTCACTATGGAATTAAGAAATGGATCGGCAGCTACATTTAAACCAAAGCTTTTGAAAGTAACTACCGTCCTAACCCCTGCAAGACTTGCTCCAAAAGCCATTTCATAGGCTACTTTCTCATTAATGGAAATGGTTTCACCTCCAAGCAAATTAAATATATCCTGACTATAAAAACCAGGAAAATTCGTCACGTACTCACAACCCCCGTCTAACAAACCTTGTGTGATTGATTCTATAGCCCTATTCGTTGGAATTTTTTTGATTTTTTATTTCCTCCTCTAATCAAAAAATAATTCAATATATCAGCAGATTTCATATAAAAACTGAGGTAATATAACAGTTGCGTATGAACCTGTTGGCAAAAAGAAACTTAAATCAGCACATTTCATGCCTAAGTTTAATGCATCATCTTTAATATTTGACACAAATATTTCAGTATATACAAATGTCTGACGGCTACTACATAATTCAACAGGAGATCTATCTTTCACCCTATATTTTATTATTTTTTGCTCATTAACATTAGATAGAAATTTAAATTTATTAGATCTTTCTTTTATGTAAGTATAGGGTATAGATTCACATTCAAACTGTATTTTTTTACCAAATTGTTGAATAATTTTTTTCTGCAAATCGTCATTCCATTTATACGAATAATAGCTATTTAAATAAAAAGCTAACTGTCTAGGGTCTATTTTTTCAAAATATTCTGCTGGCATATCAGAAGTGAGGCATTTACTTTGAAATTGCTCAATCAATAAATCAAGAGCCTCTTTGTGTCTTTTATTTATTAAATGTTCACCAATTACATGCGTATTTTTTTTTAATCCAGGCCTCCCAAATCTTTGTGGGCCATAAAAATTAATATACATGGATCGATGGCTAGAAAAAAAACTTAATTTTTCAGCCAAAGAATTACTTATATTTCTAACGGTTATTTTAAATGAATTACCAAGTAACATGCCTATACTAAGTTCTTCATCTGTACTTCCCTGGTATAGCAATTCCATTTCCGTGGAAATATTATTGATTTCATAAAGTTGCTTTATGCTGAAAATGATTGGCATAGATATTAATTGTGTTGTAATGCCTTCCTCATCTTTTAAACCAGAATAACCAATGCTCTCTACAGAAAAATCAGCGTATTTAGCAATTTTCTGAATGGCCTCATTAGTACTAAGACCCGATTTTTTAAGAGTGTATATATGCACTCGCCCATCTTTGAAAGCTTGAGGCAAAGGGATCTCATTAACTAAAAAATCAGAATTTTTAGTTTTAAAATTAACCCTCAATACATTGTCTATGTCTTCTCGCATTACTATGTCCATAATGTTATACATGATATACTTCTGATTTACGTTTCGTATTATGACATGATTTTATCCTAGAATGAAGATTTAAACTAAAAAAGTTCTTTATAGCCATCTCCCCGGAGAAAAGCTTTCATTTTTTATTGTAAGCTCTTTTTACTATCTCTGTAATATCAACTGGCACAAAAGCGATATCATGGATTCTATGATACTTCAGCATAGCTTCAATAACATCTGGTGTCTTTTGATCTGAGTAAGCAATATAATGGACATTGCCTTCACTTTTTATTTTTTTGCAGCCAGGTGGCACATGTAAGATTTGATCTGTGTCTATTTCAAAAGCGATCATTTTTTCATTACCCAATGAATTTTTTAGATTAACCAATGAATCTTGTTCGATAATAGTACCTTTGTCAATAATAATTACACGCTCGCACAAATTTTCCACATCATCGAGATCATGGGTCGTCAGTAAAATAGTTGTTTCTTCTGATTGATTTATTTTTTTCAAAAAAAATCGAATGGATTCTTTTGCAAAAAGATCTAATCCTATAGTAGGCTCGTCCAAAAATAAAATGGCCGGATCGTGCAGTAAGGCAGCAGCTAGCTCGCATCGCATTTTTTGACCAAGACTTAATTTACGCACTGGCACATGAAGAAAATCTTTTAAATCTAAGATGCGTATAAAAGTAGATAAATTATGTTCATAACGTTTTGAGGGAATACGGTACATTTTAGCTAAAAGTTGAAATGAATCTTCAGGGGGAAGATCCCACCAAAGCTGCGTACGTTGCCCAAAAACAACGCCAATGTTAAAGACATGCCGAGTTCGATTTTCATATGGAACAATACCATTAATGTTTATGGTGCCACTACTAGGCGTTAAAATACCCGTTAGCATTTTAATAGTCGTTGATTTTCCAGCACCATTAGGCCCAATAAAACCAACAAAATCTCCTTTTTTTAATGAAAAACTAATATTATCAACTGCGACTTTTTTTTCTTGATCCCGCCCAAAAAAAGAATGCCATTTGTTTTTAGTTTTGCTTATTTTAAAAATTTTTCTAACATCTCGAACACTAATTATATCTTTCATTTCATCAACTGCCTGTACTTTTGTAATGTTTTAAGCTGAAATTCCAGCATGCCCAAATGACTGCTAAAAAACAAAGTGCTGCTAAAGGGGCAAATATTGCAGGTGGCGCCCAAATTGCAAGATTGGCTTTTTTTTCATATAGCTCTATCGTTGGTAGATAGCTAACAAAACCAAGTGGTATGCAGTAAACAAACATGGTTTGCATCCATTTTTGATAAATTGAAAGAGGATATTTTGCTACTTCTATACCACCATAAGTAAATGCATTAAACATTTCGCTACTATCTAATGTCCAAAAAGAAACGGCCCCATTGGCTAAAAATAAAGCATAATAAACAATGAACATACTAAATATGGAGATGCTTACAAAAAACAATCCTATTATGGAGGTAAGAACATTTGTCTTTATGCATGCAATTATTAAAGCTGCTAAACTTTGAGCAACTCCTCCCAATCGTTCAATACGAAATGATAGGGCTGCTATTTGAATGATAGGTGAAATAGGTTTTATTAGCATTTGATCAAATTCACCTGATTTTATATACAAATGCAAATCTTCAAAAGATTCTGAAGTGAGCTGCGCAATAGAAAATGAAAAACTTGTCACACCATACAAATATAAAATCTCCCAAAAAGACCATCCTGCTAATGTTTTAACATGGTGAAATATAAAAACAATACTTCCAATATGAGTTGCCATCTGCAAAAAATATGCAAAAACTTCTATGGTATAAGATTTATGATATGACATCTGCCCCTTAAGACGTATGGTAATTAAATACCAATAAATTGCCAATAAATTCATTATGTATTAGCCCCCATTCAAAGTAATTTTGTGCTCGCCTTGTTTTAGAGAAAACAAACAAATGAAGCTAATAATAAAAATCCAGAATGCCTGAAAAATCAAAAGCCTTAAAGGCTTTGTACCCGAAAAAACTTCAATAGTAGTGTTTAAAGTGTATTGGAATGGTAACCAGGCATTGATTCCTTTAGCCCAAGATGGGAAAAATGCTATCGGAATAACAGCTCCGGAGAGAAAATATGTCGCAACTGAAACCAATCGCTTTGGTCCTTGAGGGGATTCCAACCAAAACCCAGTAAGCTCCACTAAAAAATGAATTGAATTAGCTAGCCACACGCTCAAGAGTAAACTTAGAATGCCAAGCGTTATGTGGTAAAAATCTGGTGTAACATTAAAAAACCCGAGACTTATACCAATTAATAATGCTGGAATTCCACGTGCAAGTAAATAAAACGAACTAATCCCCACTCTTTTTGCTAGAATCATAAGATAATAATTTATAGGACGTAATAAATCCATCGCAATTTGACCCGTGCGAATGTCTTCAGATACACCAATTGATCCCCATTGAGGAATCACCATAATAAGCACTTGAACCATGACTACATAATTTAATGTATATTTTTCTGTACAACCTGCTATAAGGGTTTCATTGATAAATAGGGCTTGAAATATAGCGGCTCGAAATAACATAAAAAAGGTATTCGTAAATAAGCCAGCGATATTGGCTAAAAAAAATCTCGATTGACGAATAAATGCTGTTTTTACAAATGCGAAATAAACCATGTATGATTCTATCCATATAATTACAAGCGAGTGCCTTCTCTCAGTATGCGCTGTGAGATATCTTTATCACCTATGGGCTTTCGGAAGCGGCACTAGTATGTAGTGCTGCCGCGCTACGGTCGGCCGCCCTCTGTTTTCCAGAAGTTACCCTCGCAGGCCGTAGCAACCTCCCATAATGGCTTTACGCCGTCAGGTACATTCCCTGCGCATACGCTTCGCATGCTTCGAAATTCTGAAGCTACCCGAGGAACCTCGGGGAAGCGCTTGATGGTGCTGCTCTGCTTCGCAAGTAAGCGTCCAGCGATCATCCCATCAACTTTAAACGATTCGATTGGTGAGATGGAAGGTAAGAGAGAGTTCACTTGTCTATCAAGCATTTAAATACGCTCAGAACCATGCAAGCCAATTTACTCAAATTTTGTCAGACGTCCGTAGCATCCACCTTTAGCTTTAGGTTATCTAAATATTGTAATCGACATCCAAGAACGCGTATGGTACCTTAGTGCTCCAGCCTGCTGCAAGCTTTAAATTTAAAAAAAAATATTGAAATCCAAAACCTGCATTCATAAACCCTGTGTTATCAAGAGTCGAAAAACCCACCTAATTGTACGATCCGTGAAGAACAATGCACTATTGTTCACCACACTACTCCGACAATCCCCTTAATACTTCATAATCTCTGATCAAAAACATCCACTTTTGAAGCCATAAACAACACCAAGAATTCTGGATCATCAAAGTGTAGAAACAGCGCTCTCAAGCCATCAGCTAATCACACACCGACAACGGGCAGCGGCTTGAACCCCCGCATCTTCTAATGTTTCTATTTGAGAATCGTTTACCAGAGTTGGTATTACCTCAGACTTTTTTTTTGAAGCAAGTGATACTTTAGAGCCTTTTTGTAACTGCCGCCCCGGCATTGAAAATATTTCCTAAAAACTCGAAAAAAAACCATGTTATGATTGAGGACATGGAAACAGTAAATACTCAATCAGTCAGAGAAGAAGCGAGCGGATAAACACCGCGTTCAAACGTCTTGCTTCTGATAAAAAAATAAACAGTGAATCCAAGCTGCTTTTTCAGAGCATGCTGATGCTTATCAATTTGTTAATTTCTATATTTCTTGCGAAAAAAACCAAGAAAAATAACAAGAATTCAAGCAAGCCCTCTTCGCAAACTGATAAAGATGAATCCCCGACCACACAGGAAAGTTCGAAGGGTAAAGGCAAGCCGGAATCGAACGCCACCGCCGATAACACGCGCACTCGAGAAAGCGTCACCATCGCCAAGGTCACTCAATGCGATGTTTGTTGACAAGACTTAAATGCCGAGTCCCAACATTATAAAAGGCGCACAACAATAGATATTCTCTTCGAAAAAGTGGTTGAACATGTGGATGCTGAAGTAAAGCACTGCGCGACCTGTGATTCAACGGTTAAAGGATGTTGTGGATTCTTTTAAGACACAAGCCAATAACACGGGTGCACTTCCTTACCAAACACAAATTAATCAGGCTTTAAGAACCATGTTGCCCGATTCTCGCGAACATTCTGCGCTGTATGAGAAAATGAAGCACGATCTCCTGTACGACAAGCATTTCGTGGTTTCTTTAAAGAAGATCCTTAAGAAGGCTAGTTGATGAGCCATGCTGTAATTGACCTTAGCTGATGAAGCGATCACCCAGCCGGCCAGGAAATAAAATCGCAAACCGATTTGTGGAGAGCAGCCAACCAGCTCTGTGATTCCAAACCCCAGGAAACAGTGCGTTTGCTAAAAAAAGTTTTGCTTCCTAATCGCGCAAAAGTCGCGCAAAGGCCTTTAGAAGCTGAAAGCGCTGGAGGTGGCAGCATATGAAAAACATCCGTTTTTATAGGTTTTTTAGTGGTGCCGAAGCGCGGAATCGAACCGCGGACCTACTGATTACGAATCAGTTGCTCTACCAACTGAGCTACCCCGGCGCTTGTTGAAGTCCTCGCATTATAGGGTTCCCC
>JACCDN010193293.1_pt1 | contig 12232 bp, 10 predicted proteins | sample 7441691 | NCBI WGS metagenome assembly JACCDN01 (sample SAMN15323439, study PRJNA562643) | freshwater metagenome | isolation source: river surface water | place: USA:Blue River Watershed | collected 2017-08-16 | reverse complement strand
CCTCTAGCAAAAGCTCAGTTTTCGACTGTGGTGAGGCTAAAAATCAGGCCTCCAAGACCTCAGATAATCTAATAGGGCTAATTTTACCCATTTAATCCTTGTCCGATAATTGGGATTATCGGACATACATCAAGCGCAGACCGAGGGTAGGGTGGTCGTCTTCGCGTTCGCTTCTTTGCGAATCTTGTTGCTATAGGGTTCAACAAAAACCGTCAAAACACCAAAATTTGCGTCAACGGCTGTCCGAGGTAAATGTCATATTCCTAGTCCGATGCCAAAAAGGGCGCGTGCGCTGGCAATGTCCCCTTGTCCCCCTTTAAATCGCTGACAAAATTTGTTGCACGTTTGTAGGAAATTGACATTTATTGTGGGATGTCAGCCAGGGGCGTTGTCAGAAGTTGTTGTCAAAGGCCTTGATTTCATTGGGTCCCGACTGACACTTTTTATGGAGCCCTATGTAGAGGGGGAGAGAAGTAGATCAACCAGGCCGTTGCTCATTGCTTCGAGTTCTGACTCGGGGAAGTTGTGTTTATCAAACAGCTCATTCATACCGTCAAACCCCTTGGTCAGGAGTGAAACAAGCGAGGCTTGGTCGATGACTACTGCCCCTTGTCCGGGGTATCTGGTGCCGCAGCAGCATGCGGCAAAGATCTTAATGCTGTCGTCTACTTGGTTGAGGAAAAAGCCCCAATAGGGCCACGCATCCGCAAGCCTTTGGATCAGGCGGCGGACCTCTGGTATGTCCACAAGTTCGCGGCTATCGTCGTTGTAGCCATCCACCACAAGGCTCATTTGGCCTTTATAGAGCCATGCATCTTCGCGGGTAGCTGTGAACACTTTTAGAGGAGCAAGGACTGATTCGAGGTCTTGCTGTTCGACCTGTCGTCGTGAGATGAGCAAAATGACGGGGTCGGTTACGCCCTTGCGGTAGGTGGATGGTGGCTTGTTCATGTAAGGGCGCTCGGCTGATTTGTCTTTGCTAAATCATAGAATCATCGGTTACGCATTGGAATCAAAATGAGCAACCACACTACCCTAGCCGACTTCATCTGGAAAAACGCCGACGACCTTTGGGGGGACTTCAAGCATGTGGAGTTTGGCAAGATCATTCTGCCCTTCACTCTGCTTAGGCGTCTTGAGTGCGTATTGGAGCCGACGCGAGAGACGGTGCTCCAAACTGTCAAGGGCATGGACGGAACAGGCGTCGATCTTGACCTCATCCTGCGCACCGTCACCAAGTTCCCGTTCTACAACACCTCCCAATACGCGCTTGAGAGCCTCGGAGGGACGCGCACGCGCCAAAACCTTGAGGACTACATCGCCAAGTTCAGCGATAACGCGCGAGTCATTTTTGAGCAGTTTGATTTCGTGAACACCATCAGTCGCCTGGACAAGGCTGGATTGCTCTACAAAATTTGTCAAAACTTTTCGTCCATCGATCTGCATCCGAATGCGGTGCCTGATCGTGTGATGTCCAACGTTTACGAGCATTTGATTCGTCGCTTCGGCGCCGAGGTTAATGAAGCTGCTGAGGACTTCATGACGCCCCGCGATGTTGTGCATCTTGCTACGACTCTGCTTCTTGATCCAGACGACCAGCTGTTTGAGGCCAATCCCGGTCTGATCCGCACGATTTATGACCCCACCTGCGGTACGGGTGGATTTTTGACGGATGCAATGGATCACGTCGATGCGCTCCGCAATCGCACCAAGGTTGCTCCTGTACTTGTGCCCTATGGTCAAGAGTTGGAGCCCGAAACGCATGCGGTTGCTTTGACAAGCATGCTCTTGCGCACGTTGGAGTCAGATCCTGGGCGCGATCTTTCGAAGAACATCAAGAAAGGGAGCACGCTTTCCGAAGACGGTTTCCCCAATGAACGATTCCACTACTGCCTCGCCAATCCCCCGTTCGGCAAGAAATGGGAAAAGGATGCAGTAGCCGTTGAGCGCGAGCACGAGGAAAAGGGGTTTGAAGGTCGTTTCGGGCCGAAGCTCCCGCGTGTGAGCGATGGCTCCATGTTGTTCATGTTGCATCTAATTAGCAAGCTTGAGCGCCCAGAAAAAGGTGGGGGTCGTGCTGCTATCGTTCTGTCTGGTTCCCCTTTGTTCAATGGAAATGCCGGGCAAGGCGAATCTGAAATTCGTCGTTTCTTGCTGGAGAACGACTATGTTGAGGCGATCATTGCGCTTCCAACGGAAATCTTTTTTCGAACGGGTATTGGCACATTTATTTGGATTCTTTCAAACAAGAAATCAGAGGATCGCAAAAACAAGGTGCAGCTGATCAATGCAACGGATCTCTATACGTCGATGCGCAAAAATGAGGGCAACAAGCGCAAGCGGGTTAGCGATGAACAGATTCGCGAGATTTGTAATCTCTACGCCGCGTTCGAGAATACAAAAGAGTCTCTAGTCCTCCAGTATCAAGGGTTTGGCTATCGCCGCATTAAGGTTCTTCGTCCCCTGCGCATGGTTATCAGAGTAACCCCTGGCGGCATAGTCAAGTTGCAGGAAGAAAAGGCGTGGTCCAAACTAGAAGAGGCTCAGCAGCGTGCATGGCTAGAGTTCTTGAGGGGTCATGCGAATGAAACACATGAATACGCCTGGATTGAGGAGATTGCCACACTTGTACAAAGAGTCAATCCTGTGATCAATAAAGTTCCCAGGCCTCTAGTTAAAGCGTTTATCAGTGCCTTCGGGGTTCGCGACCCTGAAGGTGAAGTCGTAACCAAAGACGGGACTCCCATTGCTGATGACGAGCTGACTGATTTTGAAAATGTGCCACTTGGTGTGGATGTCCATGACTATCTTGCCCGAGAAGTGCTGCCACATGCCGCTGACGCATTCATTGATGACGACTACCGAGACGAGTATGACGGTCAGCTGGGGGTGGTTGGATATGAAATCAACTTCAACCGTTACTTCTATGAGTACAAGCCGCCGCGCGAGCTACATGAAATCGATGCGGAGCTCAAGAAGGTTGAAGCTGAAATCAGTCAAATTTTGAATGAGGTCACTGAATGAAGGCGAGCGCCTATCCTCTGTACAAAACATCAGGTGAAGCGTGGCTTGGCGATGTTCCCTCCCATTGGGAGCTGCAACGAATAAAGCATTCATTGAGTGAGAAAAAATCGAGAAAGGGAGGGAGTCTTCCGTGTGGGGCCATTAGCTTTGGGAATGTTGTCACCAAAGATAGTGAGTCGATTCCCATTGAAACGAGGCAAACATACCAAGAGGTTCTTGCTGGTGAATACTTAATTAACCCAATTAACCTTAACTACGACTTGAAAAGCCTGAGAACTGCGCATTCCAGCATCAACGTTTGCGTTAGCCCTGCTTACATAGTAGTTAACCCCAATGAGGCCAAGATACTTCCCAAATATGGTGAGTACTTGCTGTACCTGTTTGACATTGCCCACATGAAGACTCTTGGCGCTGGGGTCAGGCAAACCATCACCTTTAAAGATATTGGAAATTGCATTTGGTGCCTTCCTCCGCTCGTCGAGCAAAAGCAAATAGCTGAATTTCTAAACAAGGAAGCCACTCGGATCGACTCCCTCATCGAGAAGAAAACTCGATTCATTGAGCTCCTGAAGGAAAAGCGTTATGCCTTCATAACAAATGCAACGAGCGGGGGGTTAAACAAAAATTGTGAGCTTAAAAATTCGGGATCGGTTTGGCTCGGTTCTCTGCCGATGCATTGGAAGGTCGTTCCTCTGAAGGCGATAGCTGATGTTCAGTTGAGCAACATTGACAAAAAAACAATTGATGGCGAGCCTGAAGTGTTTCTTTGTAACTATGTGGACGTGTATAAAAACGAAAAAATAACGACAGCCATGAAATTCATGCGGGCGACTGCCTCTCTTCAGCAGCTTCAGAGATTGAAGTTGCAGAGTGGGGATGTCTTGCTAACTAAAGACTCGGAATCGCCAGACGACATTGGCATCCCGTCTTTAGTTGCGGAGGAGGTTGATGCCGTGTGTGGGTACCATTTGGCGATGGCGCGCCCGAGAAAGAATTTGTTAGTCGGCGGTTATCTCGCCTGGTTCTTGAGGTCGCATCACGCCAAGGTGTATTTTGAAAACGAGGCCAAGGGTATGACTCGATATGGCATAGATAAATCCTCACTTAAAGACACGCCTATTGGTTTGCCTCCCTTGTCAGAACAGGTTGCCATCGCAGATCAAATAGACCGCGAGACTGCGCGAATAGATGGCATCTTGTTGAAAACCAAGATAACCATCGATCTGCTTAAGGAGCGTCGTGCTGCTCTCATAACGGCGGCGGTAACCGGAAAAATCGATGTCAGGAATTCCAAATGAGTGATGCTCACCACGAAAAACACTTTGAGGAATACATCGTCTCAAAGCTAAAAGCCCAAGGCTGGCTGCACGGCGTCTCGGATGCCTACAACAAGGAGTACGCCCTCTATCCAGAGGACCTTGTGGCATGGATTCAGCAGACCCAAAAAAACAAGTGGGACAAGCTGGTCGCGATGAATGGCGACAAGGCGACGGAAGTCCTCATGGATCGGTTGAGCCAAGCGCTAGAAAGCAAGGGCACCATTTACACGCTGCGGCGCGGATTTGCAATTGCCGGGTGTGGCACGCTCGATTTGAGCGAGGCTGCTCCTGAAGACAGGCGAAACGAACAGGTTGTTCATCGTTACCAGTCCAATCGCTTGCGCGTTGTCCAGCAACTCAAGTATCACCCCTCGCGTGAGTTTGCGATTGACCTTGTTTTCTTTATCAATGGATTGGCTGTTGCAACTGTTGAGCTGAAGACAGACTTCACGCAGTCGGTTGAGGCTGCTGTTGATCAGTACAAGCTTGATCGTTTGCCGTTTGATCCGAAGACCAAGCGCAAAGAACCTTTGCTTACGTTTCAGCGCGGGGCGGTGGTTCACTTTGCGATGTCTGATTCAGAGATTCGGATGACAACCAAGTTGGGTGGCCAGAACACATTCTTTCTGCCATTTAACAAAGGCCGCGATGGGCATGCGGGTAACCCTGCGAGAGAAGATGGCGAGTATCCGGTCGCCTATTTCTGGGAAACGATTTGCCAACCCGATGCCTGGCTGCGAATTTTTCATAGCTTTGTCTATACAGAGAAAAAAGAAGTCGTCGATTTAAAGGGCAACTGGTCGACTCAGCAACGCTTGATGTTCCCTCGCTTTCACCAGTGGGAGGCGGTGAACAGCATGATCGCAGACGCCAAGGCTAATGGCCCTGGCTTGTCTTACTTGTGCGAACACAGCGCGGGATCTGGGAAGACGTCGACTATTGCATGGACTGCCCATGATCTTGTGAAGCTGCGAAATGACGATGGCAAGGCGATTTTCGACGCGGTGATCATCGTTACCGATAGGACCGTGCTTGATAGTCAGCTTCAGGATGCTGTTCAACAGCTGGATCATCAAAGCGGCTTGATTGCGGCAATCGATCGTCAGAAAACCTCGAAGTCCAAGAGCGAACAATTAACTGAGGCGTTACTTAAAGGCACGCCCATTATCGTGGTCACTATTCAAACGTTCCCCTTTGCAATGGAGGCCATCCTGACAGAGCAGTCTTTGCGGGATAAGAACTTTGGGGTGATCATTGATGAAGCCCACGCGTCTCAGACTGGCACCACGGCTTCGAAGTTGCAGGCCACATTGGCAATGAAGTCAAAAGAGGCTATGGGCGAGATGACGATTGAGGAGTTGCTTACAGAAATGCAGCGGTCGCGAGTTCGTCCCAAGAATGTCAGTCAGTTCGCTTTCACCGCGACACCAAAGCACAGCACATTGACCCTGTTTGGTCGATTGGCCGACCCAAGCCAGCCAGCATCTGAAGACAACCTCCCGCAATCATTCCATAAGTACCCAATGCGCCAGGCTATCGAGGAGGGGTTCATTTTAGATGTCTTGCAGGGGTATGTGCCGTATAAAACGGCCTACAACCTAAGCAAGAAAATGGTTGACGAAAAGCGAGTTGATGGCAAAGAGGCCAAACGCGCTCTTGCGAAGTGGATGGCATTGCATCCAACCAATGTGACCCAGAAGGTGGAGTTCATCATTGAACATTTCAGCAAGAGTGTTGCCCACCTTTTGGGGGGTAAGGCAAAAGCGATGGTTGTGACGAGTTCTCGGGCTGCTGCTGTTCGTTACAAGAAGGGCTTTGATAAATATATCGAGATGCACCCAGAGCATGCAGGAATCCGAGCGTTGGTTGCTTTCTCTGGAAAGCTTGTTGGCAGCCAAGTGGCGCACGCAACTGACGACGAGCTTGGTGGTGAGGTTTTCGCTATTGCCAATGACGAGGAGTTCACGGAGTCCTCAATGAATCCTGAGATTGGGTCTACCGATCTTCGGCTTGCCTTTGATCGGCCCGAATATCGTGTGATGCTTGTCGCAGATAAATTTCAGACAGGATTTGATCAGCCCAAACTGGTCGCGATGTATCTCGATAAGAAGATTGCAAACGCCGTTGAAATTGTCCAAACGCTGTCGAGATTGAATCGAACATACCCTGGCAAAGACAGAACGTTCGTCATTGATTTTGTGAATGAGCCCTCGTCCATTAAGGAGGCATTCGAAACATACGATGCAGGCGCTCGAATCGAGAGTCCTCAAGACCTAAATGTTGTTTACTCGATGAAGCAACGGTTGGACGATGCTGCCATCTACTACCCTCAGAATTTGGATGAGTTTAGGGTGGCCAGATTTAAGCTGCTGAAAGAAGATGTTGGCGGCGGGGCGGCTCAACATAAGTCTCTGTTTGCAGCAACTCAGGAGGCAACAGACCTGTTCAATACCCGTCTAAAAGATTTGCGGGCGGGCGTGGCTGAAGCTGAAAACGCTTATCAGAGGGCTCACGGCGTTGGCGACAAGGCGGGCATGAAGGCTGCTGATCATCGGCGCGAAGAGCTGTCGGAGCAGATTGGTAAGTTGATGGAGTTCAAGGCTGGCCTGAGTCGTTTTGTCCGCACCTACTCTTACATTGCGCAGCTGATTGATCTTGGCGATCCTGAGCTGGAAAACTATTCGGCTTTTGTTAAGCTGCTTTCTAAGCGTTTGGATGGCGTCTCGCCTGAGGCTGTTGATTTGAATGATGTGGTGCTGGGCTCCTTTGACATTCAAGCTCGTGGCGTCGAGGGCGGTGCTGACGAGGATGAGGCGCCCATCTTGAAACCAGTTGGGCCGGGCGGCTCCCCCAAGCCGGGAGATATTCCTGTGTATCTGCAAGAACTGATTCAGCGGCTAAACGATTTGTTTGGCGATGTGGCGCCTATCGCTGATAAGGCCACTTTTGCAAATCAGATTGCAGACATTGCTCGCGGTAACACAACGGTGATGGCTCAGGTTCAAGGTTCACAGAAAGAGTTGGCCATGAAGGGCAACTTGCCAGGCGAGGTTGATCGTGCTGTTGTTCGTGCGATGTCTTCTCACAATGCCTTGGCTACGCTTCTATTGAAGGCGGACCCGCAGTCAAGGATTGCCTTTACAGACCTTATTTACGATCTCTTGAAACACGACAGGCGGGTCGATCTTTCAGGCATGTCGATCTAACGAATGGTTCGGATCTTGCGGTTTCCGCTGTCTGAAACATAAACGGTTCCATCAGATCCAATGGCAATCCCGCTAAGCGGGAATGCAAATTTGGCCGCGCTCGCTGGGCCATCTGATGAGCCCGACGATGCGGTGCCTGCGATTTGGGCGGTGATGTAGGGGGATGCCGTGGCCATTTGCACGGAGTTTTCCAAGAACTTATATGTCTTGGCGCGCAGTGAGTCTGTGAAGTAGATGTCGCCGTTGGCTGCACTGGCCAGTCCGCCCACGAATGTTGGGCTCCCGAATGTGTAGCCTGTTACGCGCGTGCCATCCCACTTGAAAATTCCGCTCGTGCCTGCGTAGTAAAGACCGGAGCTGGTTGACACAATGAACTTCGGCTCGTTGGTCGCTGTGTACGCTGCAGTGTTGAATGCCGACAGGTCAAGTGTGGACACAACACCAGACGATAGATTGATTTGGCGAATGGCGTCGTTGCCTGTGTCGGCTACGTACAGGATTCCATCTGCCCCTATGCTCAAACCAGTCGGGGAATTGAATCGTGCGGTGTTGAGATTGCCATCTGTTGCCCCACTCGCGCTGCTTCCTGAGAATGTCGATTTCGTGCCCGAGGCGGTTATTTTGAAAATGGCATTTTGGTCAGTCACATACGCGTTCCCGCTGCTGTCCAAGGTGATGCCGCCTGGTGCTGTGAAGCCCGTGGCCAACACTGTTGCCACTCCCGTGGATGAGTTGATTTTCAGGATTTGGGTTCCATCGGCGGCGTAAAGGTTGCCCGACTTGTCGGATGCAAGTGCGGTTGGTGTTGCGGAGTAGCTTGCTCCTGTGATTGCGAGGCTGCTGACGGTCAGTGCGCTTTGAAGAACTTGAGACACCTCTTGTTGAATTCGTTGAAATGTTGCGCCGGGGTTGGCATAGCCAAACTTTGCGGGAGCTTCTGCGAGCGCGAGAAAGGCGTCAAGGTTTATGCCTGTTTGGTTGGTGTTGAGATTCGAAGATTGGAGCAGCGCAACCGTGGCTCGCGCAGCATTTTGAACGGCTGCATTGTTGGCTGCAATGAAGTCTTGTGCTGGGTCAAATGAAGCGCCTGTCGTCATCAGCTTGTCAGCAACAGCTTGGGCTGCTTGCCCATATGTCATGCCTGGCGTGAACTTGATTTTGTAGAGTGCGAGTGTAGAAAATGGAGAAATCACAAGGGCTTGACCAGAGGGTGCCGCCAGTGTGTAGGCTTTGGGAATTGTTCCGTCGCTTTGGTCGATGGCGCCCGCAGGGACGTTGACAACGACGGGGATGTTTTCAATAACTACATCAGCTCCATAGCTGAGCGTGTAAGAACCAGTCGCGCTGGTGGTGGTTGAAGGTTCACCAGGGTCGCAAACATAGTTCAAGTTCAGGTCCAAACAAACGGTCGCGCCTTGGATGTATCCGTCAATGACTTTTCCGGTAATGCTGCCCGTTCTGGAGGTCGCGCCCCCACCTCCGCCACCTCCGCAGGCGCTTAACAAACAGCTTGCGATCAGACTTATAGCGAACGCGGGACGGACTTTCATGGGTTTCCTCTGGTCTAGTACTAAAGAAGTATTAAATATACTAAAGGCCAGATCATTTTGTTTAAAAGTAAACGTAAATATTGACTTATTAACAATCGGCTATTACGTTGAACATCAAAAAAAAGTGAGCGCTCCTCGGTGCAGCAGTCCGATAATTGGACTAAAATAAGTCAACAGCACGTAGTTGGTGTTGCCCGAGCCAGTCGGTTACTGGATGGCCCGCAAGTTGGCCGCTTACCTGGAGAAATCATGGACCACGGAGATCGAAAACAAATAATCGCAGAGGATGGCAGCGTCTACGAAGTGGAGACGGTTCGCATTCCAAACAGCTTGATAACTCATGCGCTTGTCGTTAATGAAGAGATGAAGACCAAGGCCGCTCGTCTTCTTCCGGTGGCTCAAAGAATGGCTGAGTCGCGAGCGACTCGTGCCTCCTTTTATCGCGCTTCTGAGCGCAGCCTTGAGGTTTACGGGGGCCGCGCCTACATCCAAGCAGAAGAGGCTGCTCGCGAATCACGCGAGTACGCAGAGTCCCTTTATTTGGTGGCTAAGGGTTTGTCGGTTGAGGGAAAACGGGTTGTGACGGTGGAGCTGTGGAGAAAAATCATGGCTTGCTTCTTCCAAGACCGCGCACTTGGTGCATTGATGGTGAAGGGGTGAGCCATGTTTGAAAATACGATGAACATCAATGTTTGGTTGGAGTGGTCGGGTGCCTTGATTGGCATCATGGGTGCTGGTTTGCTGGCCACCCATAGCCGCGTTGCCAAATACGGTTGGCTTTGTTTTCTTGTTGCCAACCTACTTTTTATTGCCTGGGCGCTCCGCATTGGCGCGACAGGTCTTCTTGTCCAACAAGTCTGTTTCACATTGACTAGCTTGTTGGGCATCGCTCGGAGCGGGTTCCTCCCGTCGAATCATGTCGAAAACAAAAATGAATCAAGCAGTCCTGCGCGATGAGCGCGAGTCGCGAGGCCTTACCAAGCTGCAAATGGTCGACATCTTGGGTCTTGATGGTGCTCATGCAGAGCAAATACTGACGGACTTTGAGGCCGGTTTTCGTGAGCCAAAGGCTGCTGTGCTTCGCATCTATGAATCGCTCAACCGTCAACGGTGGGGCGCTTCGACGCTGTTGGGACTTCCTGCTTGGTCTCTTTCTGATGGCGGTCGAGTCGTTCATCACAACGACTGGCCGCGCTTTGTGGGCGTGGCCATTCCCGAAAGCGAGCATGCGCAGCAGTGGCAATTCAAGAAGGCTGGGATGCCCGCCTTCTTGCTTAATGGTGTTGCAGGCTTCAATCAGATCATCTTCACGATGATTGATCATTTGCCCGCAGAGATAGATGCAGAAGATTTGTTTGCAGAAGCCGTGCGTCTGGTAGAAAACGAATTGGAGGGCGGCAATGTCTAAAACGAATAGCAACATGCGCTTCGAGGGAAACTCTCAGGCACTTAGGGAGTGGCAAAAGCGCATGGGCTATACCTATGACGATGCAGCTGCTGCGCTTGGTATGTCCAGGTCCGGCTACGCCTCACTTCTGTCGAAGTCAAAGCCCGTTTTTATTGATCTTCGCACTGCGCTTGCTTGCGCTGCGATTGAACTGGGCATTGAGCCTCTAACGGGTGAACTTGTCCCATATCAGCGCGGTTCCAAATAAAGCCAATCTATGTCAATGCAAAACACCCCCATTCATTGCTCTTCTTGTGACTACACGGGCAGACTTGTTCACCGACCAGTCACGTTGACTTATCAGTTGCCTGGAGGTCAAGAGTTTCAAACTGGCCGCAAGTTCTGTTGGTGCAACACTTGCGGCGAAGTGCGCGAATCGGAGTCTGATTTCTCAGGTTTTTTAAACGTAGATGATCGCATCGAACACTTGAAGCGGGCAACTCGGAAATTGGGTGCGAGGACATACAACGTCATCGATAGGCTGCTGGGCGGGGCCGCATTGAGTGAAGATGAGCGCGAGCTAAATGAGCTATTACTGGGTCGAAAGATAGCTAAAGCAAGGAGTTCCGCCCCTCGTTGTTTGGACTGCGGGGAGCCTGACGTTGAGGACTTTGATCAATACATCCACACCTGTGGGGGTCGTTTGATAAAAGGGGCGCCCCTAGTTGATGCTCCGCGCTTCAACTATGCGCCTGAGTCGATTTACCTCGACTACGAGGGACGAAGACTGTTGACTCCAATTGACCCTTACATCCAGTTCGCGCAAACAGCAGAAATTGAGTGCGTCATGGAAAACGGAATTTTTGCTCTTGTTTACGTGAACATCATGTTCGAAGAGGAGGACTTTGCGCCACTCTTGGAGGACAAAGAAAAGTTTAAAAAGTTTGCAAAGATCATCGAGCTGAGGATCATGCACGATGATTTCAACAATCCACTTGCTGGGTACACAGAGCCGCCAGATGAGGCTCAGATGGCTTCTCTGCCCGAAGCCCCACGCGCACTCATTATTCAAAATAAAAGCCCAATTAGTAAGTGGTTGCGCTCTCAAATCATGACGCGCTGAAGCGTACCTTAAACGCTTAAATATTCATCAATCTAACGCGTACCGCATGAGTGCAACCATGCGGCGTCTTTTGTTTTACTTATCCACAGCTTTACCCAAAGGTTTTGTGGACTTTTACTGACCTGGGATAGCTTGTGCCCGCGAAGGCGGGTCAAGTGTGACGATCAGAGCGGCCCAAGGCCGCTGGAGGCGCTCGCCGCGCAGGCTTTGTGATTCGCTGCGGCTTTCCCTGTCGTTGGCTCCGTATCACGCGGAGTTCTTCGCTTTTTCGTGGACCTTACCCCAACATCTGAACGGTCGCGTGTGTGGCTAAAGCCACTCGGGGAAAGCTAAAGCTTTGTCAGCCCTAAAGGGCTGTCCCCCACGCTGCAAATGGCCTCGGCATAAAGCCATTCGTGTCGTCCCGATGGGACCCACTCATTATTTATACGAGTCCCTTTACCCCGTTCATCTGATTGGGGACTAGGTACCACGGCGAAGAACTCAGCGAGATACGGCGACAGGCCTCAAAGGAGCCACTGCTCATCACAAAAAAAGTTGATGGGCTCTGAATCTAACGAGTCCGGTCAACCTGAGAAAAGCCAGACAACCTAGGAGCCACAAATGGACATTCGACAAAAAAT
>JACCDN010816986.1_pt1 | contig 12252 bp, 12 predicted proteins | sample 7441691 | NCBI WGS metagenome assembly JACCDN01 (sample SAMN15323439, study PRJNA562643) | freshwater metagenome | isolation source: river surface water | place: USA:Blue River Watershed | collected 2017-08-16 | reverse complement strand
GATCAAGAAAAAAATGCCGCTGTCAGTGCCTTTCGTGAAAGTATCAGATTGAATGATGGTTGGTTTAGTGAACATGTTTTTAGACTATACCTATTGAGTGGTGTCAGGACGCCAGAGCGAACTGCTAGGGTGAGCAGAGCCCAAAGAAAATATGAGCAGTGGCGAACCCAACTCAGCAGCATGCTCAACCAACGTGTGGCGATACAAGTCGCTTTGCCTCAGGTGATGGCCAAAATGAAATATGAATCGGCCATGCGTGATGTAGTAGAGGCAATAGAATTGGAGAGAGGGAATTGTGCGGTGGCAGCTACGGTGAGCATGATGCTTCTAGCTGATCTTGGTTTTACTTCGCGTCTTTATATACGGAGTGAAGCAGCTAGTCCTTATACTAATGAAGGCCATGTTGCCCCAATATTTAAGTTCGATGATGGCTATCAATGGGACATTATGGCTGGAAATCGGTCTTCAGGAGTAGGCGTGCAGGTGCCAATTTCTTATCTACCCGATTTGTACGCAGTTCAGCATGATTTACCAGCAAGACGAAGGCATTATCGATTAGAAAAAGTAGCTGGTGAAGATCTATTTGGCAATGTGGTTGTGCCAGCTCATATGTATAACCATAATGGCTCAGTCTATTTCAGCGGATCGCTCATTCATCCCTACGATCCAACACTAACAACCAATACATTACGGGGTGATCAATTTATCCCTACCGGAGCGCTGTTTGATGCTCGGTTTACGCGCGATTTTACTTCTCCGTTAGTTAGAGAAGGCATTGATTTGCCTCGTAATACTAGGGATGAATCTCTGATTTTTTTTGAAACACCACCATTACCGGGCACTGCAATGCCAACTATTACCATGCACCCTTTGCCAACGAGAGTGGCAGGATTTGCTCCATCAGCTGATTTAGTTGAGCTAGATACTTTAGCAAGTGGGGAAGTAACAAGATTAAATCTAGAACATGATCCCAATAGGCGATTATTGGTGATTGCTAGAATTGTGGGGCTATATCGTCAGATCGAAAGCAATATTCATACTCAGGGTTATCAAGACCCCGATCACTTAGGCATGGCGGCGTATGCTCATACCAGAGCAGAAAGATATTATGCAGACGGGATCAGGTTACTCCAGTCTTGTCGTGACACTGGCTGTATACCAAGGGGGATGGTGGTGACAGATATTCAGGATTTGGCACATTTGGGTGATGAGGGATTAGCTTTTCTTCGTCAGCTCCAAACAGCCTATCTCGCTAGCTATCCTGATTATTTTCAGTTATACGGCAGTGCAGCTGTTCAAGGGGTGCCCATGACAGATTGGATTAATATTGTTGTAACGCTGCTATTCAGCCCTTCAACGAGAGATGTTGAATTAGCAACCATTGCGCAATTACCAATTGCCAGTCAAGTCTCACTCTGTCGATATATAATGAGAGGTAGCTTGGTCTCACAGGGAAACAGGCTTCGTGCTTTTTCGGTCCTATTGAGTGATAGACAAGATACTTTTGCCAGAATCTTTCGAGTGGAGCGCTCATTGGCTGAAAATTATTATTTTCCGGGTGCGGATAATTACAATAATATGCCACCGACTGAAGATTATGAGCTACTAAGGGCGCGAGTATTAGCAGTAGTACAAGAAAATAATCTACCAGTTGAAACAGCTGAGGCATTCATGACTTCATTGATAGACGATAGAATTAATGTTGGCATCACTGATTCGCCTACCAGCTCTCGACCAAATGTTAGACGTAGGGAAATTGTGAATACTATTCGTGCTTGGAAATCTGCTATTATTCCTAATAGCCCAAATGCAATCTATACCGATCGAGTGTATAGGGAAGCAGATTTACTGCTATCTCGTCACCAAGAAATGCTCCAAGCTTGGTATGAGTACCAATTCACACCACCGACAGATCCCCATATGATTAATGGTCATGTGGAAATGGACCTTCGTCCGGCAGAAGTGCCCGGATATCATACCTGGAGTGAAGAGCGTGGAGTGCAAGTAGATCGTTTTATCAGAGATTATTTTGCTAGACATTAAGTGCAAAAAATTCTCAGCATTAATATTGATTCACTTGAAACAATTTTCCAAGCACGAATGGCAACATACTTTTATTTAGCTTTGGGCATATTGATATTAGTGGTATTGATTTTTGTTGGGGGAAAACTTTTATCCTCTCCTGACCGCATCAATCCAATAATTGAATCTAAACCTGCAATGCTCCAATTCGACGGTGTGCAGTTTGAGCCTCCATTTGCGCTTCATATCGTACTAGAAGAATTAATCAGGAGTAACAAACTCACGGCGAAAGAAGCAGTTAAAATTGGCCAAGATAGCACTATTGGCAGAGCAATTAGTCAAATGCAAACAAAGGTGGAGGTTATGAGTTATATTTTGAAGTATATTAACAAATAAAAGTTGGTCTGAGTTTGGAAAATAAATAGTATAATTTAGAAATTATACCACTAGTTCGTCATCATACGTCTACATGAATAGTTCTGATGCATATCTAAAAGCTCCCAAAACAGACATTCCTGTCTTGTTTAGATATGCCACTGGTGAAAACACTGAGCATCATTAGAAAAATATTTGCAGCTGCTGATAGTGCAAAAGATGAAGCAAAACCAGTCGTGAAATAAGAGATATACTTCACATAATTCGTCTGCGTTAATAACACTATTCTCTAGGCTATTGGGGAGGTACATTTTTGCTTGCTTGTTTCTGACCATAATGATGATAATGGTGATGTTCTTGATGTCTTTCACCCGTGAGGTGGGACAAATCTTTATCTGGTAAATATAAGAGAAACAAACCAATAAAAATGCCCACTATGTCACTGAGTAATGAATGATCGGGGAATAAAAATCTATCGGCTAACTGCCAAAGACCGCGCCATACAAGTACAACTCCAATAACGATAATAAGATCACGAAAGAAGTATTTTCTGGGCTTGAGTGAAATGCCACTTTTTTTGATATGTTTATGTTTTTTGTCGTCCTTTTTAGTTGAGTTTGCAAGCATAGAATATATTACATATGTAGTATAATTGATGCGGATGGATTTTGAAATTTATATGCATTTGTACCTTTGCTTGCACCGGAGTAAGGTTATACTGAGCTTTAATTAAAAGAGTATGCATAGCCGATCACTCAATAGCCATGAACCGATTCATGGCAGTATATTTTTGCTTGCCCTAAAACTATTTGTGATTATTTTTGTTAGTGATGTAGTCTATTTATTGATTGATAGATTCTTGTTTGGAGTAGTGCAAACCAGTATTTATAACAGTCTTATTTTGCTTTTAACTGGCTTCTATATACTCAAGTCACTTATTCAAATTATTTTAGTCATATTGGTTGTATTTCATTGGCTCTATCACAAGTATCATATTGATTACACTCAGAAAAAGTTTTACGAATATAAGGGATTTCTTCATACCAAAGAGCATATGTCAGATTTGAAAAATGTCAGAGATGTGTCAATGGAACAAACTTTTTTTGGTAAAGTATTTAACTATGGCAATATCATTTTAACTATTTCAGCTTCAGGTGGTTATGTAGAAAAAGTCATATTGAAAAGGATTCAGGAGCCCAAGCTCTATATTGACTACTTGGAGTCTTGTGGCAGTCACTCTGATGCGTCATGATTGAGCGTGCATTGATATATTTATGATATTAGCTAATTTTACCACTCGTCAAAAAGGTGTAGCAGCCTTAGTTGGGTTAACGCTTGGGTTTGCTTTTTTAGCACTTACATACCGTTATTTAAGTAGTTATTACACAGCGTATCAACAACTTTATAGTTGTTTTTTTATCGCCTTTATTATTAGTTTTTTTATTTTCCCCCAGACACTTTCTTGGCAAAAATTAAAGCAAATCTCCGCTCGTGATTGGGCGATTATGATTGTTCGCGCGCTTGTTTATTATGTCTTAGCTATTAATCTCTATCGTGAGGCTTTGACCCTGACTAAGATTGGCAATGTGACTGTCATGCAGGCTGTTCCGTTTACGGCATTGTTTGGCATGCTTTTCTTTAAGGAAAAAGTGACTTTGGCCAAGGCTGGTTTGTTGATCTTTGCTTTTATTGGTGTTCTCATGGTAGTTGTGAAAGATGTGTCATTCTCGGTGTTTGGTAGAGGGGAGGTATTGGCTCTGATTGCAGCAATCCTTTTTGCTTTTGGTTATATGTTTCGTAAATGGCAAACTACCTATCTTGGTGATACAGAAATTACCCAAATTATTTTAGGTTTATCTACCGTATTTTTGATTGTTTCAGCACTGTTTTTTGATGGGGGATTACAAGGATTTACCGTCGCTTTTTGGCCTGTAGTGATTTTGTTTGTGACTGCTTTATTATATGTGGTTGATATCTTTTTTATTAACTATGGATTCAATAATGTGCCAGTAATTACAGCCAATAATATTCTCAATCTTGAATTGGTGTTCGCTTTGGCTTTAGCATTTATCTTTTATCGTGAGATACCTACCTTGCTGGAGCTTGGTGGCTGTGTAATCATTGTCACCAGTGCGATAGCGCTTTCGATGGTGAATCATACTAATATTGTAGGATCATCGGGAGGCGATGAAAATGTTCAATTATTCAAGTAATAATTGTGGTTATTGCTGTAATGAGGTTTTTATTAGCACTTTCAATGTAATAAGCTCGGTGACATCATGGCTGATGGTAAAAAACTTCTCTAGTTTTTCGCTGACTAGGGAATGATAATATGTGAGTTTTGTTTAAAACTGAGTTGGTAAATCTGGTTTTTGCGTAGATCTGCAATTCAATTAGCAATCTAGGCTCTTCAGTAAAACCTTTATATCAGGTATAATGGTAGGAGATATTTTAGTTTATGTCACTTATCAAAAAAATTGTTGGCTTTACGGTAATTTTAAGTCTGATCGGTGGTGGGGCTTATTATTTATTAGGATCAGGAAAGGAGAAGAAAGTAAGTTATGAGACCTATACTGTAAATAAAGGCACTATTCAGGAAATTGTGTCAGTGAATGGGTCAGTAATGGCTGCGTCGGATATTAATCTTAATTTCCGTTCTACCGGCAGAGTAAAACAAATTAATGTCAGAGTAGGGGATCAGGTCATTGAAGGGCAAAAATTGGCGGAATTAGATAATTTCCAAGCTAATAGTCGAGTTGCTCAGGCTGAAACGAATGTAGCCTTGGCTACATCTAATCGGGATCGTACTTTGGCAGGTGCAAAAATTGAAGAAGTGAATGTGCAGAGAGTAAATATTCAAAATGCACGTAAAAGTCTGGAGAATAATCAAAAGTATGTGGATGCTCTCAAAAAGCAGGCTGAGGAAGAAGTAGCTACTGCTAATTTGCAAGTTACAACACAAGAATCAATGGTCATTGAAGCTGAAAGAATGCTTGCGCAGACGCAAGAGCTGACCAGTAATCAGATCAAACAAGCGGAACTGCAAGTGACTAATGCTAAGCAAAATGTTGATCAGTTGAAAAAGATTTTGCAAAAAGTGAAGGCTGTTAATGCGCAGAATATTCAGCAAACTATATTGCAAAGTGACAATGCTGCTAGCTATTTAGCTGAATTACGATCACAACGTGATGCTTTGCGTGGTGATTCGGGGGCTACAGTGAGTAGCCAAAAGTCTCAGCTTGCTATTCAAATTTCCCAAGCAGAAAATAATCTCTCGGCGTCCAAGAAATCAATAGAGGTGGTGAGTAGTCAGTCTGCTAGTCAAGAAGAGCAAAGTCAGGGACAGGTATTGAATGCTGAATTACAGGTGAGTGCCAGTGAGGCTGCTTTGGCTGTCTTGAGATCACAAGTAAAATCGCAATTACATTCTGCCGAATCTGCTCTAGATAAAGCTAAGCAGTCCCTACAAGCAGCAAAGCAAAATGGGGAAAATGTGCAGGCTCAGAGTAATGTACGTATTGCTACTGCAGATGGTCAGTTAATTGCCAGTCAAAATCAATTGGCTTTGGGCGAAGCACAATTACAAAATATTTTAGCAGAAACTCGCGAAGTAGATTTGGCTCCATTAGAGGCTCAGGTGGCTTTGGCAAAAGCAGAATTGTCTTTGGCTCAAGAGCAGCTTAATGATTTGATTATTACTGCTCCAGTCGCTGGTACTATTAGTGCAGTCAACCGTAAGGTGGGTGAAGATGCTCAAAGCACTTTGCCTGTCTTGGCTTTACTCACTTCAGGGAAATTGCAGATTGAGGCCAATGTCTCTGAGTCAGATATTGCTAGATTGAAAATAGGCAACAAGGCCCATATCACTTTTGATGCTTTACCAGAGGATGAATCTGTAGATGGAGCCGTAGTGGCTATTGATCCAGATTCAACTGTGGTTTCAGGGGTAATTTATTATCGTGTGACAATTTACTTTGATTCTAAGCCTGAGCAACGTGAACTGATTAAGCCAGGTATGACTGCCAATCTTTCTATTACTACTCGAATAGCAGAGGATGTGATTACTATTCCATTGCAGGCAGTGAAAAGTGATAAAAATGGTCAATCAGTTGATGTTCTCGAAAATAACCAAGTAATAAACAAGAAAATTGTGACTGGTATCCGTGGAGAGCAGTCAGTTGAAGTTTTACAAGGAATTAGCATCGGCGAAGCGGTAATTACACTGATTAAAAACGAATAATGCCATTGCTCCAACTACATCATATTCGTAAAGAATACGTTTCAGGCGCAGTAAAAACTGTAGTGCTGAAAGATATCAATCTCAGCTTTGATGCTGGAGAATTTGTCGCCATTATGGGTGCTTCAGGATCTGGTAAATCAACCTTGATGAATATTCTAGGTTTTTTGGATAGGCCTACCCAAGGACAATATTTTTTTGAAGAAAATGATGTGACGCATCTCAACGAAAATCAGCTTGCAGATGTCCGTAATCAAAAAGTGGGGTTTATTTTTCAGTCATTCAACTTGTTGCCGCGTACATCAGCTTTGGACAATGTCCGCCTGCCCTTGATATATAGCGATGTACCTGCGCATCAGCAGAAAGCTTTGGCAACTGAACTTTTAGTACAGGTTGGCTTGGAGGATAGGCTTGGTAATAAGCCTAATCAATTGTCAGGAGGACAGCAGCAGCGTGTAGCTATTGCGCGAGCTTTGGTGAATAAACCAAAAGTAGTTTTTGCTGATGAACCGACTGGTAATTTGGATAGTAAATCTTCGCTAGAAATTATGCAGATTCTAACTAAACTCAATAAAGAGAAGGGGAATACGATTATTATGGTTACCCATGAGCCTGATATTGCTCAGTATGCTAAACGTATCCTCACTATGCATGACGGAGAAATTATTAGAGATTATCTCAATCCCAATCCTACTGCTGTATGATAGGAATTATCTTGCAACAAGGAATCAAGGAGATTGTAGCGCACAAGGGCAAATCTTTTTTGACGATGCTAGGAGTGATGATTGGAGTCATGTCAGTAATTTTGATTAACGGGGTAGGTACAGGCGCACAAAATTTATTCCTGAATCAAATCACCTCAAGTGGGACCAATTTGATTTCCATATTACCTGGGCGCAGTGATGAAGCTGGTGGTCCACCTGCTGCGGCACAAGGTATTGTCATTACTACATTGACTGCAGAGGACGCCATTGCATTAGAAAACAATCCTTCATTACCCCATGTATTATATTCAGGTGTGTATGTACGAGGATCAGGTGTATTGAGCTATCAAAATCGAAATGTCACCGTTACATTTGCTGGTACTCGTGCAAATAAAAATGACATTGAAGATGCCAAGGTGCAATCAGGTCGATTCTTTTCATTAGAAGAAGAAAAAAATATTGCCAAAGTGATTGTGCTGGGATCGCAGATCAAAAGTGAACTCTTTGGTGATCAAGGCGCGATAGGTGAAAGGGTGAAAATCAATAATCAAACCTTTCTGGTCATTGGCGTGATGGAGCCTCGTGGTCAGGCCGCATTTCAGAACCAAGATACTCAGGTATTTATACCTTATACCACGGTACAGAAATTATTGCTGGGAATTAATTATGTGAATACGATACGAGTAAAAGTGACAGCGCCTGAGGTCATGGAGGAGACCATTGGGGTGATAAAAGTGATATTGAGAAATAGGCACGGTTTTGTGAGTGCTGATGATGACGATTTTACCGTCTTTAATAATACGCAAGGCTTAGAGACACTCACCGGTATCACTAATGGTGTTAAGTTTTTCTTGGCAGCAATTGCTGCCATATCTTTGATTGTTGGTGGTATTGGTATCACCAATATTATGCTGATCTCTGTGCGAGAGCGTGTACGGGAGATTGGGCTCCGAAAGGCGATTGGTGCTCGCAAGCGTCATATCCTGCTCCAGTTTTTGCTTGAATCTATTTTACTAACATCAATAGGCGGAGGAATTGGTATTATCTTGGGCGAGCTTGCAGCTTTTTTAGTAGCTCAGATCGCTTTGGCTCAAGGATTTAAATGGGAATATTCCATTAGTGTCGAAAGTATAGTAATTGCCGTTGGTCTTTCAGTAGCTATTGGTATTCTTTCAGGTGTTTACCCAGCTTCAAAGGCAGCGAATTTAGATCCTATTTCTGCTCTTCGATATGAGTAAAAGTATTTTTTCTAGTATCAAGATCAGTTTAAATCAAGCAGTCATTGGCTTAGAAGCTAATACTTCTCGTACTATTTTGACCACGGTTGGTTTGATTATTGGTATTGCTTTAGTGGTATTGGTGATATCAGCTGGCAATGGTGCCGAATCATGGATTAAGGATCAATTGTCTAGCTTTGGCAGTAATACGATTTTTACTGAGCCAAAAATTCCTTCAGCCCGTTCAGATACTGAATCACAGTTTACTGTTGGTAGTGGTGTCACTATAACTACCTTAAAGCCGGCTGATGTCGCAGCTGTGGAGCGTATTCCGGGAGTAATAGCGGCTTATGGCGCCAGTTTTGCACAAGCAAAATTAAGTTTCTTGAGTAAATCAAAAAATGTTACTTTACTGGGCACCAACGCATCTTTTTTGAAAGTCGATAGTGGTCAGGTGGCCAGTGGTCGGTTTTTTTCGGAGGAGGAGGAAGCTAGTTTATCTCAAGTGATTGTTTTAGGTTCCGGACTCAAGACCACGTTATTTGATAATCGTGATGCTTTGGGAGAGTTCGTCAAAATTAAAGGTCAAAATTATCGCGTTATTGGTGTGATGAAAGAGCAGGGTGCTCGTTTTTTCTTGAATTTTGATGATCAAGCGTATATTCCTTTGAGCACCATGCATAAAAAAATATTAGGTACCGATTATCTCGTTTACTTTGTCACCAAGTTTGATGAAAAGACAGATGTCTCTTTTCTGGTTAGTCAGATGGAGATTATCTTACGCAAAAATCATGACATCAAAGAAAGTGATGGTTCAAAAGATGATTTTAGTATCAATTCCAGCAATGATAATGCTGACCTAGTGGACGGGGTATTGGGGGGACTGACTTTACTCTTAAGTGTAATAGCTGCCATATCACTATTGGTGGGGGGAATTGGGATCATGAATGTCATGTTTGTGACCGTTACTGAAAGAACCAAGGAAATTGGATTGAGAAAGGCTTTAGGAGCGAAGCCATTAGAAATTCTGCTACAATTTTTCTTTGAAGCGATTATTATTAGTCTCTTTGGTGGTGCAATTGGGATGGCTATTGGGGTGATGCTTGCCGCTGCTTTAGCAGCAATTGCTCAATCGATTAATTTTGATTGGCCATTAATTATTACTTTGAACACTATTCTTTTAGCAGTAGGCTTTTCGAGCCTTTGTGGCATTGTATTTGGTTTGGCACCAGCCACGAAAGCTTCACGTATGAATCCGATTACAGCTTTGCGTTTTGAATAATGCAAATTATCTCTCCATCACTTTCACAAGTAAGTATGGTATAACTGGGACTGATGTATTTTGTCTTTTCCCATTTTTATGTCCCCATTGCCAGTTTCTTCTTCAGAAAATCAACAACGTGCTGTTGCTAAGAAAGTTGGTTCTTTTATGCGTTATTGGGGAGCTTTGCAGTCTCTAGGTGCAATACTTTTTGTGATCCCTTTTGCTGTGATCTGTTCAGTTTTTGCCTTTATATATATTGGAGGCAAAGATGCTTTGATTTTGTCGGTATTTCTTTTGGGAATTGCTGCTTTTGTGGTGATGCTCAATTCCTATGGGTTGAAAAGCTCATTTCAGGACGGTCCTCAAGCAGATAAACAAAATCCCTTTGTGGGTTCGACTTCGGTAGCTGTTGAAACCAAAAGACTTTTTCCGATAGCTACCGTACAAGCAAATGAAAAAATGCTTGGATGGTTGGGACCGGTAATGGCTATTGATATCGCTCGCCAAAGTTATGCTCTGGGAAAAGAGGTTGTGGCTGCTCCAGAGAACACTTTAATTGTTACTTCCAATCAGTTATTAGCGGTTGCTTTTGTGCAATCTGACTTTGATGGTTTATCAAGTGGCTCAGTTATCTCTGGATTAGCCCAGTTTGCAACAGCGTCCAAATCGGCTAGTGAGCAGCATCGATATGTTGGTATCCTGAATCAAGGTCAGTGGCCCGCACTTATCGAAAATATGGCTGGAGATCTCACCTCTGTACTTTCGTCTCACTGGCAGTTTGGCATTGCTTTTGAAAAAATTGTTTCAGTTGAAGCTCGTATGGGTATGTTAAATCCAGGTGTTCATATTACTTTAAAAGACGGCAGTATTTTGAAGTATTCAACCACGGTCAAGGCACGTATTCAGGACTTTGTGGAGGCATTAAGGGGAGTCGGTATTCATGTTCAGTAAGTTTGGTCTCGGCCCAATATCATCATTCTTTATGCTTAATTTAGGCCCCAAAACCAGTCAATGGTTGGCAAAAATCAATATCAATTCGCGCGAGGATCTCTGTGAACGAGGTCCTTGTTTGGTATATAGACAGCTTTTAGCCGCCGGTCATCCGCCCAATCTTAATTTGCTCTATGCACTGCTCGGTGCAGCCATGGATATTGATTGGCAGATTATTGGTGAGCAATATAGAACTGGAAAATTGGATGATGTGGTAGCTTCAATTAGTGATTTGTTGCCTCGGGCAAAGTAATCCAGGGTGAGTGTTGCTGTTACACGAATACCACATATCTCAGCATCAGCCAGAAATGACAGAAACTGCCGGCAATCACAAATAAATGAAAAATTTCATGCATACCAAACCATCTAGAGCGGGGCACATATGAGTCTGCTAAGAAAAATACTGTTCCCAATGAATAGCAAACTCCCCCTCCGATGAGCCACCAGATACCCGTACTTGGAAGCCAACTTTGTAATGGTTTGAAAGCGACAACAATTAGCCACCCCATCAGTAAATAGCCGAAAAGAAGTAATAATTGTGACAGCTTTACGCCCACTATTTTCAAGACAAAACCAGTTACCGCCAGAGCCCAGATAATGCCAAACATTGTCCATCCCCATGCTCGAGCCGGCAGAGTGAGACAGAGTGGCGTATAAGTTCCAGCTATGAGGAAATAAATCATGCCATGATCGAGTTTTTGTAAAATAGTTTTTGCACGATGAGACTTAGCAAAAAAATGGTAAATCGTACTCATGGTATACAAAGCAATCATGCTGACACCAAAAATACTGACACCAACGACATGACTCGCGCGGCCATAAAGCGCTGCGAATACAATCATCAGCACCAAGGCAGCTACTGATAATATTGCTGCAATGAGATGAGTAATGGCACTGAGTGGTTCATTGTTGGGTGGAGTTTTCATAGTGTGAAGTGATAGCTCATTACTTTACCAAGAATCGTTTGCTGAGATAATAACTAACCGATGCGGTAGTCGCAGTGACTAAGCTACCCCAGATCAGATCAATAATTGTAATCATGAGCGGCCAGTTTTTAATGGTGGCTAGATTGGTAAGGTCATAGGTAGCGTAGCTGATCAAGCCAAACAATAATCCTAATTGTATGCATCTTTTGCTCGAATGTTTCTCAAGCGAGGGCATGATCACAAAGGTGACTATACCTGCACAAAACAAAAGATAAAAAAGTATCGCTGCAATCCAATTGATATTTTCAGCCATTAAAAAGCCTAGTTGGTCGGCATAGATGTTCTTTGCGATGACAGTAAGCCAGACAAAATCGATAGCTAAGAAAACAGCTAAAGTGATGAAATATATTTTGATGCGCATGGGGATAAATAATGAGAGTTATTGTTTTACTAGCAGTTTTAAAAGCTTCTCAATCTTCTGAGCATTTTTACTCTGAATACAGCTCTCAATATTTTC
>JACCDN010507281.1_pt1 | contig 12255 bp, 7 predicted proteins | sample 7441691 | NCBI WGS metagenome assembly JACCDN01 (sample SAMN15323439, study PRJNA562643) | freshwater metagenome | isolation source: river surface water | place: USA:Blue River Watershed | collected 2017-08-16 | reverse complement strand
CCTATGAAAAATTTTGCCCCAACAATAGTGCTTTTGCTATTGGCATTTTTGAATGGTAATGCCCAGCCAATTCAAGTAAATATTTTATTACGATTCGTTCGACACCATTGAAGCTGCAAAACAGGCTTTAAATGCCAGAGGAAGTTTGCCGTACAATGGCAAGATGTCCATAGTTAAAATTGAAAAGGAATAAAAAATAGAGGTACTCTTTTCAAATTGTTTTTTAATCCCTACAGAAAAACGGAAAAGGAATAAAATAAAGTTGATTTAAAATACATAGATCCCAAATGAATTCGATTCACCGATTTAAAAACCTTTTTTTGCTTTTGCAAATAGTCTTTTTGGCAGCTATAATCTTTTCTTGTAATGAGAGTTTTTCCCAAACAAAAAAAGTAACGTTAGCTGAAAAAATAACAGTTTCTAATCCTGTTGAAGATCCTACTTTTAATGATTTGGTCTCTATTTGCACAGAAACAGGAAAAAAACTCCCTAAAATATTTTTGTGCGGTAATAATGCATCTCGCACCATAACTACTTCTATTAGTGGAGCAACTCTAATATGGGAAAAATTAAATGAGGGAACTTGTACAACGGTAACTACCACAGATTGTCCGAATGAATCCAATTCTTGTATATGGACACAAGTTGCTATAGGGCCTAATTTTACTGTTTCAGGAGCGGGTCAATATAGAATTAGAGCGGTTTATACGGATAATAGTCAAAATATATTTTATTTTAATACGTACCAAAATGGTTTGGATATTCCGATTACTACAACCGATATCTATTGTGGAAAACCAGGAAAAATTAGAATAGCCCAATTAACAGGTTATGAATACAGTTTAGACGGAGTGACCTATCAAGATTCCAATGGATTTTCTATCGCAACCGCTGGAGCATATATTGTCAAAGTAAGACGAGTAGGAGCAACACTAACAGATTGTATTTTTGAAATCCCTGTAACTATTGCAAAGAAAGAATTAGCAGTTGTCACAACAGTTACCCAACCTATTACTTCTGGTGATAAAGGAACTATTAAACTCACGGCGACAAATGTTAGAGAACAGTATTTTTATAAAATAACCCAAGCTGCTACAATTATCAATGAAGTTGGACCGATTTCTGATAGTGACTATACTTTTCCTAATTTGAATTCGGGAACCTATACTTGGTCAGTCAAAACAGATGATTGTGATTGGAAATCCGGCGATATAATAATTAATTCCATTTTCCCTTTTCAAATTACCCCAACCGTTAAACCAGTTACTTGTCAACCTGGAAGCATTCAAGTTTTAGTAACAGGCGGAATAGCTCCCTATCAGTATTATTTTAATGGTAACATTACTCCAGAAACAGGGAACCTAATTAGTGTTCCAGTTGCAGGTACTTATACTATTAAAGTGGTTGATAGTAACCATCAAACTATCACAATACCAGTTGAGGTACCAAATCAACCTACTCCAGTTTATACTATTGAAAAAACGAATGAAAATTGCTATTACCCCAACTCGTGGCAAATTAAGTTCAATGTTGCGAATGCCAATGGGAATAGTTTGCGATATAGTATTAACAACGGTCAAACTTTTTCGACAAATCCTGTTTTTCAGGGATTATCTGCAACTCCAGCAGGGACTACTTTTAAAACAATTATTGAATATTCGTATGGCGGAGTTAAATGTACTAAGGCTGAAGATATAATCATTGTTCAGCCACAATATGGTTTGTCAGCGACGGCTGTGGTTTCTGAATTAATTGGCTGTTTGCCATCTCCTGATGAAGATAAGGCTAAAATTAGAATTACCAATCCGCAAGGAGGAACACCGCCATACCAATACAGTTATGATAATCAAGCTACTTGGACGACAAACACGTCCATCTTAAAACCTACAGACGATTATGTTTTTCATATTAAAGATGCTAATGGATGTATTTCTGCATTGGCGAAGGTGTCGGTAGAAAATATAGGAATTCCAATAATTTCGGTTCTAAATGATTCTTTTAATTGTGATGGAACAGCAAATAGCACCGTCAATAGTGTCACAGCGACTACTACTACTTTTAGTTATGCTTATTCGTTAGACGGAGGTGCTTTCCAACCCTCTAAAAACTTTACCAACTTGCACCCAGGAAGTCATACGCTTGCAGTGAATTATCAACCTTTGATAGTCCCTACGTATAGTAATTTACTAAAAGAAGACTTTGGTTATGGAGCCGATACTACTTCGCCGGGAATGAGTGCGGCTTATTGTTTTGAGAAGCAAGTTGGCCCTGTTACCTGCCATGCACAGTTGGGTTGGGGATTAAACATTAATGATGGAGAATATGCTGTTACGTCATATATTGTATATCCTTTCGGTGCTTGGTATCGACCAATAGATCATACTAATCCCACGATAGCGAAAGGACGCTATTTAGTTGTCAATATACAAGGAGACAATACACGTCCCATTATTTATGAAAAAACAATTAATGAAATTATACCCAACCAGTCGATAGCGGTTGAATTTTATGCTACAAATTTATTAAGAATAGGAAATACTCAATACAATCCTAATTTAAGAGTTGCTTTAGTGAATGCATCAGGAGTCGAGGTTGATTTTTATAATACAGGCTCAATTCCTAAAACTGAAAAATGGCAAAAATACGCAACACAACTCAATCCAGGAAATAACACAACTTTACGATTTCAGATACGTTCGATAGAACAAAATCAAAGTGGAAACGACTTAGCTATAGATGATATTACGGCTTATCAAACCCCTAAATTATGTGCTGCAACTAAAACTATAAGTTTTGTTATCCCAACAGGGAAAGCATTTGAAGCTTCAATTACCAATACAAAAAATGCAACTTGTTCAGGAGCAAACAATGGCGAAATTACAATTGCCGCTCAAAATTTTAATACCGTTACAGGCTATCAATATTCAAAAGATAACGGAGCAACTTGGCAAACAGCAATGACTTCACCTTTTGTAATTGATAGTTTGCGAGCAGGTACGTATATTATAAAAGTGCGTTATAATGCCAGTGCAACGGGTGTTTGCGTTAAATCATTTACACCCATTGCTATTTCAGTTCCAACCTCATTAATTACTACGGCTAATGTCACCACTTTAGCGACTTGTAGTCGAGGAGCAAGTATCACAGCTAGTTCTACTGGAGGAACACCTTTTTATACGTATGAGTTATGGGACGAACTCAATGTAACAAAGTTACGTCCAGTTCAAAACTCGGGAATTTTTGATAATGTGCCCCCAGGGAAATATGTAATTCGCGCGCTTGATGCCAATGGTTGTGCCAATGAAACTCTTGTTGCAATAACAGTTTCTCCACCTCCAACACCAATTCCATCTACAGATTCTAGTTCGGATTTATGTTATGATGCGATTAATCAAGCTACCATAAAGATTAATGTAAGTTCAGGAACAGCACCTTTTTCGTTTAGCTTAGACGGAGCGACTTATCAAACCTTAAGTACTTTTACGAATGTTGGACCAGGAACGCACAAAGTAGAAGTAATGGACGCTAATAATTGTAAAGCAGTTACTCAAAACATCAATATTGGCAACGAAATAAAAGTAGCTGCCGTTTTGACTAAAGCGTTGGATTGTACTTCAAGCCCAGATGCAGTTATTAAAGTAACCGTTGAGGGTGGAGTTAAATCAATTCGATACAGAGTTTTTAAGAATGGATCAAAAATTACTACTAATGACATCACTATTCCTGATTCAGCCTCATCTTTTACTTATCTAGTAAGGGATACACAAACAGGAGATTATGTGTTCGAAATTATCGATGCCAATGGATGTATAAAAACTACTAATACAATTACCGTTGGGCCAAAAGTAAATCCTGAAATTACTTCTTTAACAGAAGTTCAATCCATTTTGTGCCACGGAGAAAATACAGCAGCGATTAAAGTGAATTTAAATACGTCTAAGGGATTGGCTCCGTTTACATATTCAATAAACGGAAGTGCAAATCAGAGCAACTCAATTTTTTCAAACTTGACCGCTGGAACCTATGAAGTTACGGTTACCGATGCTAATTTGTGTACAACCAAAGGAACCAAAATTATTTTACAACCTAACAAAATCAATGTTACTTCTCATGCGGTTGATATAACGTGTACTAGTTCAGGAGTCTCCAAAGGATCGGTAATTGTGGATGGAGTTGTTGGCGGTGTTCCTTCGTACAATTATTTTGTAATAGGAGTAAATGGATACAATAATTTAGAGTTAAATAATGCAGGGACTACCTCCCATACATTTGATGTAGTAGATTTTGGTTTGTACCAAATCAATGTGGTGGATGCCAATGGGTGTTCTGTGTTACAACAAAATATCAAGGTATCTTCTCCACCCGAGGATTTAGATATAAATGTTTCAACTTCAACAATAAATTGTGCTTCAGGAGGAACGACAAAAGTATCTGTTGCAAAGGCAAATGCATTTAGCTCTGCCGGCCCTTTCTATTTTGCTATTTATAAACCAGGATTAGTTTACTCCTCAACAGATTCTTCATGGCAGGTAGGCGACGTTAGTAAATCAACCATTTTTACCGGATTACTGCCCGGAGTAAAATATACCTTCATTGTGTATGATGATAAAACGGGATGTTATCATTACAAGACAGCTGAAAGTGCAATAACTACTAACTCTACATTAGGAGTAAATAATCTTGAGGAAAAAAATATAACGTGTAAAGGCGCAGCCAATGGGAAAGTATCCTTAACGGTAAAAAACAAGTATGCAATTGCTACGCCAATTTCGTATCAAGTATATAATTCACAATCTTTAGTTCCTGTTTCAGGGGTTTCGGGAACCACAACGATACCCGCAACTGGTAGCACAACCATTACTGATTTAGGCGACTTGCCTTTTGGGAATTATTTTGTGTTGATAAAAGAAGAAGCAGGCGCGCCAAATGAGGGTTGTAGTGTAGCCTCTGATTCATTTAATATAACAGAGTCTGCAATTGATTTATGTCTTTCGGCTACAATTTTAAAAAATGTAAATTGTAATGAAAACGGTATAATTAGCGTTCAAGCCAAAGACGGCAAAGCACCGTATTACTATCAAATTTCGGCGGTAAGTGGAGCAATTTCAAACCCAACAAGTAATATAGGATTGATTCCGCCTCCGCCTCCATCTCCAGATGGAATTTGGCAAACCTCCAACACATTTACAGTGAGTCAAGGAGGTAGTTATACCGTATTTGTGAAAGACGCTTATGGTTGTGTCAAGTCCCAGCCAGTAACTATAAACAAAGACCCTGAACCAGTTATTGGTTTATCTATATCAAATGTTTGTGCTTCTGAAGGAACTTTTGCAATAAATATAACAGAAGCAAGGGCTGGAATTGCTCCTTATTACATAAGCGTAAACGGGAGTATTTTTAGTCCAGTTACTTTGTCCTATACTTTATCGAATCAAAACTCAGGAGAGTATAGTATTAGTGTAAAAGAGGTGAATGGTTGTTCGGATACAAAAACGTTAAAAATTCATAGTCCATTAGGATTGTCTTCAACGGTTATTAAACAACCGACTTGCGCACTTAATGATGGCGAAATTCAAGCTATTGCCCAAGGTGGTTCAGGTAATTATGAATACAAAATCGACAGTGGGAGCTATGTCTCTAATTCGAATTTTATAGGGCTAAGTTCTGGTAATCATACAATTGAGTTTAGAGATACAACGACTAATTGTACAAAAAGCATTGCAGTAAATTTAGAAGCACCTACTCCTATTACTGGTTTGACTTTATTTCAGATACCTGTAACCTGTAACGGAGGAGATGACGGCTCCATAACGGCAACAATTGCAATTCCAGCAATTAGGACAAACGATAATCCTATTTATAAATACAGCCTCAATGGTGGGATACCACAAGAATCCAATATTTTTTCAGGATTAACTGCAGGAAGTTATACCGTTGAGGTGATTTCAGGAAGAGATTGTGTAGCTAGCCAAACCAATTTTTTAATTACCGAACCTGCTGCGATTAGTGTTCCAACACCAACAATTGTTCAGTTTGGCTGTTCTTCTACCAATAATTTGAATAACGCATCGATTACTGTAAATGGAGTAACGGGAGGTTCGGGAACCTATACCCAATACGAATTTATAAAAAACGGAACACGCGTTCAATTTGGATCGAATCCAACGTATGTTGAGTCGGACTTAGCGGGGGGTAGTTATACCGTCAACGTGTATGATGACAGAGGTTGTTCGGGAAGTACTTCTGCAACCGTCTCCCCATTTTATATTTTAGATACAATTAATGTTACTCCAATAAGTCCAATCAGTTGTGTTGCAAACGAAACAATCAAAGTCTCCGTTTCAGGCATCGGTGGTACGCCAACTAATTTAGACTATTCGTTAAGTACCATTTCAGGAAGTTCGGTAGGGACAATTTTTTCTTCCAATTCCAATGGAATTTTTTCTGGGTTAACCGTTGGAGAATATTTAATTACTGTAAAGAACACAGTAACTCTTTGTAGTATTCAAGAAGTATATACCGTCAATGAACCGAATACTTTTGGCTTGACTATTGATTCGGTGGGGGATGTCACTTGTTTTGGAGGAAGTAATGGAAGTGCTAACATTACTTTAACCGACAAAAATACTCCGAGTAAGGCGGGTGCTTTTAGTTATGTTGTTAAAGATAGTTTGGGGAATAGCATACAGTCTTCAACAACTACCTCTGCTGCCCCAATTACAGTTTCAGGGTTAAAAGCAGACACTTACTCTATCACGGCTATTTTGAGCAACGCGCCATTTTGTAGTGTCACTAAAAAATTTACAATTAGTCAGCCTATTTCGGCACTTTCTTTAGCAGAATATCATTCAGATATTACTTGTGCAGTGGGTAATAATGACGGAATAATTACCGCTTTACCACAAGGTGGTTGGACAGACTCGTATGAGTTTAAATGGGAAAAAGAGGGAACGGTACTTCAAGATTGGGGTGATGTTACAACAGTAACTGATTTGACTCAAGGAAATTATACGCTTTATGTTCGTGATGCAAAAGGTTGTGAAGCAGAAAATCATATTGCTTTAATCAATCCTACACCAATTACTTTTAACGCTAGTTCTGATGTTGCTTTTTTACCTTGTTTTGCTGACCGAACCGCTATAATTTTTACAACAAACGTTTCAGGAGGTCAGGGCAGTAATTATTGGTACACTTTAAATGAAACAAATCCCAATCCAACTGTTTTTGGTTCACAAACTTCAAACGAATTTAAAAATTTAGGGGCTGGTAAATATAGTGTAACTGTTACTGATAATTGGTCGTGCAAGGCTACATCAGGAATAATCGAAATTCAAGAACCAACCCATGTAGTTGCCACATTGTCTTTAAAAACACCTCCAACTTGTATGGTTTTGTCCCAATTGGCTTTGCAAATTTCAGGCGGAACACCTCCTTATAGTTTCAGTGCCGACAATAGTGTTTTTAGTCCATTTTCATTAACTCTTTTAAACGGAAATACAGGAGTGAATCACTATTTTGTCAAAGATAATAATGGATGTGGAAGTTATTTGTCTAATGATGTGGTGGTAGAATCTCTAAAGGGATTGTCAGTTGCAATAGATACTACTTTTGCCAAAGTAAATTGTAAAGGGAATAGCACAGCGTCTATTTTGGCAACAGCCCAAGGTGGTTCAGGAAATTATTTGTACATATTGTTAGATGAGGTTGATAATTTGGTTCGGCCAGCCCAAATAACGGGTGTCTTTACAGGTCTCTCGGCAGGAAAATATAAGGTAAAAGTAACCAGTGCTGATTGTGTCCCAGCGGAATCAACTACCATTACAATTACTGAGCCTACTGCAAAATTAAATCCCGCCTATTCGTTAACTAATATCTTGTGCGCTGGGTCTAATGACGGTACTGTAAAAATCAATTCTTCAGGAGGTACGGCGGTTATTAAGCACGCTATTTCGCCTAATTTGAGTCAGTTTACCGAGTCAAATCTTTTTGAAAACTTAGCGGCAGGAACTTATGATTTGTTGGTTCAGGATGCTTTAGGATGTTATGAAAAAAAGTCGATTACAATTGGAGAACCAGCGGTTTTATCAGCCCAAATAATCAATACATCGATTGTACAAGGAATGTGCTATGATGATAAGAATGCTCAGTTTAGTATTGTTACTTCTGGCGGAACACTTCCATATAGTGTGTCTTTAGATAATCCAACGGGTTCATTTGTAACAGGAATAGCTACTCAAACACAATTTGATTTTACTGGTTTGACTGGCGGTTCACATACGGTTTATATTAAAGATGCTAAAAATTGTACATTGGATTGGATTGTCAATCTTAACGAGTCGGTGAAATTGAACCCAACTACAATTGTAAATTATGATTGTGTAAGCAATGCACAACATAATACGGTTACCGTAAATTTAGATTCTAGCATTACTGATTATGCCTTGTTTCAATTTGCGTTAGATAGCGGTGCCTATCAATTGGGTAATGTATTTTCTAATCTTAGCCCAGGAGATCATTTCATAAGAGTAAAACACAACAACGGCTGTAGTAAAGACACCCCTGTTTTCAATATTAAAAAAACAGACCCTTTAATATTGGTTTTAAAAGAGGGCGGATTGAATGAAATAATTGCAGTAGCTACTGGCGGTGGAGGCAATTACAAGTACACTTTTGAGGGCGAATTTAATGATGCCAATCCGAGTTATATTTATTACAAAACACAAGACTATTTGGTCACCGTTCAAGACGCTAACGGATGTACAACATCGGTCACTCAAAAATTCAATTACATAGACATTTGTACACCTAACTATTTCACACCAAATGGCGATGGACTCAACGACACTTGGGCGCCAGGTTGCACTGTTAACTACAAAGATTTAACCTTCTCCGTTTTGGATCGTTATGGGCGAGAATTAGGGACTTATAATTTAGGCGAATCTTGGGACGGCAAATACCAAGGAGTGGAGCTGCCTTCTGGTGATTATTGGTATGTGTTGCAGTTGAATAATTCAAAAGACGACAGAGAATTTGTAGGTCATTTTACACTCTACAGATAATTCATTAAAAGAAAAATCAATGAAAAAAATAGTTATATATATCCTTTTGTCCATGTGTTTTTCAGGCTTTAGCCAAGAATTGCATCTGCCTGTTTTTACACAATACTTAGCCGATAATAATTTTGTATTGTCGCCTACTTTTGCTGGAATTGGAGATAATTTGCGACTACGCGCTAATGGACTAACCCAATGGGTGGGCATCAAAGACGCTCCAAAAAACCAATCACTTTATGCGGATTTTAGAATTAGAAATCGCTCGGGAATAGGAATTTCATTATACAATGATAGTAATGGGAATACGTTTCAAACGGGAGCTAAGTTCTCCTTTGCGCACCACATTATTTTAGATTATTATTCCAAACAATACTTGTCATTTGGGCTTTCGTATAACATCAATAGTTTTAAAATAGACATTAGTAAATTTAACACTACTTATGAAATCCCAGTAATAGACCCGAGTATTACCGATAATAGATCCATCTCTAACAATAATTTTGACGTAGGGCTTTTGTATCGCAACAAGGGGTTTTATATGAGTTTCAATGCAGCTAATATTTTGCCAAAAACCAAAGACAATTATTTAGGCATCGAACCTAGTTTGGTTTTGAATTACCAATTGTATTCTGGCTATGTGATAAAAAATAGCTATAACAGAAATGTCGAAATAGAACCCTCGGTGTATTATCAATTTTTTGCAGGAGACAAGCGTTCGACTACGGATATTAATTTAAAATACAGACACTATAATAGTTATGACGATTATTATTGGGCTGGAGTTTCGTATCGTTTTTTGAACGATCAACCATTCAAGCCGTTGACGGTAGGTCCAATGACTGGATTTAAAAAAGCCAATTTCTATTTTGGGTATTCGTATCAAGTTACGTTGACCCAAATTGCGACCTACAATTCAGGAACACACATGGTTACTTTGGGATTTGATTTCCTTCAGGGAATAAGTGATTGTCCTTGTACGCAAAGTCCAGTTCACGATTAAAGTCTAGTTTAATTAAAATAACAGAAAATAGGGTAAATGTATAAAGTTCATATTAAAATTAATAACTATTTTTATTTCTTTGTAATTTATAAAACTTAAACCTGATTTTGCCCCTATGAAATTTCTTGAACAAATTGAGCGATTAAACAAAGCCAATAAATTAATCGAATTTGAAAAAACAGGAACACCATCTGAATTTGCTAAAAAGATTAATTGTAGCAGGAGTCAATTATACATCATCATTGACTACCTCAAAAGTCATGACGCACCTATCAAATATTGCAAGAAGAGAGAGAGTTTTTATTACACTAACACTTTTCACTTTTCACTTTTTGTTCAACTTGAAATTTTAGACAAACGAGATTGTAAAAAAATTTCAGGGGGCTTTTTCTCTCCGTCCATTTTGTTAGACGGAACAATTGTAAATTTGGTTTCATCAAATAAAGTTTTCGCGAAACCTATTTTGTTTTAACCAAATTATTAACTTTAATTTTTAAAATTATGAACTTAGAAAATTTGAATTTAGTGGAGCTTAACGTTAAAGAGTTACAAAAAACCGAAGGTGGTTCTTGGGGTAGATTATACAAATTTATTGTTGACACAGTTGTTGGAATGGCCGGAGAAGCGATTTTAACACAAGCTGCAAATAGTCTTAGTAGACAGCAAAGAGAAGATTATTATCATTACAGAGCAATGTGATTATTATCAATGAGACTATTAAAAAAATAGTCTCATTCTTTTTAAATTTATGTTAATGATCAAAGACAATATGAAATTTAATAGAATGGATTTATATTTGATATATTGTAGTAGAATAAAATTTATTTTAATTTCTACTTTTATAACTATAATTTTATCTATTTCTTTTGCGATACTAACGGATTTAATAAGTGGGGACGATTTTTATATAAAAGATTATACTCCATTTGATAAAAAATCTGTTAAATACTTTTTTATTGCCGTTTTTGTAGCACCAATATTTGAAACAATAATCTTTCAAGTTTTCCCATATTTATTTTTAAGTAATTACACACAAAATAAAAAAAAATTATAGTTATTTCTGCTTTGTTTTTTGGTTGTATGCATTATTTTAATTCCGAAAGTATATTAGAAATACTTATTGTTACACTTATTGGAATTGTTTATTCTTATACTTATTCCATAAGTATTCAAAGAAAGGAAAACTCCCCTTTTCTAAACGTTTCTTTAATTCATTCAAATTATAACTTATTTGTTTTTATTGTTTATTATTTAAACTCTTAAAATTAGTAATAATTCTAAAAATGAAGTTATTCAGTTTTTTTGTAAAGCATTTTTGTATATATATAATTTTTTGTTTTACAATAGATTCAATTATATGGTACTTTTTTAGACATAGGATCGAATTAATTGAATCAGATAGAATTTTAAAATTAATAGCCATCTCTTACATCCTATCATTTATTAAAATCATAAGACAAAAAATGAATTCTAATCAATAATTTATTAAACTTAATTATTAAACCTCATTGGCTAAATTATTTATTTCAGGGGTCTTTATAGGAGCATTTGTTGCTTAAAAACAGAAATTGAATTTCTAACAAAATTTGATTTTATTTATCTTTACTCAAAATAATTAATTGGAATTTTAAAATTTATGCGATATATATTTAAATTATTAATTTAAATATTACCTTCTCCCAATATTCCATCCATATCTTCAAAAATCTTATCCATAAAAACGAATTAATTAATTTACAACGATTTCGTTAAGAAAATCTGAATTTTTATTCCTTTTCAGAATTTGTCACTGTGCTAAAAGTTCTATCTTTGTTTCTCTTTCAGAAAAACTAAAAAACAGATACAATGAAAACGGTAAACGATTTTAATTTCAAAAATAAAAAAGCAATTATCCGCGTTGATTTTAACGTGCCTTTGGATGAAAATTTTAATGTAACAGATGTTACACGTATTGAAGCTGCAAAACCAACTATTGATAAAATTTTGGCTGATGGTGGAAGCGTAATTTTGATGTCGCATTTAGGTCGTCCAAAAGGAGCTGAAGAGAAGTATTCATTGAAACACATCTTAAAAACAGCTTCGGCTATTTTAGATGTTCCAGTTCAATTTGCTGCAAATTGTATAGGAGCTGAAGCTAAAGCAGCCTCAGACAAATTACAAGCAGGTGAAGTATTGTTGTTAGAAAATTTACGTTTTCACGCT